>Ga0214921_10005551_pt1 | contig 17776 bp, 15 predicted proteins | sample LL1505_MetaG_FD_177992 | JGI IMG/M metagenome (GOLD analysis project Ga0214921, IMG submission 177992) | Freshwater microbial communities from Lake Lanier, Atlanta, Georgia, United States - LL-1505 | ecosystem: Environmental > Aquatic > Freshwater > Lake | place: USA: Georgia | collected...
CGGTTGTGCGTCCGGTTGTGCGTCCGGTTGTGCGTCCGGCTGTGCGTCCGGCTGTGCGTCCGGCTGTGCGTCCGGCTGTGCGTCCGCCTGTGCGTCCGGCTGTGCGTCCGACGGTCCCGATGATTCATGATATGGTGGTTCTTCTTTATTCTCACTAACAGAAGGTGTTAATATGATTTCGGTCATTTCACCTTGATATAATCCATCCCCGTTCAATTCATCATCTTGATATACAAGATGCGATTCATGTTTAGGAACCTCTTTTGACGAATCGGTGGTTTGTGAATATGAACTAGCTGCTGCCGTAGATTGTTGATTCAATAGACGAAAAAGCATGATATTCATTTCATTCATCATCTGTTGTTGTGAATGTATTAGCGAACGAAGCTCTTGATTTTCTTTAACAATCGGCTCAATCTTCATAATTACTTCCGCGAGATTAGTATCATTCACTATCTTATCTACAATCCCCTCTACGAATTCGCGACTATTTGTCAAATCATTCATTACGACTTCCATCAATAATTCAGGCTCTTCATCACCGTCGGCGTCATCGCCTTGGTCGGTCTCGGAACGGCTTACTGTTTGTCTATTTACAGATTTACTAGTAGAAGCCGATTCTTCTTTAACCGGCGATAATCGGTCACTCTTCATGTTCGAGTGTAAATAATCCAATTGGTCAAGTATATCTTGTATCATGTAATGATGTTCCTCGAGTGCTGCGTCATGAGATTTAAGTATAACAACTGGAGGCGGAATTATACCAGTATCGGTCATCATGCTTATGAAAGGCGACAACGTTCGTCCGGATTGTTCATGTGATTGGGTCGTCGGCATATGCGCATGATAGGCCAACTGCGTCGGTCCCAAAGTATTAGAAACAAGAGCCGGAACCTGAACTGGAGCCTGAACTGGAGCCTGAACTGGTTCCTGAACCGGTTTAATAGGTGGAATATACTCATCTTCGGGTTTTCTATATTTGGGATTCTTACGAGGAATACCTTTCTCATAAATGAATTCGGGTTCATTTGATGAGACGTTCAAAGAACTGTTTCGTTGTAACTGCTCTTGCGCTTGCTCTTCTCGTTTTCGTTGCTCAATGTTATCCATTTGTTGCGCAATCGCGATTTTTTGTTTAAGAATTTGGGTTTGGATTTCATTTTGTTTCTGAAGAACTCTCAATTTATCTAATGGTATCGATGAACCCTGAGATTTAATCAATTTGGTTCGCTCTGCCAACTGATTTTTTATAAGCTCTATGTTCTCATAGATATTAATAGGAATATTCGGCACCGACTCTCTCGGTAATGTAAATGCTTGTTGCCCTTGTCCCGAATAAGGCACCTGATTCATTATTCCTTGTAATGATTGTTTTGACGACGACCCTCCACCATAATAACTTCCGGAACCTGCTTGCGACGAAGATGGCATATTTGTAATACCTCCGGCCATCGGTGATGAAGACGCCCGTCGCTTTCTTGCTGCTGATAATGCTGCGCTTCCACTCATTTTTTGCGTGTGATAAGATTATAACATGTAATAACACATTAATTCTATATTATTTTCGCATTTTCATCTTCAAAGAATCCCAACTTTTATAATTCAAAACGCGAAAATCTTCAAATGTATAATCATTAATATCATCTCTCAAAATCGATATTTCAACCCGAGGAAAATCGAATGGCCGACGCAATAATTGCGTCTTTAGAGTATCAGCATGGTCATCGTATATATGCGCATTTCCTAAATAATATACAAACTCGTGTGTAACTAATCCACAATGCTTTGCGAGTAAATGCGTCAAAAAACTATACGACGCAATATTGAATGGAACGCCTAAACCTACATCACCACTTCGCTGATATAAAGCACATGATAGTCGATTCATATTATCAACATTAAACTGGCAAAGTATATGACATGGTGGAAGCGCCATTTCATCTAACTGACATGGATTCCATGCCGACATAATCAACCGTCGGGAAAATCTTTCAGTAGGGTGTTTCAGGCACCGTATAATCTCGGCGAGTTGATCGACCCCTTTTCCCGTATAATCTGCGCAGTGACCTTTATATTCTGCGTTGAAGTGTCGCCACTGATGTCCATAAACCGGCCCTAAATCGCCTTCGGCATAGTGCGATAATCCGCGCGATTCCATAAAATCATGTGACGCATTATCATCCCAAATATGAACACCTGCGTCATTTAATAACCGATTATCGGTTTTTCCCTGAATAAACCATAGTAGTTCTTTCAAGCATGTTTTCCACGCCATTTGTTTCGTCGTTAGTATCGGAATCAATCCTTGCTCTAATGAAAAAACCATACCTGCGCCAAAGACTGAAAATGTGCTTCCATTGCGACTAATATGTTCATGCTTTTCTTCCAAAATATCGTGAATAAGATTTAGGTATTGATATTCAAGGTGTGGAGGAATATACGTGGATGGTGTTGATTCAGTATTCGCGGGTGTATTTGGTAAAACTTCCAATTTTCCATTATCTTCATTATGTTCAACCCGATAATGTGGCACACTATTGACACGCGCAAAACGACGAAGCATTCTCTCGGATGGGCTGACGGACGTATAGAAGAATACGCAAAAATGTGTTTAATTCGTTATTATATGAATTCAGGATTTCATGGATTTCATGTATTTCATGGATTTCATGGATTTCATGTATTTCATGGATTTCATGGATTTCATGGATTTCATGTATTTCATTCTATAAATAATATTTAACTATGTATATACATATTCATCGATGGAGGCGTTTGAGGAAACTGTAAAAGAAGGGTCAAAGCGTGGGAGTTCATTTGTTGATCATGTGTTTCGTTTGGATGAACAACAACAAGGGGTTTTATTGAATATTGTTCAATATACGCTTGTCGGGTTTGTGCCTATTCTCGTTATGTTATATTTGGTTCGCACCTATGTTCCTGAACCTGATGACCACAAGGCAACACTCATGATTTTAGTGGAAATCATCGGTCAGATTCTCTTCATGTTCTTGTTCATCTATTTCATCCATCGGCTGATTACATTTATCCCGACTTACTCTGGATACAGATACAGTGAGTTCAACTTCACGACCACAATTTTAGGAATATTGATGATTCTCTTAAGTATTAAAACGAAGTTGGGTGAGAAGGTCCAGATTATCGTAGAGCGCACGATTGAACTCCTTGGCGGCGAGACGAGCTACAACGGCACAGTTGGTGGCGCAGGTGGTGGCGCGGGCGGACAACAAGGTGGTAGTGGTGCTGTTCGCATTACACAGCCTCTCTCGCAACCTTACGCGGGTGGTGTGCCTGGTGGAATGATTGGTGGTGGAATGGCCCCACCTAACCCAGTCCTTACCACCGGCCGTAATACCGGAACTGCTGATTATGGTCTCTCACAGGCGAGCCAGCAGCAACAGCACTTTAACAGCACTTATGCGCAAAATGTCGGCGGTGGAATGCCCGGCGGGATGATGTCGTTTGAGCCCATGGCAGCCAATGAGGTGATTGGAACGAAGTTTTAGAACACAATTGATTCGAAATTATAGGTAAAATAAACTTTATATAAATTTATTTTACATAAGTGTTAGATTATGACAAGTATAAATCTCGACTGGCAAATAAGCAAGCCATTCGTTTCAGATACTTACCATCCAAAAATATTCGGTTTAAAACCTGACAGTTAAAATCCAACGCAACCATTCGTTCAACTCATTTTCTGGCCATTTTTCATGGCTTGAAAATGAATGTTCGAGAAACTGAATATATTAATTTATATAAATACCCACTTGTAATACCATCGATTACTTCGTTATATATACTTACCAGCCAAAAATATTCGGTTTAAAACCTTACAGTTCAAATCCAACGCAACCATTCGTTTCATCCACTTACCAGCCAAAAATATTCGGTTTAAAACCATGAATTCAAATAGGTCGAAACCATTCGTTCAACTCATTTTCTGGCCATTTTTCACGGCTTGAAAATGAATAATTGAGAGAAATAAATAAAGGAGAGAATGGACATTTATCCGTTAATATCAAAAAGTAGTAAAGCTGCTACTTTCCAATAAATGTCCAAAACGCCATTTGCGCTGGAGATTTTAAAACACGAAAATATGCGATTTTTGAAAGTTATCGTCACAAATATTTTTGCCAAAGAAAAAGTTGTGACTGTAAATTTTTTATGCGCCATCAACGGCCATCGGCGGCCGGTCCAAAAATGGACATTTATTTGGACATTACTACTTTTGGTGATATTTCTACTTTTTCACAGGACCACACCATAATTCACACACAATGAAAAATACAACGAAAATAACCAGAGCATAATATGGACAGGTGATATTTATCACCGTTTTAAAATTGTATATTTTCGCCAGAAAATGTGTTACCATTATAAGTCTCTAACATGTGAATATGTAAAATATTCTCTGACTGAAACCCGATGATCACCAAATCCATAAATGTCCATTTTTAGGCGCCATCCATGCCGGGGGAGGGAGGAGGGAGGGGCTTCGCCCCTGGTGCGCGACCCTTGATTTGAGCTATATTATTTATGACGGGTTATGCTCATATACTTGATTGACGTCAGAAGAATATTGTTACGATAAGAATCGCCAAAACGGTTGGGTAGTCATTGATAAAAATGAGTATTATCTATCAAAAGTAGTAAATCTGCTACTTTTGGTTATGTCCCAATAAATGTCCAAAACGCCATTTACGCTGGAGATTTTAAAACACGAAAACTCGCGATTTTCAAAATTACAGTCACAACTTTTTCTTTGGCAAAAATATTTGTGACTGTAAATTTTTTATCGGTCGGTCGGCGTTCATTCGGCCATTTAAAAATATGGACATTTATATATACAAAAACGGACATTACTACTTTTAGTGATATAAAGCCAAGGTGCTCCTATTTAAGTAAGGCGTAATATCAGAAGTCTTCATTTTATCGTCACATTTAGCGTCAGGTGATAAACATCACCATGCCAAAAGAGCACATTTACGTATGCGACAAGTGTGACTATTCTACGTCACGAAAATTCAACTATCTGAAACATAACCAGACTGACAAGCATAGATCACTGCTACTTGGTGATGTCCAAAAAAATGTCCATTTTTCGACCCCCGGAGCCGCCGCCTCTTCGGCGACCTATCGTTGTCCCAATTGTGACCGAAAGTATATGGCCCAACGAAGTTTATGGCGGCATTCAAAGCATTGTTCGAGTGAAAATAATGATAACTCCGTGTATAATCTATTTTCAACCAAAATAGCGGAGTTATGCCAATCAAATGCCGAACTAAGTAAAGCCAATCAAATCCAAAATTCCCAAATGATACAGTTATGTAGTGCTGTATTGACAACTATAGGTCAAAATATAATTGTATCCCAAGCAACTTCGTTGCCGCAATCGACATTGACGCATAATTACGGTTCTGGTGTAAGTAATACAATAAATCATAATAATAATCTTACAGTGAATGGAAATATGGTCAATAATTCGAACAATAAGACATTTAATATCAACATGTTTTTGAATGAACAGTGTAAAGATGCGATGAATATGACCGACTTTGTAAAAACGATAGAATTAGATACTGATGATATGGAAGATGTTGGAAAACACGGGTTTGTAAAAGGGATATCCAAGATATTTATAGAGAATCTAGAGAAAACTGAGCCGACCAAGCGTCCAATACATTGTAGTGATAGCAAACGAGAGGTATTATACATCAAAGATGATAATAAATGGGAACGTGAAGGTATTCACAGTAAGAAACTTTCCAATGCGATACATACAGTCGAGCATAAAAACGTAGTGTTAGTAAATGAGTGGGCGAAATTGAACCCTCAATGTGAAAACAGCGAAACTAAAGCCAATCAAATTTATATGACACTATCAAAACATGCGACGGATGGTGATGACGAAAATATAACCAAGGTCGCGAAACAAATCGCCAAATCAGTTGGCATCGATAAAATGATGATTTCTAATACTGGTTTTGACATGTGACACAACCATGTGCTACGTTCATTCGTATTATGTATAATAAAAGGATATTATACGTAATATTATCATTATCATTATATAGACCCCTATTTCATGAAGAAAATTGTGGTTGTAGATATAGAGTATATGCGACCATCTGGTGGTGGAAGGGCTCGGTCTCGGTCTCGGCCGCGGTCACAAACACGGTCACGTTCATCATCAGTGAATCGAATCATACCAAATGCGAATGTGTGTTCAGCACTATTATGTGACGAGAATGAGTACGACATGAACATCGCCGATTTATTACAGAAAGATGACAACCGACATGATGATAATGAAGCTTACACTGATGACGTCGGGGGCGAATCCGACGAAGGCGATGAATCCGACGAAGGAACTGACAAATATCGGTCGTCATCCGAGTCATCGCATATAAGTGATACAACGGAGGATGATGATGATGATGATGATGATGATGATGAGGACGATGATGATGATGATGAAGCGTCAAGAAGACATCCAAGTGTGAAAGACACAGATTATGCGGTGAATTCAGATGATGATTTATTCCAGTCGGTTTTGGATGAACCCACATTTCCACTGGATATTAACGCGATATTATCAGCGATGACAAAGACAGAGAATAGCACGATTGCGAATATGACGTTGAAAAAGATTGAGACACGAAGACGCGAAATTCTCTCGTCTTTGAATTTAACTCCTGAGAAAATGGAGGAATTCGAACGTAAATTACATATGTATCGCGTTATAGAAGACCCATATGAATTGAAACATAATCAACTTATACGTTGGATTCCACTACGTTCTCTCGAGACGCGACCTTATATAACATTAGGAGGGTGTTTATTCCGCATAAAACAGAATGAAACAGATGGAATACATACAGTAACCATACGAAATGTAAAACATTTTGTTTTTAATATAAAATTTGAACTGAACGTTGTATTTCAGAGATTGAGCCAAGAAGAATTGTTGATTTTACGCGCTGTAGAATTTGTGGAATCGGATGATATACAACAACATACGGTCTCATGATAGACGTAATTTACGTGTTATCTTCGTTACATCACCGGTTAAACGAGGCCGCGCCACCCCGCGCGTTGTTTTACAACGAAATCCATGTCGTCGAATACCTTTACGGTTGAATATAGATGTTGTACAATACGCGATACGGCGCCCTTCTTTCGATTCCGATGATGAGGAAGACGAATGTGGCGGCTTAATACATTGACACAACTTTTCAGCGAGAATCCGGTGTGCTCGTTCTTTCGCGGTTTTCAAAGACATGCGACGACTATACATCTCTCGCAAGCCGGGGTGATAGTGATGAAGAATTTTGATATAATCCTCCCGTGTTAGTTTCATATCTTCATCAATATCATTATCTGTATATAATGGCATAGTTATTATATATCGATATAATAACTATAATATGAATCCTCCTTCACCAAAAAAACACAAAGTTGTTGTTTTTGATGTGGATGAAACTCTCGGAAATTTTGCTCAATTTTCGATATTTGGACATGTATTAGAAGATTATTTTAATGACCCGACCATTATGTACCGCCATTTCAACGATTTAGTTGATTTATATCCAGAAATAATACGACCGAGTATGGTGCGCATCTTAGATTATATTCGTAAAAAGAAGAATGCCGGTATATGTAGTAAGGTTATGATTTATACGAATAATATGGCTCCCGATAAGTGGGTTTCGCACATTCGTCATTACTTTGAAAATAAGTTACGAGGCGCCAGCGATACTACCACAAAAGGTTCAGCGACGTCCAAAGACCTCGCAATCATACCTCCCCTATTCGACCATATTATTGGCGGATTTAAACCAAATGCGATGGCTGCGGCTGTTGGAACCAGTTATCCACATCGAACCACAAAGGAAAAGACCATCGATGATTTCATTCATTGTGCGCGATTACCGTCGAATATTGAAGTATGTTTTTTAGATGATGTTCATCATCATAAAATGAAAGATGAGCGTGTATATTATATCAAATTACAACCATATTATTCATATATACCGTTTGAGACGTTTGTTGTGAGATTTTTAAATAGCGCATTATTTCGTAATGTGTTTGATAAACTTGAATTACCGTCAATATCTCCGTCAATGACGGCACTCGTAAAGAAGGAAATTCTCTCCATCGAGATTTATAACCTATTCATGAAGTATGTAAATATGGCTAATTTTGATGCTAAATCAACACAAAATAAACTGAATCCACGCGAAATCGATGAAATCATAAGTAAGTATATTTTATTTCATCTCCAACAGTTTTTCTGTGATGGCCCTCCTCGTCATAAACAAACGACGGCATCAAAACAGCAGCATATGCGTAGAATGGCGGGCAAGACAATTAAAAAAAAGGGTTCATCACAACATCAACCCGGTAATGTATTTTATGTAAATAAGACAACTGCTGTAAATAATATGCGTAACAAGACGGTTCGTAACCGATAACAAACATCCCGTAATATTCAAGCAAACCAGCTCATACGTCCATCCGCGCGCATGAATATCACGCGTTCGCCTACAGTCTCTGCGGCATGAATCGCCTCCTCGATTGCGATTCGTGATTCAGGAGTAGAGTGAAGTTCGTTGATATAGACGATACCCGGTTCGCGACGAGCAACTACAATCTCGCGTGCTTTCGTCAAACGGTACATTGATTTTCGTTCGCATTCAGAATTCACCCATCGCAGATGACGCGCATTCGTGACATGACGGTCCCAGTTGCCTTGTGCTCCACGCCATCCGCACTGGCAACTCACAGGTCGAACAACTTCAAGTTCATGGAATGTGTCATCAAACAAACGTGTCATGATGACTTGAAGTGCGTAATGAAGGACCATCGGGCTTGTTTCATAACCGGCATTGCCTTCCTCTGGCTTGTAATTGACAAGCAACTGAAATACCTCTCTTTCTTCTCCGCGATGAACGAGACTATGGGCGTCGTTCAGATAGATGCTGGACGTATCGCCGCACAGTTCGATGACGATTTCGTCGGCGACTTCCATGATTTCATCGTAGAGGTCATCGTCGGTCTCTTCGATTTCTTCCAAGGTGAGCCAAGTGCTCAAGATATCGCCAGGACGTCGCTGTCTCAATGTAGTCCGCTTGTGTTTGTGTAAAGCGCCGAGAGCGTTCATTCCACGTAGATACGCACCTTCTGGGATTTTGTCTTGTATTTCTTCCATCACATCCATCACCACGTCTAATTCGTCCTGTATCGCCTTATCAGCCTGTTCAATAACCGTAGTTCCGGGATTTCTTCTTTCTTCATTCGTCGTCATTTCTTCGTGTATTCAGTTGATGCTGCGAATGCTACTATTGTACATCTTTGACAAAAACATTTCAATTTTTTGTCAAATCAAGCTCCACCCCCTGCTGCGCGAACTGCGGTCCTTGCGCCCGCACTCACACCGTCTATAATATTATATATAGGGTTGATTATGCCACCACTTATAGGATGTAGTAATTTTTTTTGAAACTGGTTCCTTGTATAATTTATTACTGTTTCAGATACTATGTGTGTGATTAAAATAAATATACAAGTAGATATGATAAGACGACGGTCAAAGTCACTAAAGGTATTTCCACCCAGAATAGCAAATTTCGAATTTGTCCATGATATTTTATTAAACCGAAGTATTAGTATAACGACCGCGACATATAATAGTGTGTTTCGTAAAAGGGGGATATAGTCCGGAACTGTATTATAAAAACCGAATAATACGATGGCGTAAATCCCATAAATGAAAAATTCGATATATTTGTAATACGAGGTATATTTATCAAACACAGGTGTAAGAATATTTCGCACGGCGGTAATGACAGCGACTACGAGGTCTTCTGCGGTGGTTTTTATGGTGTTCATTATAAATATATTATAAAGATATGAATACAGACTATAGACTATAGAGTACAACTACAGACTTTGCTGTATTATAATAAGATAATAATAACAGAATTACGGTGGTGCGGGTGCGTCTGTGCCGACATAAAAAGTCAGTAAGCGCGCGCTTGGGTCAAGCACACCCTCACAAAATGGATGCCGCCAATAATACGGGATTGTCGCACCCCGCCCACCATAAATGTTCTCAAATATGCGGCGATAATAGAAACTTTCCTTGTCATATGGCGGATTATATAGTGAGTATAAAGTATGCGATTTATTATTAAATTCGTCGTCCGTTATCACTCGGTCGGCATATTCTTTAATCATTTGAACCCAACTACGTCCATCAGCAGAACTAACACCGTCACTAAATGCCTCCTTTCTACGCCAAAGAACGTCATCTGAAAGTAGAGGACGGCCATCGCTATCGTCATCCCCTTTACCGCCCTCAGGTCCCTGAAACGCTTTACGTAGAAGGTATTTTTCCATTCTCTCATCAGTGAAACGCTTGAATCGCGCAGGAATACGCATAACATACGCAAGAAATTCCTTATCCGCAAAAGGAACCCGCGCCTCCAACCCCGCACCACTAATGCTCTTATCCGAGCGGAGTAAGTCGAAAAAACGGACATCGCGAATCATCCGTTCATTTTCGCGTTTAAAATCCGTATCATTCGGCGCTTTGAGAAACCCGCGATATGAGCCGAAGATTTCATCCGACATATCGCCGCAATAAATAACGGCATCATCGGTGTGTGTCTGAATATATTTACTGATGAGGTAATTTCCGACAGAAGCGCGAATGGTTGTAGTACAATAACTTTCAGTCTGATAAATCGTATCATGAATCGCGTCTAAGAAATCGTCCTCTTTTAAAGCAACTTCGTGGTGACAGGTGCCCAAATATTCGGCAACCTTACGCGCCCAATACAAATCAACCGACCCATCCAATCCAATACTATATGTATTCAATACGGTGTCTGGTGTGGTCCTTTTCAATTCTCTCGAAACTATGGAAGTAACAAGTGAGCTATCCAATCCGCCCGACAGTAAGCATCCAACAGGTCTCTCGCTCATCAAACGTTTTAGAACCGCCTTTGTGAATAGGTCACGAATGTCGTTACATATATGTTCCTCGTCGATTTTACATTGGTCATCATCGAATGTCGGGTATGAATACCTCACTTGAAGTTCATTCATCTGACATTCAAGCATTGATGTCTGATTCGTTTTTTTCAACCCACAGCCAGACTTATAATATATTGTGGCATAATCATAATATGATTTGAACATCGCACTTCCATCGGGACTGTCCTCACCTATATATTCCATGTAACATCCTGCGGGAAATTGCGTAATAGTGTCACACAAAGCGTGAATCGATTTCATTTCACTTGCGATACATAACGCATAATGGTCGGGATTTAGTGAAACGCATGCCAAATCAGAATACTCACCACCGAATGGTCCATCATGTCGTGAAACACCGATAAATAGCGAACGCACACCCACCGGATCTCTCGCAACATATGTAACGCCACTTTCGTAATCATGCAACACCAACCCAAAAACACCATCCAATCGACGTAATGTTTCATAGATGCCGATTTTACGATACAAATGAATGATGATTTCGCAATCCGACTCACTTTTGTATTCATCCTCAAGACCGAACTCGCGAATGAGGTCACGAAAGTTATAGATTTCACCATTACAAATCAACCGACAGTTTTTTAGATGAAACGGTTGGTCGGCAGCCGCTTCCATACCATTAATCGTGAGACGATGAAACCCCCATGCGCGAGTATCGTCTTTCATGAATACAGATTTATCTGGCCCTCGATGAGATGATAAGATAGAATTTTCCTGTAGTATTTTTATTTGGCTCAATGACATCCTTGCGACAGTTTGAAAATAGAAGATACCGCACATAATGAGTGAATGATTCGGATATAGAATAACAGAGTAATCTGTTTATATATCATTATTTTCACACTATAAAATAAAGACATTTTATATAGAATAATACTAGCATGGATTTTTATGGTGTTGTAAATGGAGCATATTCGAATCATCACGACCGTTTGGGGGAAATTAATACGCGTATATCCGAGAGAAATATACCTTCAGCCGCACTTCGCCCAGCATTTGATGTGCGTCCCATTTCGTCAAAATACGCTATGATGCCGATTTTAGAAACGCGCCCGACTGCGACCGTGCCATTACAATCATATCAACAGTTTTCTACCGAGGCGGTATTCAATCCTGGAAATGGAAAGGCGCCGTGGCGTGGATGGTCGGAACGTGTGAATGTCGAGTCGTCATTACGTAATCAATTCTTCGCACATCAACGTAATGACCGCGCAGTTTATGTTCCGAATTCAGATAGCGATTTGTATAATGTAAGTGTTGCCGCACGTAATGTTGAACAACCGAATCCATATTTGTTTGATAATGGCGCTACGGATTTCGCTTCGATGAATCCTAATCCTCATAATTTAGGCAAACTCACATTCGATAATTCGACACGTTTTCAGCTTCGTACGCTGGACTGTACATATGATGGATTTTGTACAGGTGATGGTGGTCCAGTAGTTGAACCTCCTACGAATTATATTCCAAAAGAAGAGTTGGATAAGAAAAAGAAGGAACAAGCGCAAAAGCGAAATGTAGGACATATTTCCGAAGGATTTACTGGAGAAAGGGCGGCACCCAATACCAATACCAATACTAATACTAATACTAATAGCGATTTCCCGACATATATTCCGCGCGTGACTGCGGAGTCAAATGCGAAAGAAAAGCTCACGATGAGGAGATAATGCCGAGTTGAGTATAAAAACAACTCGCTATATTCGTATATAACAATACATGCCTAATTATTGTTCTATAATAATCTATAAAATCGTCCGTAAATGGCGGAATTGAATGAATTCACGTTGTCTATAATGGCGAATCGAAACAAGTATGACAAATACAAAAAGTCCATATATAGCGCATCATCCGAAGAGGCGGCTAATGAAATATTTCGCAAAGAAAAGATGTATTACAAAGAGAGGATATTACATATGACGAGAGATTTATTTAATGAACGATGTGAAAATGATGATATTAATCGAGGACATCACGAATATATTAAATCATGTATAGAGTATTTGAAGTGGAATGATATAACGGATATGATTGAAGAAGATACGCGAAGCGAAGTGCGAGCAGATGAGAATCCCAACAATAGTAAAAATATTTTTCGTTCGCGAAATGAACTACACGATAAAATACAGACGATGGTGGATATCATATCGGATGACAGCAACGCAGAAAATGACGCAATCGATAATGGTGAGGATGAATTGACACCTCCGTCGTCCTCCGCCGCGACACATATATCATCGCTTTTGTCAATCGCAAATAAAATGTGTATTCGAAAAAAAACAATCGATGATTTTATTGTATTTAAACCCGTGAATAATGACGACGATATAAAGGCAAAATTGCCAAAAGTAAGAGATTATCATAATGAAATTATGAAACGCGCATCAGATGCCGACTAACTCGATTGTGCCAGAATAAGAAGTGCCGAATCAATCGTATTGTGTGTGTAAGGATTATCACCCATCGCTCCAGATGGCGAGTGAATTGTGAAATAGCTGCTATACCAGAACTGTCGTGAAGGTAGAAGCATAAACGCCTTGAACCCGTTGGTTGTTAGTGTAGATGAGCTGTCGTAGAGCAAGCCTTCAATATCGTAAAAGGAGCATTCATCACCAAATACGTCATCATCATCATTTGATGAAACTACACCGACGATGTCATCTTGAATATAATAGTCATAATCGTTAGATGGGATAATCAACGTCATGATGTAATTTACAATACTATCACTAACGTATGCGGCGAATTTTAATTGAACCGTATTCTGGGGTTCTGGCAACACGAACCCGGTTGAACCAGAATTCATCACATCATCCGCACCAGATGACGGAGGAGGAGGAGGCGTGTTGTGATGCTCGATGCCGTCTATCAAGTTTGAGATGATTGTATAAACATGATACATTCTACTTTTCCGGTGGTATATCACATAAGCAGTTTTCATGTGCGCTGTCCGCTCGAGGTTATAGACCGAGATTCTGTATATGTATTTTGTAATCGGACTCAAAGGGTTCATGCATGTGTGTTTCACAAACGATACGTTTCTGTGCTGCTGCTGCTCGTCGCCTTCTTGTTCTTGTTCTTGTTCTTGTTCTTGTTCTTGTAATGATAGTAACGCTGCCGCTGCTTCGTGAGTGTAGGCCTCCTCCTGATTCTTCTTATTACGCTGCTGTTTGGTTGATTTCCTTGACGATGGTGTATATATCTTATATGTCCGTGCGCTCGCTTCATAGAATGAAGGAGTTGTAACTCGTACACGCCGACCAACGACAGAAGCAGTAATGCTTATAGAATCGGCGGATGACGATTGTTCATGAGCCTTCTTAGAATAATACGAACGAGTTGTCACGACCATGGAGAATGAATGAATGAATGAATGAATGAATGTGTAATATGAACTGTATAATAAAATATAAACGGTTCAATTTTTTATGACATAATAGTATAAGTTTAGTATTTCATAAAATGGAATCAATTGAAACTGCGCCGTCTGATGTCACAAAAGGTGATAGTAAATTCAAATCCGTAAGTTGCGCGCCAAGAGACCAGACTGACCCTGATGTTAGAGAAACAAAGGATTTTTCGTGTTATTCATCCAAATCTCTCGACAAGTTGAAATCACTTTGGAATAAACGCCACCCAGACCAGAAAATCGAAGACACCGACCCGCGTGCGATTTGGACTGGGCTTAAAAACAATATGAATCGTGTTTGTCATCAGGAAGCGTGTTGGTTGCGCCAAAGTTTCGCATCATCAGGTATGGATAAGGAGATGCTTCATTATACATTCGCACCTCAAGCGCCTAATACGTGGAAGAAAGATATACACGAGTGGCTCTCGAGTATTGATATTGCGAATTCGTTGAAACAGTATGAACACGCGATTCCATCGTTTCTATTTATTGGTCCATCGCCGGTCGATTTCGACGAGGTCTTAGAAGATGGAGAATGTGTATGGAATGAATTATGTAAATTTGATATTATGAAACACATTAAAAACGGAAAACATAAAATCGGTGTGGTTTTCAATACTGACCCACATGATAAACCAGGCGAACACTGGATATCATTATTCATAGATGTCCGCGCAAAGGTGATTTTCTTCTTCGACAGCACCGGAGATAAACCACAAAAACGCATACGCACATTTATGAAGATGGTGCGCGAGCAGGGCGAGGCCAATAATATCCAATTTAAAGAATATATCAATGATGTTCATCATCAGTCCAACGACTCAGAATGTGGTGTGTATTGTGTTTTCATGATTATCCACATGCTTCTTGGAAAGATGACCGTTCATGATTTCTTGGATAAGAAGAAGAAGCTAACAGACAAGTATATGCAGCGGTTCAGGCGCAAGTTTTTTAATGTTGATGAGAAGGTGCCGACACCGAATGTGGAGTTTTAGATATTTAGATATTTAGATATTTAGATATTGTATATAATCATCATTTATAATGAAGAAGAAAACTACGCGGAAGGTTCGAAAACCCCGTCGGACGCAGCGACGGAAGAACCGTAGTTATAAACGGATGAAGGGAGGGATGCTGCGGATGTTCGAATCAAAAAAACCTCTGTATGACAAAGCCAAAAAGACTATTAATGATGGCCGAACTGAATTAGGAAACCTCGAAACGTTACTTAACCATTACGAATCGGTCATAGGTCGGCAGCATAAATGGCCTGACAATTACGTTAATGAAATAGAACAAATGATTCAAGATATGGCGTCATCTCTACAGGGGCTACTACCAGTTAGTATGGTTACTATAGAATATTTAACACAAATATTAATCGAAAATAAATTTTTACCAAATAATAGAGGCTCATTAAAAGTTCTACTTGATAAGTTTGATCTTGAAAAAGATAAACTCCATAAAAACCCAGACAAGTTTAACGGATTAGCTTTAGCCGTATTCTTAGCATTAACTTACAAACATCACACCGAAGCCCCTCCTTCCGCATCCGCATCCACCGCATCCGCAGCCGCCTCCGCCGCCTCCGCCGCCTCCGCCGCCTCCGCCGCCTCCGCACCCGATACAACAGACAAACCACAAAAGTATTTATTCTATTTTAACCCACAAATACACACATTATGGGTACCTATTGTACAAGGACAAGATATTCAAAAAAATCCGATTTGCCATAACAGAATGCGTATTAGAATGGCTAATAGAGATGGCGATATTCATCCATACGATCTACAACATAGAAAATATGCAAAATATGATATGCAACATATACAACGTGATGATCAAACTACTCAATCATCCGAGATTACTACTAAAATCAGTAATCTAACCACACTAATAAATTCTATTAGTGGTAATAGTAGTACATATTTGATATCCGATACACGAACACCCGAAGGAGGAGGAGAATATAAATTTTATAAAATCGAAAAACGCAGTCAAACCCTTGATTATTCATATACAAGATATGATAAATGTCGTAATACAAGATATATACCGGTTGATAAAACAATTGTCTTGGAATGTGACGAAGATGGTATTATCAAATGGGTATGGATAACATTCACACATAAACAAATGGTTGATAATACGAGAGATACACTATGTAAGGATTCTTATCAGACCCCGTCTCAGGCTGTTTATGTAGAAATAATTAAATCTATGGAAACTGACTTAAAGTTAGGGTTGAACCCGAATATCGATATACATACGTTGCACGAACTTGTTCCACTAATAGAACTTCCGATGAATATTCACCGTGGTGCCCTCACCTCCGGGGTACCAGCCGTTCATCCTATTACACTTGTTATGACCAGTCCAGGGATATGGCAACCTTCTCCAGCAACGCCGACCCAAACAACAGCATTTAATAAAGTAAATGAATATCTATTGTTACACGCCTTTTCGTACGATATGCTTCAAACCAAGCGATTTCGTGTAACTAATCATTTAGCTGGGAAAGACAACATTACAGTAATCATTGAAGTAAAAGAAATGAACGGTAATAACACATTAAAACGTGCAATCTATAAAGGGGAGTCCCTTTCTGAATTTGAACTATTAGATACGCTGGGTGCGGCTAATGATAGAAAACGTGCCAAAGAATCAAATTATAATCAATTTACCAGCGGTGGTTATGGATAATTGGATTATTGTATTCAATAAAAAAATTATATAAACCTTCTTTGGTATATATAATTTAATAACGTAACCCACTGCCGAATGTCATCTCTCGTATCACAAGAAAACAAAGAACTTCTTTGGGCGTTATTGTCCGAGGAGGGATTATTCGACGGTATTCCCGAAAATGTAAGCCCCGAAGAAATCAAGCATGTATTTGAACGAATCCTGAAGAATCTCTCAGCGACCATCCCGACGCTTCATGCCGCCAAGTTGAAAGAACTGCATTACGCGAAACAGCAGGCTATCGCAGAAGAAGACTATGACGCAGCGAAGAAACTCCGCGCAACTATAGACGAAATGGAGGCACCGCTTGCGCGATTAGAGAAATTAGAATCGCGAAAACATCTCGCAATCCAGACCGAGGATTTTGAAGCGGCAAAACAGATTAAAATGGAAATAGACCAGATTAGGGCTGCGTCCTTTTCTTTAAAGGAACTGAATAAGATTGCGATTGAATCTCTCGCCGTGAATATTCCAAAACTCGCGAGAGATATAAGTGCGATAAAATTGCGAACACGTGTGTTTCCGACAAAGACG
>Ga0214921_10005552_pt1 | contig 17775 bp, 11 predicted proteins | sample LL1505_MetaG_FD_177992 | JGI IMG/M metagenome (GOLD analysis project Ga0214921, IMG submission 177992) | Freshwater microbial communities from Lake Lanier, Atlanta, Georgia, United States - LL-1505 | ecosystem: Environmental > Aquatic > Freshwater > Lake | place: USA: Georgia | collected...
CACTTGCCAGTGCCCGGATCGCTAGACCTTTGCTTCATTGCCTCGGTGCCGCTTGAGCAAGTGATTGCCAAGTTAAATGCACAGGCTTGGCCTATTTTGGAAGGACCCGTTATGCGCACTGGCGCCACACAAAAAATCAGGTCGGTGTACGTGCGTGACCCCGACCTGAATTTAATTGAAATTTCTGAACTGGCCTAAGCTCAGTCAGCGTAAACGCCAGCCGACTTAATGACTGGGCCCCACTTGTTAATTTCAGACTGAAGCCAAGTGCGCAGACCATCAGGCGTCTGTTTAGAGTCAGGCACAATTTCAGCGCCCAAATCGGCCATGCGAGCCACAAAGGCTGGATCTTTCAAAGCGGTTCTGACAGCAGAGCCAAATTTTTCAATGTTGGCTGCGGGTGTGCCTTTAGGGGCATAAATACCGTGCCACACAATCACTTCAAAATCCTTCAAGCCGCCTTCAGTCAAGGTGGGAGCATCTGGTAAAGCACGAATGCGTTGCTTGGTGGTCACGCCATACAAGTTGACAGTACCTGCCTTGATGTGTTGTGTGGTTTGTGTGGTTTGGTCACACAAGATATCGACCTGACCACCCAACAATGCATTGAGTGCGGGGGCTGTGCCAGAAAATGGCACGGTGGTGAGATCGACACCCAAGGCCTGCTGCAGCAGCATGCCGCACAAATGCGAGACTGCGCCCAAACCAGCGTTGGCCAGATTGATTTTCTTGGCATTGGCTTTGACGTAAGCGCTTAACTCTTGCATGTTCTTGGCAGGCAAGTCTTTGCGGCCAATGAGTGTCATGGGCACGTCCACAGCCTGGCTGACATACTCAAAGTCAGTCATGGGGTTGAAGGCCATTTTGCGGTACAGCGCGGGGGCAGTTGACATGCCGTTGTGATGGATCAGAAAGGTATAGCCATCGGGTGCCGCCTTGGCCACATAGCCGCCGGCCAAAGTGCCGCCAGCGCCTACTTTGTTTTCAACCACCACGGTTTGACCTAAAGTTCTGCTCATGTTGGCTGCCAGCGTGCGCGCCACAATGTCTGTAGGTCCGCCAGCTGCAAAGGGCACCACCAAGGTGATGGATTTGGTGGGGTAGCCTTGGGCCGACGCGCCAAAGGGCACCGCCAAGATCGCAAGGCTAGCAATAAGGGAGGAAACTAATTTCATTTTGCGGGCTTTCATTAGGGTAGAACTCTGCCTTCGAATGATAGACACTCACTTTTGACTGTGCAATCCAATAACAGTCTGTCCAAATTGCGGTTTACCCTAAGAAAGATCACTTATCAAGCAGTTGATCAGCCAGTGCCTTTAGTTCTTTGGCAAGTTTTTCTCGTTCTAGCACATTGATATTGTGCAAAGCCAAATCAATGTGAACACCAGAAGGGTGGTCTAAACGAAGTTGCTGATGCTCGTGATTTTTTCGCCCCTTCACGGCATAAGACCGCACGTGTCGATCTATGCCTTTGAGTTGAAAAGAATCTTTGGGCTCGACGTCTACCAAGTCTTCAACCTGTGAGTACGTTTCGTGGCTGATCAAAATGCCGCCAGGCTCAGCATTTGCCTCTAGGCGTTGAGCAACATTGACTTCGCCACCAATGATGGTGTAACTCAATCGCTGCTCAGATCCAAAATTGCCCACATTGCAGTAACCGGTGTTGATGCCAATTCGAATGACAAAAGGGGTATCAAAGCCACGGTCTTTCCAACGCCTTCCAAGAATACGCATTTGCTCTTGCATTTGCAAAGCCATTTCAACGCAAGCTCGGGCGTCTTCGCGCACACCTTTGGATTCTGGATCGCCAAAAAACAGCATGACAGCATCGCCAATGTACTTGTCGATGGTGGCGCCATGCGACAAAGCAATTTGAGTCATTTCTGAAAAATATTCGTTCAAATACTCTGTCAGTGCTTCAGGTTGCAAGTTTTCTGCCGTGCGCGTGAAATCTTTGATGTCACTGAAAAAAACAGTGAGCTTCTTGCGCTGGGTGGTAATTTGTGTGTCGTACTTCCCAGCAAAAATGGCCTCGTGGATTTGAGGCGGCAAGTACTTGGCCAATTGCTGCGACAAGCCTTCCAGTTTATTTCTTTGCAGCTCAAGCTCTTGTGTTTGGGTTTTTAAATTTCGATTGAGCTTGAATAGACGCTGTTCTTGTCGGTCTGAATGGCGCGTTAGATCTTCATTTTCGCGAACAAGTTTGGAGAAACGGTCAAGCAGTCGCTCGGCATATTGGTGGACTTTGAGAGGGTCGGCATTTGCCAGTATGACCGAGCCCTCATTGAGGAGTATTTTTTCGCGGTCATAAAGGTCAAAAATCTCATCAGCCATGATGCCCCACTTTGAAATCCAACTCAGGAAAACGATCCTTAAAGTCCTCGCCTAATTCCTCCATGATGTCATCATCTTCAGGCACATTCCAATGAACACTAACCTGGTTGCCAGTCTTTCGATATGCGTCTACGCCTTCGAATATTCGGTAGAGTGCTTTGATGCTTGAGCTGTTGATGTACACCATTGCCAAGCTTACATTCAATGGGCCTTTAGGCGCCAAACTTAGAGCATTAACGGCAGTGATCACTGGACCATAAAAGACAGCAACGTCTTCCGGAAAAGATTCGCCTTGAATTTTGAGCGACAAAGGATCTGTGAGTAATTGAACTTCTGGCGTTCGCTCAGTGCCTTGAATATGCAAAGTCATAAGTTTTCCTGTCTATTTTTTAGATGGTCGCTGCAATGATGAAGTCGACACTGTGATCGTCAATTTCTTCAAAGCTGTACCTGATGGGCTCAGACGATCTTCTGGCAATTTCTAGCAAGCCTAACCCAGAGCCTGGGCCTTCGTGACCATCGGCTTTGGACATGCCTTCCCGGTAGAGTTGTCGAATGGTGTCTTTGTCGGCACCCTCAATTTGCTGCAAGCGAGCTCTAAGATCTTTTGTTTGATCTTTTGCAATTCGATTGCCACACATGATGGTAATCACGCCGCCATGGTCAGTGATCAAAATCATGCCAGACTTGTCATCGTGAATGCTGCCGTGCCAAATCAAGTTTTGCACGCCCTCCATGAACACAGAGAATATGAGTTTGGATCTTTTAGGATCGTCGTGTGCAATCAACCTGTTTTTCAATAACTCGGCCAGAGTTACCATCAATTCATCGGACACCATGCCGTTGTAAGCCATGATGACATGGCTGTCACGCAGGTTATTGCGCATCTTTATCGCTTGGTTAAATTCCATATGCTTATCCTTTAAGAAGCCATCGTTTTGATCACTAAAAAATAACCTATTCAATCAAAGTCTGAATACAACTGCAGTCACATCATCGCGCCTGACTTCGGCACCTTGCCAGCGCTTGAAATCTTCTCGCATGCACTCTGCCATGGTTTGTGCGTCAGCATCCTTGTTTTTCTGCAGCAAGGTTTCAAGACGTCTGTACCCATAAGCAATTTTCTTGTCTCCTTGACCACCGATTTGATCGGTAAAGCCATCGGTAACGATCACAAATAAATCGCCTGTCGAATAAGAAATTGTTGCGACCTTTGGCTTGTCTGCCTCAGCAATGGCTTCGATATAACCCAAACTACAACGCGCCACAGAATGGCGAATGACTTGGCCTTGCACAGTCATTTGAAACAATCCAATTTTAGCGCCAGCCAATTCAATGGCTTGTTTTTCGCGGTCAATGCGCAACACCAAGGCATCACAACCGTCATCACTTTCGCTCTCGGCGCGGTCTTGGTTCAATCCAGTGCGTACAAAATGATCCAACGAGACCAATGCAGTCGCGGGGTCCTCATCTGTGCTGTGTGCATAAATACGCTCTAAGGAGTTGCTAACCAGCAATGACAACATGGCACCTGGCACGCCATGTCCTGTGCAGTCGGCAACCGCTAAAATAAATGGCCCTGATCGTTGAGAAGAAGAAACCCACCACAGATCGCCTCCGATCGTGTCTCTGGGCTCCCAAAGTGTGGCAAATGATGCAAATCGATTTTCAATGCGCTGAGCTCTTGGCAGTTGCCCGCGTTGCAATCGGCTAGCGTAATTCACAGAGCCCACAACCAAGTCGTGTGCTTCGCTCAGGGCATGGTGCTGTGTTTGAAGTTCTCGCGTTCTCTCTTCAACGGTGGTTTCTAATATTTTGTTTTGATTTTCAACAGCTTCCTTTTGCGCTTGAATTGTGACGCCAAGTTTCTTTTCAATGGCTCTTGATCTGGATTGAACGCCCAAATTGAAAATGACCGCATCAAAACAAATGGCAAAGGCTTGCATGATAAAACTGCCTTTGACAAACAAGCCTAAGCCATAAGAAGGCAAGTAATTGTTGATGGGCACCATGCCGGTCAGATTTAATAAGAAGATGAACCAAAACGGTAAATAAAACATCAAAGAAATGATGGCAAAGCGTGCTGCCTTCAAGCCTTGCCGGTAGCGCGCTATTGCGCAGACCAACAAACCAACTAGAACTGAAGTTTGCAATAAAGATGCTGGCAACCAAAATAAGGCACCAGGTATCTCATGCTCAAAAAAGTAAGCAACAAAGAAATGCAATGCTTGCAGTGCGATCCAGACATTCGTAAACAGGTGAAAACGAGGGAAATGGCGGTACGTTCCTAAAAATGATCTTCCAAACAAAACATAGAAAATAACTTGGATATAGCCAAAGAAACCAACCCAAAAAGCATTGGCCGAAAAGACGCCAATGTTGCTTTGCCCTAGCGTCAAGAAAAACTCAAACAGCCTCTGCCCATCGTGAATAGGCATGGTCATGATTTGCAACCATCCCAACACCAACCAAATGCCGTAAATGACCGAAACTGCATCTCTTTTGTAGTAGAGGTTGTTCCATGTGCTAATGATCAAGGCCAGCAACAAGCCTGCAAGAATGCCTTCAATGTACAAGCCGTATTTACGCAATTCCAAGTAAGTTGTTCGGTCGTATAAGCGCAATGAAAAATTAACGGCCGGATAGGTGCTGCTGGACTTCAATCTGGAAAATAACTGCACTTCACCGTCTTTGTGCAGAGTGAAAACTGGGCTGCGACTGAGCAGTGTGTCCATTGTGAAAACATAAGGATCGATATCGTCTATACGCAACGGAACATTGTCGCTGTAAGGGCCATTCAACTCTCTGATTTTGCCATCTGGATAAACCACATAGTGTTGGTATCGAACCCAATTGATGCCTGTGTCAGTTCTACCTGCATCAACAATGAAATCCCTGTTTTCACCAATTCGATTGACCAGTTTCTGAACCACCCAATACTGAGATTTTGGATCGATTTTTCCGACCGTGTCAGCTGGCTTGAATTCAGATAAGCGATTGCGAACTTGGTCTAATGTTGCCGTGCCGCTCTTGTCTTCTAAGACCAAAGGGTTGAGCGTGTCTGAAAAATAAACGGTGGTGTTTGCGCCGACTTCCATGGCCGATTGGGCCCATGCTGGCTTAAGTACGAGGCCAGTAGCTAAGGTCAGGCCAAAGCCAAGCAACAACCCCATTGCGTACTTTTGGATGATTCTCCAATGGAAATTAAATTCACATGAAATTGCCAAAAATAGCTTGTTTTTCATCAGTTCAATCTGTTTGATCAACTCAAATTAAATCGTATATCACTTTGCTTAAAAAAGCCATCGTCATGAAGGTGCGTTGAATAACCCGTTCAACGTTTAGACATAAGTTCAGCGCATCATGGGTAATTTGAAGGATTTGAATGCTTAATTTTGAAATCTTTTCCCATCAAAAGATTTGATTCAATCACCAAAACGCAAGCTGTCTCCGCACCGAATATGGCCAGGTTTGACCACTTCAGCGTAAACGCCTGCACAAGGTAGCTTGCCAAAATCGCCTAGGTCGCACATGTTTTGTTCAACGATGGCTCGAAGAATGCTGGGATCTCGGGGTAAATCATCTTGGGCCAAAGTGACGCTGATGCACCGGGGGCAGGGGATACTGACCCGAAGCACCAGTTCTGTGCCAATCATGATAGTTCGGCCTACCCATGTGTTTTCAATGAAGGGCTGGCTGTCTGAATGGATGACCAGGTTCGGCCTAAATCTTCGCTCGTCAAATCGACCTTCAGGGTAGGTTTTTTGGAAATGATTCAATGTGGATGAAGCGATCAGGTGCATGCACCCGTAATCAAAAAAAGCGCCGGCTGGGGCCCCTCCAGCCAATGGGAATTCGGTCACTTCGCTTAAGTTTCCGCCCAAAGTACCCGCTGGAACTTCAATCAAAAGTCCGAGTGGTGCTGTGCTCATCAGTTTCAAAGGACGTTCAAAAACTGCCGAAATTCGCTCTTCAATGTTCGCGTCAGTTGTGGTGAGTGTTTCACCAGAAGGCATGACGATTTCCAATGCGGGAATTTTGGATTGGGAATCGGGTTCAGAAACGAAGTGTGGATGGTAATTCAATAAACTCTCAGCCCATTTGCGCACCACGGCTGCTCGGTTGGTTTCTTCATTGACAAATGCGTAGACCCGATCGCCAATGATGCCTTTGTCGGAGACAAAGACTGACTGGAGTTTTTCGCCTGCCATTGATTTGACGGGGTAGCGCCAAATTGATTCAACAGAATCAAGTGTGGCATTTGTTGCATGAGACGTTGCCGTGAGTTCTGCACTTTCGGATTTGATCAAAGGCGTGTCAGAACCCAGTTTCGAATTTTTCCGGGCCTCTAACATTTTCTGTCGGCCTGAATGGGTTAAGTACTGAATGCCTGCGTCTACATTGTTGCTGCGACCATAGTGGTAGGCCAAGGCTGCTACATGGTCATCAATTGAAACCGGATAGATGGCTTCAATTGCAACACCGATTCGCTCATGCAATATTTTGCGACGTTCAATCAGTAAAGTGTTGTAGGCAACATCTTGCGTTAGGGCGCTTTTGAAGATGTAACCTTTCTCGCCTGAAACTGGTTTTTCATAAATGAACTCACCCAGTTGCAATTCTTTCAGTTGTTTTTCGATGGCTTCTTTGGAGCTCGATGTCACTGCCACTATGAGAGATATTGAAAACTCTTTGCCAATCACGGCCAGAGTTTGCAATATTTCTTTGGCATGCGAAGGCAGCCTGTCTATCCTGGCTGCGAGAATGGCTTGAACAGAGGAGGGGATGTCTAAATCCTCTAGTTTTTTGGTGAGCACAATGTTGCCATCACGCGCCAAAGTGCCATCGTCAAACAATGCCTTGACCATCTCTTCCATAAAGAAGGGCGTGCCACTGGACTTCTCAACAATCAGTCGCTTGAGATCGGACAATTGCGCAGCGTCACCTAACATGGCTGCAAGCATTTCCTTGGCTTTGGCGTCTCCCAAAGGGTCAAGTCGAATTTGAGTAAAGTAAGATTTATTGTTCCATCCGTGAACAAACTGTGGCCTGTAATTCACGATCAACAAAATGTTGGCTTTGCCAATGGCGTCCGCCAGTTGATTCAGAAATTCTTGTGTTTGATCGTCGATCCAATGCAAGTCTTCGAAGACCAATATCAACGGCTGATTGGCAGATTCGCGAACCAGTAAGCGTTTTAGGCCATCCCATGTTTGGAGATCGCGAGTACGTTCATCCAGTTCAAAGAAAGGATCGTCTTCGTCAATCAGATTCAGTAAACCCAACACAGAGGGCTCTATGTCTTTTAAGAGTGGGTCTAGTTCTTGTATTGCATTTGTTACTTTTTCGCGTCGCTTCTGCTCGTTGTCCTGGGCCTCAATGCCAAAATAGGCTTGGAGCAATTCAATCAGCGGCTGGCAATAAGAGTTTTTGCCATGCGATACCGCTGATGTTTCCAATATTTTTGCCCTTGACTGAATGCCAGACATGAATTCAAAGATCAATCGAGATTTTCCTGTGCCGGCTTCTGCCACGATGGCCACAACCTGTCCATTGCCCTCTTGCGCTTGCTCGGCCGCATACCGAAGTGAATCCAATTCACGGACACGGCCGACGAATTTGGAAAACCCTTGACCTGCAGAGCGCTGCATCCTGGTGCGTTGCTTGCCCAAGCCGGTCACTTCATAAACCTTCACTAAATCGGTCACGCCTTTTACTTTCGTGAGGCCTAAGTCAATGAATTCACATGCACCTTCGCAAAGCTGGCGAATGGCTTCTGAGGCGGCAATTGAACCAACTGGCGCCAGTGTTTGAAGCCGAGCGCCCAAGCTGGTTGAATGCCCAATGGGCGTGTATTCAATTTGGCCATTGCCAAGCCGAAGGGTCCGAACGACTGCTTCACCAGTGTGCACACCAACTCGGCCTTGAATGGGTTGATGACCCTGTGCACAAATGCGGGCTGAATATTCTTTGAGTTCGGATTGCATGCGCAATGCCGCGTAAAGCGCGCGATGCGAGTGATCTTCGTGGACAACGGGCGCACCAAACATGGCAAAAATACCATCGCCTGTTGTTTGAACAACATAGCCGTCATAGTGAAGCACTGCATCGATCATCAACTGCAATGCGGGCTCTACGATGGCGCGCGCATCTTCAGGGTCTAGGTTTTCGATCAACTCCATTGACCCTTTGATGTCGGCAAACAAGACGGTGATGACTTTGCGTTCACCGCTGCTGGCTTCTGCGGCCTCAATGCTTGGAATCTTCTCAGCGACAACCGGTGCAGGCTTTGGGATGGGTGTTGGTGAACCCCCAAGGGAAGAACCGCAATCTGCACAAAAAGATTTACCGATGGGTGACGCTGCTTTGCAATTGGGACAACTTAAAAATTGTGCTGCACCACACTCTGCACAAAAACGCTTTCCTTCGTTAACTTCTAAATGACATTGGATGCAGAGCATTTGGGTGTTCGTTAAAAAAACTAAATCGGTGGACGGCGCAAATGCCAATTTGTCGCTGCTTGAAACGCGCTACCAGCGCGAATCAACAAGCCTTCATTCAAGTGCCCTGATACCAACTGCGCGGCTAACGGCAAGCCTGCAGCGGTCTCCCCGGCGGGAAAGGTCAGGGTAGGGTGCCCCGACAGATCGGTGGGTGCTGTGTAGCGAGACAGGCGTCTGCGATGCCCTGGCTCTTTGCGCATATTGGCAATGCGTTCAGTGCTGGGCGCGGCAAATGGCATGGCGGGCATCAAGATCAAATCGACTTGCATCAGTACTGCGTTTAACTGTCCTGTGTGCGCGGCACGATGTAACAGAATGCGTTGATAGTCGGTGGCTGACTGTTTGTTGCCCATGTCTAGCAAGCCCGCCAGCATGGGCCCATATTCAGCACGTTGAGATGGAAACGTACTGGTGTGTGCCACCGCCGCCTCGATAGCGCAGTGAGGCACCCAGTTTTCTATCAACTCACCCACATCGGGCATGGTAATGGGCACGATTTGCGCGCCCAATTTTTCGAGCACTGCAAGCGTTTGCTTCACGGCTGCCGCTACCTCAGGCTCTACATCGTTCAAGGCATAGGCTGCATCCCAACCGATTCGCAAATCGGACAAGTGGTCCTTGTTGCCCGCTGAATAATCGGGCACTGGTGCTTGCAGGGCTGTGGGGTCCTTGGGGTCTGCGCCCGCCAACACGCCCAACATCAATCCGCAATCTTCAGCCGTGCGGCACATGGGCCCAATGTGATCTAGCGAAGCTGCCAACTCAAACACGCCATAGCGCGAAACTCGCCCCCATGTGGGTTTGAGCCCTGTGACACCACAGGCTGCAGAGGGAAAGCGAATGGAGCCGCCCGTATCTGTTCCCAGTGAACCAAAGCACAATCCTGCGGCCGTGGCCACGCCTGAACCGCTGGAGGAGACTCCTGTCCAGGCTGAGGCTTCCCACGGATTGACTGGCACCACAGTGAGCGGATGGTGACCTGAAAATGCACTCTCGGTCATTTGCAACTTACCCAGTAGCACGGCACCAGCTTCGCGCAAACGCTGAACCACGGTGGCGTCTTGGTCTGGCACAAAATCTTTGTAAATCTGCATGCCTGCTGCAGTGGGTATGCCAGCCGTCCAACACAGATCTTTCACAGCAATCGGCACGCCATGCAAAGGGCCCAGCGCCTGTCCTTGCGCTTGGCGCTGGTCTGCCGCGCGGGCTTGGGTTAATGCCAACTCGGATGTCACGCAGGCATAAGCGTGAAGTGTGGGATCTAATCGTTCGATGCGCCTCAGTTGCGCTTGGGTGACTTGCTCTGAGCTGAGAACGCGCTCGCGAATGAGTCTGGCTACGGTGCCCAGGTCTAGCCAAGCGATTTCTTCATCGGTCATTGCGCGCCCCTGGCCAATCACCGCCCAATGCCTTGATGAGGAACACGGATGCCAATTGTCTTTGGCCCAGCAACTGTGTGGCCAAGCGTTCGCTGTTCAATTGTGATTGTTGAGCGGTGATCATGTCTTGGTAATTTGACACGCCGCCTTCGTACCGAGCCTTGGCGATTTCCATCACCCGGCGATTGCTCTCAATGGCGCGTTGGGCTTGTGCTATGGCACGGTCGAGAGCGCTGACGCTGCTGAGGCCGTCTTCCACCTCTTGCATGGCGGTCAGAACGGTTCTTCGGTAGTTGGCCACCGTGATGTCGTAGCCGGCTTTGCTGAACAACACATTGGCGTTGATACGGCCGCCATCAAACAGTGTTTGAGTGGCCGAGACGCCCACTGACCACAGCAAGCTGGGGGCACTGAAGAGTGTGGAAATTCGCGTGCTGTCATTGCCATAGGTAGGACCAAAGATCACACTTGGAAAAAATGCAGCCTTGGCCACGCCCACCTGAGCATTGGCGGCTGCCATGGCACGTTCGGCCGATGCCACATCGGGTCTGCGTTCCAACACATCGGAGGGGATGCCTATTGGCACAACGGGTAGAAGCATGGTGACCGCGCGCGGGGGCAATTGAAATTGCGGTGCAGGCGTGCCCGTTAAAGTGGCCAATGCGTGTTCAAACAGTGCACGTTGTCGCTTCAAAATATCAACTTGAGTCAAGGTGGTATCGAGCAGGGCTTGTTGTTGTGCCACGTCTAAACCAGAGGCTGTGCCGCTGTTGCGTCGGTGGTTTGCCAATTCCAAAGAAGAATTTTGCAAAGCAATCGAGCGCGCTAAAACATCAAGCTCCACGTCAAGGGCGCGCAAATTGAAATAATTCACGGCAACGTCAGATCCCAAAATCAGTTTGGTGTTTTCCAAATCGGCTGCCACTTGTTCGGCAGTGGCTGTGGCGCCATCGACTTGACTTTGAACACGGCCCCAAAGATCGGCCTCGTAACTGACCGACAAGATGCTTGAATAGTCGGTTTGAATCGTAGACCGATTGGGTGAACTGTAATTGGTCAATGGCCGATTGGCAGAGATTCGAAGATCGGAAATTTTGGTGCCCAAGTTCACCTGAGGGAACATGCTGGCCGCACTCGAAGCCACCAATGCGCGAGATTGCTCCAAACGCGCAACAGCAGCCGCCAGCGTTTGGTTGGCTTGCATGGCTTTTTGCTCTAAAGCGCTTAAGTCAGGGTCGTTAAAGCGCTCCCACCATGCACCTTTGGCCAAACTGTCAGACGGTTGAGCTGCACGCCAAGGCGCATCGAGCTGCCAAGTGCTGGGCAAATCCAAAGTGGGCTTCACATAGGCGGGGCCTGCAGCGCAAGCTACGAGCAAGGCGGCGCTGCCCAGTACACATCCGACGGTGGCGATGCGAAAGGGTTTCACGGCTTGTCTTTCTGCGCAGCAGCCTGATCTTTGGCAGGCGCTTCAGTTTTAGGCGGGTCTGGATTGAAGTTCACCGTATCACCTTCACTGAGTGCGTCGGGCGGATTTAAAACCAAACGAACACCACTTTCCAGGCCACTCAATACTTCAACCTGCTCGCCTAAATTGCGTCCCAGGGTAAGGGCTTGCATTTTGACGCGATTGTCTGCACCGACCACTGCCACTTTAATGCCTTGTCCGCGAATGATCAGCGCATTGTTGGGGATGGTGAGCGTTGATTTCTTTTGCAGTGGCAGGTCGACTTGAACGAAGGCGCCCGGCAGCAAGAGGCCATCTTTGTTGTCAAGGCTAATTTCGACTTGCATGGAGCGGGTTAAGGGGTCGATCGAAGCGGCTGTGCGAGCCAGTTTGCCTTCAAATTTTTTGGCACCCAATTCTGTTTGAGACACGCTGACTTTTTGGCCAGGCTTAATTTGTTGCGCGTAACTTTGCGGCACATTGACATACAAACGAAGCGGGTCAGTTTGTGTGACCACGAACAAGGCCCGAGCAAGTCCTCCACCCGCACCCGCATCAACCAAGTCGCCGGTGTCTACGTTGCGCCGTGTGATCACGCCATCTGTGGGTGAAATCAGGCTTTTGAAATTGCTCAATTGCTTCAAGCGTTGCATGTTGGCTTCGGCCGAGGCCAAGTTCGCCATAGCCTGCGTGGTGTTGCTGCGTTTCTCGTCAACTTCTTGTTGCGACACGGCATCTTTGGCGCGCAGGGCAACCCAGCGTGCCTCGGTGCTCTTCGCTAGTTCTAAACTTGCAGCCAACTGTTGTTTGGTGGCCAGGGCCTGCGCCAGTTGTTCATCGGTTTCTGGGGTTTCTAATTCTGCAAGGACTTCACCTTTGCGAACGCGACTGCCAATGTCCTTGTGCCATTTTTTCACATAGCCCGGCACACGCGCATAAATGGGGGACTGGACGTAACCTTGCAAACTGCCTGGCAAGGCCACTGTTTGCCCCGCTTCACGCAAGTTCACCACTTGCGTTTTGACATTGATTTGACTGCGCGTTTGAATGTCTGCCTTGAGCTGCTCCATTTTTTGCGACTGGCTGAAAACGGTTCGTGCGCCGCCAAGCAGCAAGAGCAGAACCACCACAGCCGCCGCTATTTTGCTGCGGCGAATCACTTCTTGGCGCTGCAACAATTCATGCGGATCTGCTGCGCCTGTTGAGTGAATGGCCAGCAATGTATGACGTTCTTCAGACATGAATCAGTTCTCCTGCGCCACGGGGGGCACACGCTTAGATGCATCTTTTTGCGCTTGTCGGTGCTGCAGATGTTGGTGAATGGAAGCAAAAACTACAGGGACAAAATACAGTGTTGAGACGGTTGCAAACAGCAAGCCGCCAATCACTGCACGACCCAGTGGCGCATTTTGTTCGGCACCTTCGCCAATGCCCAAAGCCATGGGAATCATGCCAATGATCATGGCCAAGGCCGTCATGAGCACAGGGCGAATGCGGGTAGAGCCGGCCTCTAAGGCTGCAGACAATGGCGTCACGCCATCTTCGCGGCGTTGCCTTGCAAAGGCCACCACCAAAATGCTGTTGGCAGTGGCAACGCCCATGGTCATGATGGCGCCTGTGAGCGCCGGCACGCTTAAGGTGGTGCCGGTGATAAACAAGATCCATGCAATGCCTGCAAGGGCAGCAGGCAGGGCTGTGACGATGATGGCCGCATCAATCCAAGATTGGTAGGTGACCACAATCAACAAATAGACCAAGACAATGGCCATGGCCAAACCCACACCCAGTCCAATGAAAGACGATTGCATGGTCTGAACCTGACCGCGCATGACGATCTGATTGCCGCGTTTGAGTCTGGGTCTGAATTCGTCAATCAATTTTTGAACTTGATTGGCCACGCTGGCCAAATCGGTACCCTGCACGCTGACATAAATATCAACAGCAGGTTGAATGTTGTACCGAGACACAATGGGCATTTGACGCCCCGCATTCACTTCGACCAAGTTGCCCAATAGCTGAGGCGTGGTGGTTGGAAGGGCAACACCGTTGGCGCCACTGTTGGCATTGGGCGCGGAGCCAACAATGATGCCGAGCAAAGCATCCAAAGAGTTCACCTTGTATTGAGGGGCTTGAACCACCACGTTGTAGACCACACCGTTTTGTGGATTCAACCAAAACGCAGGCGCGGTTTGTGAGCTGCCAGACAAGGCGATCAAAACGTTTTGTCCCACGTTGGTTGCGCCTAAACCGAATTGTTGCAAGCGGGTACGATCCATTTGCAAATCTAAAGTGGGGCCATCTAAGCGTTGGTGCACGTGCGCGTCTACAGCGCCCGGAATCTTTCGAATGGCGCGGGTCAATTCAGAGGCCAGGTCTAAATTGCCAGCTACATCGGCGCCTGAAAACTGAACGTCAATGGCGGCGGGCAGACCAAAGTTCAGGATTTGAGTAGAAATGTCTGCAGGTTGAAAGAAGAACTCAATGTTGGGAAATCGCTTGGGCAGTTCATTTCGCATCTGCGTCATGAAATGCGAAATAGGTTGATGGCCGTGTTTCAGGGACATCAAAATTTCGGCATCCATGGTGCCAATCGTGCCGGCATTGCTGTAGGACAAATTGATACCGCTGTTGGGCAAGCCAATGTTGTCGAGGATGGTTTCGAGTTGGTCTTGCGGAATGATTTCACGAATGACAGCTTCAACCGCATCGGCAATGCGCACGGTTTCTTCAATGCGGGTACCCGTGGGCGCGCGCATGTGCAATCGAATTTGGCCTGCGTCTACGCTTGGAAAAAAGTCACGGCCTAAAAATGGGTAAATGGCGCACGACACAACACAAAAACCGAAGAAGTAAGCCATGAACTTTCCGCGGTGTGTGAGCGCTGCAGACAAAGACAGTGTGTAGACACGCCTCACCCGTTCAAATTGGGCATCGAATTTTCGGTAAACCTGTTGTAACAAACTGGGCTTGCCACTTTGGCTGGCTTCATGAACGCCGTCCATGAGCATCATGACCAGTGTGGGCACCAATGTTCTGGATAAAAAGTAAGAGAAGATCATGGCAAAGACGACTGCCTCAGCCAAAGGAACAAACAAGAAGCGCGCAACACCCGACAAGAAAAACATGGGCACGAAAACAATGCAAATGCAAAGTGTCGAAACGAATGCAGCAGCGCCAATTTCTTCTGCACCCACTTCAATGGCAGACATCAGGGGTTTGCCTAGGTGAATGTGCCGCTCTATGTTTTCAATGGTCACAATGGCTTGGTCTACCAAAATACCCACAGACAAGGCCAGTCCGCCAAGGGTCATCAAATTGAGCGTCTCACCCAAAGCAAACAAGGCCAGGATGGAAGCCAAGATGGAAAGCGGAATGGTGAGCGCAATGATCAAGGTGCTGCGCCAATTGCCTAAAAAGAGAAGCACCATCATGGCCGTCAACACGGCTGCAATGAGCGCTTCTGTGACCACACCTTCAATGGCAGCCAACACAAACACAGATTGGTCAAACAAGGGCGTTACTTTGACATCTGGCGGCAAAGACTGAGCAGCCTTGGGCAAAAGCGTCTTGACGTTGGACACAATGTCCAAAGTGGAAGCCCCACCGTTTTTCAGAACCGAAATGAGCACGCCCCTCAAGCCATCTTGCCTCACCACATTGGTTTGAGGTTGAAAACCGTCTCGAACATAGGCCACATCTTTGAGGTAAGTGGTGATGTTGTTGTTGGTCCGAACGGGTAAATCATTGAGGCCTGAAAGGACGCCAGGCGAGCCGTTCATGCGGACGGTGTATTCAGTTTCTCCAAACTTGACGGTGCCGGAGGGCAAGATCAAGTTTTGTGTGTTCACAGCGTTGACCACATCGGCCGGTGCCAGCCCTCGGGCTTGCAAAGCCTCAATGTCCAAGTCGACTGAAATAACGCGTACCTTGCCGCCGTAAGGGAAGGGGGAGGCCACACCAGGGACGGTGATCAGTTGCGGACGTAAGCCATTGACGGCCGCATCGAACAAGGCATTTTCAGGCAGAGTGGGGCTTGAAAGCGCCAGTTGCATGACCGGAATACTGGAGGCCGAATATTTAATGACCAAAGGTGGCGTGATGCCAGGTGGCAATTGGCGTACTTGGGTTTGTACAGAAGCCACCACCTGTGCAATGGCCGTCTGTATGTTGACGCCAGGTTGAAAGAAAACTTTGACCACAGTGACGCCAGCCAAGGAGGTGGATTCGATGTGCTCGATGTCACTGACAACGGTGGTCAGGCCGCGTTCTGTTTGACCTGCAATTCGCTGGCCCATCTCGGAGGCGGGCAAACCGTTGTAGTTCCAGATGATGCTGATGACGGGGATGTTGATTTCTGGGAATATGTCTGTTGCCATATTCTTCAGAGCAAATGGGGTCCCCAATATGATCAGGATCGCCATCACGATGAATGTGTAAGGCCGCTTGAGTGCCAACTGAACCAGGGACATCGGACGAATGATCTTTCTCTAAAACTTGGGCAAAGTGTAAGGGAACTGCACCGAGTCTGCAGACCTGATAAAGAGATTGGTGTTTACCCTAGATTCAAGCGCTGAGACTAGCCTCCACCCAAGCCGCGGTAGAGAAAAACCATGTTTTGGACATATTGGGTTTGTATTTGAATCAGGGCTTGTTGAGAGGCAAACAAAGCGCGTTCAGCGTCAAGGGCATCTAGGTAGCTGCTGACACCTTGCGTGTAACGCAATCTTGAAAGTTGGGCCCGTTCTTTTTCTGCTTGTGTCTGAGCCATTTGTGCGGTCCATTGTTCTTTCAATGTGGCGCGAGCACTGAGCGCATCAGAGACTTCTTTGAATGCCGATTGAACAGTTTTTTCATACTGGGCCTGCGCAATTGATCGATTGGCTTGCGCAATTTGTAAATTGCTCTCATTGCGACCTGCATCAAAAATAGGTTGCAAAATTTGAGGCACAAAACTCCAAGCCGACAAGCCATTGCTGAATAGATTGCGCAAATCAGTGCTGGCCAATCCGGCGCTTCCGGTCAATGCAATTTTGGGGAAAAATGCCGCACGTGCAGCGCCAATGTTGGCATTGCTGGCCTGAAGCAATAACTCGGCTTGGGCAATATCAGGCCTTGCTGAGAGCACCTCTGAAGGCAAGCCTACGGGCAGTTCTGCAAACTTCAAGGGCTCAAAGTTGCCAGTTTGGAGACTGTTTTCATTCAATAGCGCGCTGGGAATTGTTTGCCCCACCAACAAGGTCAGTGCATTTTCGTCTTGCTGTTTTTGGCGTCGCAGTTGCGCATTCACGATTCGAGCAGACTCAAGCAAAGACTGGGCAGAACGCAGATCCAGCAATGAACTGGCGCCTTTGTCGAAGCGAAGTTGAAGCAGCTTCAGCGTGGACTCTCTGGTGACCAGGGTCTTCTGAGTTAAGTCGAGCAAAGCCACATCACTTTGCCACGCCAAGTAAGTTGAAGCCACCGACGCTAGCAGGCTGATCTGCACCGTTTTTCTGGCTTCCTCGGAGGCCAAGTATTGAGCCCTTGAGGCTTCAGAAAGATTGCGAAGTCTTTGAAATAAATCTACTTCATAGGCCGCTACCGTCAAGCCTGTGGTGTAAGTGCTGCTGATGTTGCCTGCCGCATTGGTAAGTCGTGAACCCGTCAAGCCCAAATTGACATTAGGCATTAAGTCGGCTTGACGAAGGCCCAACTGCGCCTGCGCCACTTCAATGTTCAGTGCTGCGATGCGAAGGTCGCGGTTGTTTTGAAGCGCTAAGTCAATCAGGGGCTTGATGCGCGGATCTGAGAAAAATACGTCAGCCTTTAAAGTACTGATATTCAAGGGTGTTGCAATATTTTGAACCGAGGCGGGTTCAAATTGTTGGGCGATGGGCTTCTCGGGAGGCGTGTAGTGGGGAGCCAAGTTGACGCAAGCCGCCAAGCCAACAGACGAAACCAAAACGCTTAACTTGGTAATTCGGTTCAGATTTGAAAAATGCAAAGGGGTTTTCATACTGGCCCCTCTGATTTGGGAGGCGGTGCATCGACATTGGGTTCGTGCGCATACATTTTGCGTTGTCGTTCACTGCCCTTGAAAATTCGCCGAACGACCACAAAGAATATTGGCACG
>Ga0214921_10005555_pt1 | contig 17771 bp, 16 predicted proteins | sample LL1505_MetaG_FD_177992 | JGI IMG/M metagenome (GOLD analysis project Ga0214921, IMG submission 177992) | Freshwater microbial communities from Lake Lanier, Atlanta, Georgia, United States - LL-1505 | ecosystem: Environmental > Aquatic > Freshwater > Lake | place: USA: Georgia | collected...
TCAAAGACCAAATTGTCGAGCTCATCGGTTGCCAACGAGAAGATATTCTCCCTGCAAGTGGTAAAACCGGCCTTGGTGTGGACAAAGTCCTCGAGGCCATCGTCCAAAGAATCCCTCCTCCCCAAGGAGACCCTTCTGCGCCCTTGCAGGCCTTGATTTTTGACTCCATGTACAACAATTATCGAGGGGTGGTCGCCTATTTCAGGGTATTTAACGGAAGAATCCGTAGCGGCGAAAAGGTGAAGTTCTTCAATTCCGGGAAGGAATACGGGGCGGATGAGATCGGAATCCTCAAAATGAAGCCCCAACCCCGAGAGTACGTCGAAACTGGCGATGTGGGCTACATCATTTCGGGGATCAAACAAGCCAAAGAAGTCCAGGTGGGCGATACCATCACCAGTCTTGAACGACCCTGCGAAGAAGGAATCAAAGGTTTTGAAGAGGTTAAACCCATGGTTTTTGCTGGAATTTACCCTGTAGATACCGAAGATTATGAGGAACTTAGGGACTCCATGGAAAAGCTTCAATTGAACGATGCTTCCTTGGTCTTTGAGCCCGAATCTTCGGCGGCATTGGGCTTTGGGTTCCGATGCGGATTCCTGGGGATGTTGCATATGGAAATCATCCAAGAGCGATTGGAGCGGGAATTCAACATGACCGTCATCACCACCGTTCCCAACGTATCGTATTTCTGCATGACCACCAAGGGGGAAATGCTCACCGTCAACAACCCTTCCGATCTACCCGATCCAAGCCATATTGACTTTATTGAAGAACCCTATATTCACGCCCAGGTCATCACCAAGGCGGACTATATAGGGCCCGTTATCGCCCTGTGCATGCACAAACGTGGCGTGATCACCAACCAGACCTACCTCAGCAGTGACCGAGTCGAGATCACCTTTGATATGCCGCTTGGGGAAATCGTCTTTGACTTCTACGATAAACTCAAGACCATATCCCGCGGTTATGCCTCCTTCGATTACCATTTGATCGGATACCGCCAATCCAAATTGGTGCGCATGGATATACGGCTCAACAGCGAGCCGGTGGATGCCCTGTCCGCCCTGATTCATGCCGACAAAGCCTATGATCTGGGCAAGAAAATGTGTGAAAAACTACGGGAACTCCTCACCCGTCAGCAGTTTGAAGTCGCTATCCAAGCCTCCATTGGCGCCAAAATCATCGCTCGAGAAACCCTCAAAGCCCTGCGCAAAGATGTAACGGCCAAATGTTACGGAGGAGACATTTCCCGTAAGCGCAAGCTTCTCGAAAAACAGAAAAAGGGCAAAAAACGCATGCGCCAAGTAGGCAATGTCGAAATACCCCAAAGTGCTTTTTTGGCGGTGCTCAAATTGGATTAAAACGTTAGTCAACCATCTTACAAATGTCTTCCCCCCTACTTCTTGACGGCAAAGGCACTGCCGCACAAATTCGAGAAGAATTGAAGGTGGCCAACACCCAGCGCAGGGCGGCAGGCCATCGACCCCCTTTGTTGGCAGCCGTTTTGGTGGGGAACGATGGTGGTAGTGAATCGTACGTCGCGCACAAAATCAAGGCCTGTGCCGAGGTAGGCTTCGAGTCCAGGCTGCTACGGTTCGCATCCGATATCAGTCAAGAGGAACTCCTGTCGGTGGTGAATGGACTCAACCACGATGACCGAGTGGATGGATTCATCGTACAACTCCCTTTGCCTCCCCACATCGATGCCCAAGTCATCAACCTGGCCATTGATCCCACCAAAGATGTGGACGGTTTTCACCCCGTCAATGTCGGGCGCATGGCCTTAGGCCTCCCTGCCTTTTTGCCGGCCACCCCTTCGGGGATTTGTGAATTGTTACGAAGAAACGGTATCGTCACCGGCGGGATGCATGCCGTGATCCTTGGTCGGAGCGCCATCGTGGGTTCTCCCCTGGCGCAGCTGTTGGCGAGGCCCGGAGAACCAGGCAATTGCACGGTTACCCTCTGCCATTCGAAAACCCAAGATCTCAAGGAGCATTGCTTGAGAGCGGATTTGTTGGTGGCGGCCATGGGGAAACCAGGCTTTGTCACGGCCGACATGGTCAAACCCAGTGCAGTCGTGGTGGATGTGGGGACTACCCGGGTTGAAGACCGCCACAGACCGTCAGGCTTTGTCCTTCGTGGGGATGTGGCCTTCGACGAAGTTGCTCCCCTGTGCAGGGCAATCACCCCTGTTCCCGGTGGCGTAGGCCCTATGACCATCGCGAGCCTCTTGACCAATACCTGGCAAGCCGCAAACGCCTCTTAAACTCCCTTTCCCACCCCCAAAATGGCGGCCCAAGTCGCAAAACCCAGCCCGCAATCGGTTCAGTTACCGATCATGGAGCAGTTTCTTAGTTTGCAAGGGGAAGGAAGAAATACCGGTCAAGTCGCCTATTTCATTCGCCTTGCGGGTTGCGATGTAGGATGTGTTTGGTGCGATGTCAAAGCCTCTTGGGATGCCGAGAAACACCCGTTGCGAAGCGTGGACGAATTGGTCCATGATGCCCTTCGTTCGGGTTCTCCTAACATTGTTATTACAGGAGGTGAACCCTCCCTCTATGACCTTACGGAATTAAGCAAGCAACTGCGGGCTGCAGGGCTGCAGGTATGGCTGGAAACTGCCGGGGTCCACCCCCTTCGTGGTGAATTTGACTGGATCTGTCTCTCCCCCAAAAAGTTCAAAGCTCCCCTACCGGAGTGCTTATCCGTTGCTAATGAATTCAAAGTCGTCGTTTATCATCCCTCCGATATGCCATGGGCCTTAGGTTTTTTGGACCAACTCCATCAAGATTGCCTTCTGTATGTACAGCCGGAATGGGACAAGAGGCTTAGCATGACCCCGCATCTTCTGCAATTTCTTCAGGAGAACCCCCGGTGGACCTTGTCCTTGCAAACACATAAATATCTTGACATTCCCTAATATTTCTTGGAACAGGGACGCTTTGAGAAAGGCCCTTTTGAGGAGCCCTGTGGGGATCCTGGGGTTAGGATGGCTCCTTGTCTTGGGTTTGGGATCGTGGGCCTACGCACAAAATGACGATTTGATTTTCGTCGATCAACGCAAAGCGGAAGCTTCTTTGGCCAAGGCCGTTGAGCCGGCCGCATTGGGCGAATACGCCAAGGCCTCGGGCAGGGTTGAGGCCGTTTGCCAACAATACCCGGACTATGCCCCTGCTTGGCTGACCCTGGGCGAGCTTCGCTTGAAATTGCAAGAATGGGAGCCTGCGGTCAAGGCCTTCGAAAATTCCATTCGACGACACCAAAGGCTTTCGATCAAGGCATACCACGGTTTGGCCCAAGCCGCAATGCAAATGGGCGATTATGAAAGCGTGCTGAAGCACTGTGTGGAGGTACCTACCTTCCGATTGGCCTCCGAAGGTCAATTGAGAGATCTAGCCTTGTGGCGAAAACAAGCCCAATGGGCCATGGAGGCCATGAAGCGTCCTGAACCTTTCGACCTTCAAGCAGCGCCTTCATCATTGTTGGGCGATGGCGCCAGCTACCTTCCTTGTTTATGCCGCAACGGAACCCAAATTGTCTTTACGCGAAGGGGAACCGAAGGAGAAGATTTCTATGAGAGTCAATTGATCGACAGCAGTTGGCAGCAGGCCCATGCCTTGGAAAGCCCGCTCAATTCAGACCTGGATGAAGGAGGGTGTTGGCTGAGCCCTGATGGAAAAATGATTTGGTTTACAGGATGTTACAGGGATGGAGGCTTGGGTTCATGTGATTTGTATTACAGTATTCGAAAAGACGGACGCTGGCAAAATGCCGTATGGGCCGGTTCGGTCATCAACTCCACCGGATGGGATGCGCAACCCACCTTGAGCAGCGATGGTTTGACCTTGTATTTTGCGAGCACACGCCAAGGCGGTTTGGGCGGCAGTGATTTGTGGGTTAGTTATGGGAAAGTAGATTCCACCGATTGGCCCCTGGACACCTTGGGAAACCCCGAGCCCATGCCCTGGTGGCAGTGGAAGGCCATGGAACCGGATAAACTCCTTTGGACCGAACCTGTACCCCTGGGGCCGGCATTGAACACCGCTTACAACGAGAACAGTCCCTACCTGCATCCTAACGGACGGGACCTGTACTTTGCTTCTGCCGGGAGGGAAGGCATGGGCAACATGGATTTATACAGGGCTCGAAAAAAAACAGGCCCTGTGGCGTCGGATACGATCGGGTGGTCAGCGGACTTTCTACGGCTCCGCAACCTGGGGGTACCCGTGGTCCTTTGGCACGAACCGGTCAATTTGGGCTACCCCTTGAACACCCATGCAGACGAGATGGGATTCGTCTTGGAAGCGAACGGGAATTCCGCATGGATGAGCAGGCCGTACCAAGGACGCATCGCCTTGCATCGCCTTGGATTGACCAAATCTGCCTTGCCCTTAATGGATCCTGAAGTCCCAGTTTTGGCCCAAATTCCGGACACAATCGCTGGTCCCAAAGTTGATCGAGAATGGATCTTGCGCGATATTTATTTTGAGGTGAATGCCTCTACCCCGTTGCCCGATTCCAGGGAATCCTTGCTTCAATTGGCGGCCTGGATCAAGAAGAATCCGGAGCTACGCATCGAGATTCAGGGCCATACGGACAATACCGGTAACCTCGAAAAAAATCGAATGCTTTCGCAACAACGAGCAGACGCTGTGCTTCGCTCGCTGCTTGGTCAAGGTTGCGCAGCAGGCCAATTAAGCGCTGTGGGGTACGGCTCCTCACGTCCCATCGCCGGCAACAACAGCGCCGAAGGACGAGCCCTCAATCGCCGTACGCAAATCAAGATTCTTCCTTAGCGAAGGAACGAACCGTTTGGTCCAAGGCCAATAACCGGTCCAACAAACGAGGTAATTGTGGAAGGGGTAACATATTGGCCCCATCGGATAAGGCAAGGGACGGATTAGGGTGGGTTTCCAAAAAAATGCCTTGGGCACCGCAGGCAATGGCAGCCTTGCCGATGGTCTCGATATATTCCGGAGTTCCCGCGGTCACTCCGCTTTCTTGATTGGGCTGCTGCAGGGAATGGGTGATGTCCACCACCACCGGATAGCCAAGATTCTGCATGCGCGGTATGGACCGAAAATCTACAATTAAATCATGATAACCAAATTGGGTTCCCCTTTCGGTAAGCCAAATCCGAGGATTGCCAAGGCGTGTTACCTTTTCGGCAGCGAATTTCATCGAGGAAGCGGACATGAATTGACCCTTCTTGATGTTAATCCAACGGCCTGTGCGGGCCGCAGCCTCCAATAAATCGGTTTGCCGGGCGAGAAATGCCGGTATTTGCAGGACATCCACATGGTTCGCGGCCATGGAGGCCTCCTGCGCATCGTGAATATCGGTCAAAACCGGCAAGCGGTATCGCTCCCGAATGCGGCCAAGTACGGCCAAGGCTTCATGGTCACCGATGCCTGTAAAAGAGTTCGCCGATGAGCGATTGGCTTTGCGGTACGATGCTTTGAAGATGTAAGGTAGATTGCGTTCCTTGCAAAGACCTTGTACCCTCTCGGCAACTTCTTGGCAGAGGTCTTCTGATTCCACAACGCATGGACCGGCGATCAAAAACATTCCGGAGTGACCGGCCTCCTTCAAGAAATCATCGTAAGCATCCAGCGAGGGCATCTGTTTTTAATTGTTATAGGCTTTGCGCATTCCCCATATAGCCCACCACCTCAATTTAATCACCCCCCAAACCGCTTCTTTGATAATCCCCTTGGAAATCTTGCTGCTTCCCAAGGTCCGATCGGTGAAAATGATGGGGACTTCTTTGATTTTGAAGCCAGCCATCCAAGCCTTGAACTTCATTTCAATTTGAAAGGCATACCCTACAAAGCGGATTTGCCGAAGATTGATTTTCTCAAGGACAGGTCGGGTGTAGCATTTGAATCCGGCTGTGGCATCATGGATGGGCAGTCCCGTAATAAACTGAACATAACGGGAAGCAAAATAGGACATCATCACACGGCTCATGGGCCAATTCACCACATTAACCCCCGTAACATAGCGTGATCCAACGGCCATGTCGCAGTCTTCTTCGCGGCATGCCTCGTGCAATCGCAGTAAATCGTCCGGGTTATGGGAAAAATCCGCATCGATCTCAAAGAAATATTGGTAATCCCGCTGCAAACCCCACTGAAAACCGGCGATGTAAGCGGTTCCCAAGCCCATTTTGCCCGACCGTGGCAGAAGGTGCACCCTCCCCGGGTTTTGGTGCATGACCTCACGGACCAAGTCCTGGGTGCCGTCCGGTGACCCATCATCCACAACTAGGATTTCGAAGGGGTATGCCAGGCCAAGGACCTTGTTCAGAAAGGCCGTAATGTTCTCTTTCTCGTTGTAGGTGGGCACAATTACCAGCGCGTCCGATGCCATAGCCTGCAATTTACTTCAGAATTCCTCACCTTCCAATGCAAGGGCTGACCGCAGGGCCGTAAATTTGAACATGCGCAATCCCCATCTTGATGCCGAGGGTTTGGAATCCGTTCAGCCTGAACAGGAACAGGAAATTCAGCTGAGGCCCAAGACCTTTGGGGATTTTGCCGGGCAAGACAAGGTCATGGACAACCTCAAAGTCTTTGTGGCCGCGGCCTTGGGTCGGGGCGAGGCCTTGGACCATGTCTTGTTGCACGGACCTCCCGGATTGGGGAAAACCACCTTGGCCCACCTCATTGCCAACGAGATGAAGGCGCAGATCAGGATCACCAGTGGTCCTGTTCTGGAAAAGCCAGGGGACTTGGCGGGCCTGTTAACCGGACTGCAGGCAGGCGATGTGCTTTTCATCGACGAAATACACCGCCTCAGCCCGGTGGTGGAGGAATACCTTTATTCGGCCATGGAAGATTTCCGGATTGATATCATGATCGATAGCGGCCCCAATGCCCGTTCGGTGCAAATCGGTCTGCAACCCTTCACCTTGGTTGGAGCCACCACAAGGTCCGGTTTATTGACGGCACCGCTTAGGGCACGGTTCGGCATCAATGCCCGATTGGAATACTACGATGCGGACTTGCTCGCCAAAATCATCGCACGTTCCTCGGCCATCCTGGGTGTCCCCATCGAAGGTCCAGGCGCCGAAGAACTCGCCCGGCGCAGCCGTGGCACCCCGCGAATCGCCAATGCATTGTTACGAAGAACCAGGGATTTTGCCCAAATCAAGGGACAAGGAATTATTAGCCAAGATATTGCCTCCATGGCCTTGGACGCATTGCAAGTGGATCATCACGGGTTGGACGAAATGGATAACCGTATTTTGATGACCATTCACGAAAAATTCTCCGGGGGACCGGTCGGCCTCAACACCATCGCCACTGCAGTGAGTGAAGAAGCCGGGACCATTGAAGAAGTGTACGAACCTTTTTTGATTCAAGAAGGATACCTCAAAAGAACACCGCGGGGCCGAGAGCTCACCGAACGGGCCTACCGACACCTCGGCAAAATACCCCCTGCCCGGACGCCAAATTTGTTTGGCTAATTACGGGAATCCACCCCAGAGGGATGCATAATAATCATCCACGCTGAAAAACCCTTTGCGTTGCTTCAGCCATTCGGCGGCAAGCACGGCCCCTACCCCGAAGGCGCGACGATGATGCGCCTGGTGTTCCAAAGAAATTTGCTCAAAAGCGCTTGAGGCCCGCAGCGTATGCGTTCCTACCTCCCCTTCCTTGCGATGGCTGATGACCGGCAAAATGTGGGGGTTGTCGGACAATTCCGGGGACCATTGCTGATAGCGGGTCGATAGGGACAGCAAATCCTGCGCTGTCTGGAGCGCAGTGCCGCTAGGGGAGTCCAATTTCTGCAAGTGATGAGCCTCGTGAAGTTCCAAATTAAATTCCGGTAACGCATCGAGCATGGCAGCAAGGCTACGACCCAACCTTCGGAAAATCTGAACACCGGGCGCAAAATTGGATGCCCATAACACGCTGCCCTCCAGTCGATCGCAAGTTTCTTGGATCTGAGGCAAACGATCGTACCAGCCCGTAGTCCCGATCACAACCGGCAAACCCTGTTCCAAGGCTGCAAGAACATGGGCATGAACCAGGTCTGGACGACTCATTTCAAAGACCATGTCCACTTCGTGCTTGGCCAAGGGCTTTACCCAGGGATGGGCCGAATCATGAACCGCCACCAGGCGATGCCCCCGCTCTTGGGCAATTTCCATCGTGACCTGGGCCAATTTCCCGTTGCCCAAAAAGACCAGGTTCATGCTTCCAACAATTTGAATTAAAAACGATAACGAAGACTCAAGGTGATGGGGTATCCCTTAGGCTCCGCATGGGCGGTGGTGTACCCTGCCCAAGGATTCAGAGGAATCCTTGAAGGAGGTGTGGCAGGAACCACGCTAAAATCCAAACGATCAAAGGCTTTGAGATGAGCATCCACGTGGGCATCCAAAATCTGCAAGGCATAGGCCGCAAGGCTTAACAAAACGTAGGCATCGCGGCTTCTTCTTAACAAATCTCTTTTTTGGATGAGGGAGGCTTCGGTATCCTTGCCCACAAAGGGATCCACCGTGTTGGGGTCGCCATCGGTCCGATCCCTGTAAGCGTTGCGGTACGTAAGGTAGAGATCAGCGGTTTGAGAGGTTTGATACACCATGAAACCTATTCCGCCCCATACCACCGGAACCTTCCAATAGGCGCGGTTGGTGATTTGTCCCCAACCCGGAAGCAAGGCTGCGCGGAGTGTTACCTTGGAAGGGGATTGTACGTACAAGCTGTCCTGAGCATCCCCCGCATTGCAGGTGAATGAAAGTGCCCATACCCAGAGCCCTATGGCGAACACCTTTTTCACCCTACAGTGTCCCATCAAAAATTAGGTCCAACAAGCGATTCAAGTCATCGGTATCGGTGAAGGGGATGCGGATCTCGCCCTTGCCGTTGCCCTGAACCTGCACACGCGTTGGGCTTTCAAAATGCCTGCTGAGTCGGGTTTGAACCTGAAGGTAGGGACCGGTAGCTGCGGGCATTGCTCCCGCTTTGGTTGAGGGCGAGGGAGTTCTTGGAGCGGTCAAGGCTTTGGAGGCCGCTTCCAAAGTGCGTACGCTCCATTTCCCCGCCAGGCATCGTTTGGCCAAATCCATTTGAACTTCGATGTGAGCGATCCCCGCCAAAACCTTGGCATGCCCCATTTCCAAATCTCCGTTGCGTATGGACCATTGAATATCGGGGGGCAATTTGACCATCCTCATGTAATGGCTGACGTTGGGCCTGGACATGCCCACACGCTGACCGATTTGATCCTGATTCAAATTGCATTCTTCTTGAAGGCGGGCCAAGGCCAAACCGATTTCGATGGGGTTGAGGTCCTTCCTTTGGAGGTTTTCAACCAAGGCCATTTCGATCATGCCCTGCTGACCTGTATCCACCACATAAGCCGGAACCTCGGTCATCTTGAGCAAGCGTGCCGCCCGCAGTCGTCGCTCACCGGAGATCAGCTGATAGGAACCGGGTCCCACTCTGCGTACCGTCAACGGTTGAATAATCCCCAGATGTTCAATGGATTGTTTGAGCTCATCCAGCGCTTGTTGATCAAATTGATCCCTGGGCTGGAAGGGATTGACTTTGATTTGTTCTAAGGGGATGAATCCTTCGCGGACAGCCTGTTGGAGTACTTCTTGATCCTCGGGCGACAGGAGGGCGTTCAAGCCTCTGCCTAAAGCAAGTTTTTTGGGATTTGCTGCCATATCAATCATTCAGGTACCGATCTTCCTCGGCGACCTGGGTGTAGTTGTTTTTTTGGAGTATTTCACGGGCTAAGTGCAAATAATTGGTGGCGCCTTTGCTCGCAGCATCATGATGTATAACCGACAAACCAAAACTGGGCGCTTCACTAAGTCGGGTGTTTCGGTGAATGATGGTATCAAAAGTCATATGGCCCAAGTTATTGCGCACATCCTCGGCGACTTGGTTGGATAATCGCAACCGTCCATCGTACATGGTCAACAGGATTCCCTCGATGCGTAATTCCGGGTTGAATCGGTTCTGCACAATTTTGATGGTGTTCAAGAGCTTGCCCAATCCTTCCAAAGCAAAATACTCGCATTGGACAGGGACGATAACCGAATGGGCAGCCGTCAAGGCATTAATGGTGATAAGCCCAAGGGAAGGCGAGCAATCGATGATTACAAAATCGAAAGAATCGAGAATTCCCTCCAATGCACTTTCGAGTATGCGTTCCCTCTGAGGACGGTTAATCATTTCAATTTCTGCACCCACCAAATCAATCGAAGCGGGGAGCATCCACAAACGTTCCGCTTGGGTTGGGATCAAGGTTTCTTTGACGCTGAGCCCATTGACCAAGCATTCGTAGATGCCGGCCTTGACGGTTTTGGGATCCGTGCCTAAGCCTGAGGTTGCATTGGCCTGGGGGTCTGCATCAATGATCAGGACCTTGTATTCCAGGATGGCCAAGGCAGAGGCCAGGTTAATGGCTGTGGTAGTCTTCCCAACTCCCCCTTTTTGGTTGGCAACTGCGATGATTTTACCCATTGATTATCGATGTGAAGGGTGCTGGCTTCTTAGAGGTGGTTTGTTGGTCTTGGACCATGGAACAAGGGTAAATTTACCTCGTCAATGATGTTCAAAGATACAACGGTGGTCCTTGCCCTGTTTCTGGGGTTTCTGGGGTTTTCGGGGCTGGCCTTTTTGGCATCCTGCCACGATGACCAACCACGAGGGATGGTATTTCACTACAACCAAGAAAGCCCCCTCTTGAGTTTGGATCCCGCTCACGCGAGGGATCAAGCTGGTAATTGGACGGCAAAGCTGATGTACAACAGATTGGTGGAATTGAACCACGCTCAAGAACCCGTTCCCTCCTTGGCCGCCCGTTGGTCCATCGATTCCGGGGGATTGATCTACCGGTTTACCCTGAGAGACTCGGTTTGGTTTCATCCGGATCCATGCTTCGATAAGCATAAGCGTTCAACCCGTCTTCTAAGAGCGGAAGACATTGTGTATTCCCTCAAGAGGCTCAACGATCCGGCCACCGCATCGCCAGGGGCTTGGATCTTTCGGGATCGACTAGCCCCCCGTGGAATCGTGGCCACGGATTCCTTGCATATCGAAATCCACCTGCGTTCACCTTTCCCACCAATGTTGGGTTTGCTCAGCATGGGCTATTGCTCGGTTGTAGCCCCTGAAGCGGTACGTTATTATGCCGATAATTTTAGGTCGCATCCCGTGGGCACGGGCCCCTTTCGCTTGGCTTATTGGGAGGAGGGCGAAAGCATGGCACTGCATCGTCACCCGCATTATTTCGAAAAAGATCACGATGGCCAAGCCATCCCCTACCTTGACGCCGTACAAATCCACTTCATTGCCGACAAAAGCACGGCGGCCATGGCCTTTCTGCAAGGTCGATTGGACGTGTATTGGGGTTGGGATGCCGCATTTCAACGTTACCTGTCGAGGTCAGCGCCTGCATTGAATCCAACTTTGGGCAAGCCTTATCAGGTTATCAAAGGGCCCTACCTTAACACAGAATACATTGGTTTCCTGATGAATCCCTTATCGCAGGCAGCGCATCCCGCCTTGCAGGATTTGCGGGTTCGCAAAGCCTTGCATCACGGAACCGACCGGCGTACCTTGGTGAGGGCCTTGCGAGGCGGAATAGGTTATCCGGCCTACGGGGGGCTGATTCCTCCGGGATTGCCCGGTTTTGATTCCAGCAATCTGGAGTCATCCCCTCTCCATCGTGATCCCTATGATCGTCAAGCAGCCCTCGGGTATTTGAAAGAGGCAGGCTACGGACCTGATCGTCCGCTTCGCTTGTCGTTGGAAACCAATCCATCCTATGCGGATATTGCTCAATTCCTTCAAAACCAATGGGCGAGTCTTGGTGTTCAGGTCCAAATTCGAGTCAGCCAGGGGCCTACCTTGCGCCAAATGATCAGCGGGCAAGAGGCCACCATGTTCCGGGCCAGTTGGATTGCCGATTATCCCGATGCAGAGAATTACCTTGCCCTTGGCTACGGTCCTTATTCCGTACCCAACGGTCCTAATTATACGTGTTACAACAACTCAGTTTACGATCGCCTTTACCGCCAAGGTTTACAAGAAAACGATCTCCAAAACCGCGTGATATTGTATCGGGAAATGGATTCCATTATGCAGCATGATCGGCCTTATTTGGCCTTGTATTACGACCAAATGCAACATGCCCTGCAGCAGGGTTGGACCGGTTGGCAGGTTAGCCCGCTAAACCTCCCGGACTTTCGCTACCTTCGCCGCGTTCCAACCCGATAAGGTCGTGATTCCTACCAACCGCACCCTGCTGAGGGACCATTGGGTTCTGGCTTGGCCCATCATCTTGGGGCAAATGAGCCATATGGCCCAGTCGGTGGTGGATTCGGTGATGGTTGGTCGCCTGGGGGCCGTGCCCCTGGCCGGGGTATCGGTGGCTGTAGGGGTCTTTAACGTGCTTTTGGTTTTTGGCATCGGGTTATCCTTGGCGGTCACCACCCTAAGCGCCCATGCCCGCGGTCAAGGTGATCCCGAAGAAGGCGGCAGGGTTTTGTTGCATGGTTTTTGGGTTTGCCTTTTGGCCGGACTCTTGATGCAAGGTGTTTTGATGCTTGGCATGCCTTGGTTATCGCTGTTGAACCAAAAACCGGAGGTCGAAACGCAGATGCGGATTTACTTGCAGGCCTTGGGGTATTCCTTTTTGCCGATCATGCTTTTTCAAGCTTTTCGGCAGTTCATCGAAGGGTTGGAATGGATGAAGCCGGCGCTCATGATCGCCCTGTTGAGCATCCCCTTGAATATTGGATTGAACAGCCTATTGATTTTTGGTCGCTGGGGATTGCCGGCCCTGGGGGTTGAAGGGGCGGCCTGGGCCACGGTGATCGCCCGCTGGATGATGGCCCTGGCGATGATGGCTTATGTGCTCAATCAAAAGGAGTTAAGGATCTATTGGACGCATCGTTTCCTCCTTCGTTACGTTCGAATTCAACCGTTGTTACGTTTGATGATTTTGGGTTTGAGTTCGGCCTTTCAATTCATCTTCGAAACGTCGGCCTTTGCCGGAGCAGCGGTGGTCATTGGGTGGCTGGGGGCCGAGGCCCTGGCGGCGCATCAGGTGGCCATCAACATTGCTTCCATGAGTTTTATGGTGGCCGTTGGTATTTCCTCATCGGCATCCATTCGCATTGGGTACGCCAGGGGCTTGGGCGATTTGGGGCTGGCCCGTCGCATTGGTTGGGTCGCCATGGGAATGACCCTGTCCTTGATGAGCCTCTGTGCCTTGGCTTTTGTGGTTTGGAACCGGGAACTTCCTGCCTTCTACGTCAACGACCCCGTCGTCCTTCGCTCGGCATCCATCCTGCTTTTGATCGCAGCGGCCTTTCAGTTGGTGGACGGCCTGCAGGCCCTCGGGGTGGGACTCCTCCGGGGCATGGAGGATAAACGCGTCCCCACCCTCCTGGTCTTGGTGGCGTATTGGGTTGTGGCCCTTCCCCTGGGGACCTACCTGGTCCTTCACAGTTCCTATGGCTTGTATGGAATGTGGATGGCCTTGGCCGGTGGACTGCTCCTGTCGGCCATCTTCCTGATCCTGCGCTTTCTGCACCTGACCGCTGGCGCGATGTCCAAGGGGCCTCGACCTTAGACCCTGACCGACCCCCTGGAGGGTTTATAGACTCCAAAACCGCTTTTGGGTGTACATTTGCGGCGGAGAGATGGCAGAGTGGTCGATTGCGGCGGTCTTGAAAACCGTTGACTGTAACAGGTCCGGGGGTTCGAATCCCTCTCTCTCCGCATCCCAAGCCCATGCCCCCCACGGGGGCATTTTTTATTTGAGAATGAGCCAGGCTTGCCTGAGCGAATTCAATAAATAAAAAATGACAGGAACGAAGTTCCGGCATGGGCTGTATATGCTAGGACCTCCCCCTGGGATGTCCGAGCGCAGTGAGGACCATCCCTCTCTCTCCGCTGAGTACAGTTCGCAACTGTTCGAAAAGTGTGTAAGTCGTTGATTTACACACTTTTTTTGTTCTTTACTTTCCGAAAATGTTCGCGTTTGTACGTCGATTAGGTTTCCTTCTGGTGACCCCTTTTCAAAAATCTAAAAGGGGTACTTACAGATGCCAAAGAATATCAACACCAAAACACGCCATTTTTCCAGTTCAAACTTAGGAAAACCATAAATCCGTTATGATGGTTTCGTTACAAACCAAATTACTTAATTTGCATATCTTTTATCAAGGGCAATATCTCCAAGGACTTTTTCAAAGGAAAGAATGGAAGTGTCGTCATAAGTTGACTCACTTCGCTTTCTGTTCGATCTTTAAAAATCAATACTGCACCATTTTTGGTAGGCCTTAAATACAACTGTTCCAAAAATCCCTCCTGTTTCCATTGCGCTACCACTTCGCGCTCATGATTAAGAATCTCTTGAAAGTTATCGGGTATGTTGTCCATGTCCAAGGTTAGAACAACTAAAATTCTGCTTTCGTTTTTTTGTACTTCGGATTGTTCCATATTATTTCTATTTGACTGGGAGTAGATATTGTATGAAGAGAACAATATCACCATTGGTAATATTATCAACACCCTGATTGTGCTATTCATTATTTATTGTTTAACAGTCTATTGCGTAATTCTGGAAAGCGAAAGATAGCGATGACAAAAAGCATAACTTGTATTATACAAGGCGCTATAACAGAGACCCCGTGTTCTAAATGCGTGGCTATCGCCCCGCCCATGTATGCAGCTAAAAGCAAGGTTCCTAAAATTCCGGTTCTTGGAATTACAAATAATATCAAGCAGACCAGTTCAACCATTCCTAGCAAAGCATATGTTTTGGCGTTCAATCCAAAGCCGGAAGCCATTTTGATGGCATCTTCATTGCCAATTAATTTCCCTGCAGCGCTACCAAGGAAAATAAAAGCCACTAAGCCAGTTAGGGCCCAATAGATGATTGTTTTTGTTTTTTCAGATTGCATGTCTTGATTTTTAGTTGTTTAAAAATGGATAATCAATATAACCCTGGTCTTTGCCACCGTACATGGTAGCTCGGTCGGCTTGGTTCAATTCTGCCTTGAGTTCAAATCGCTTCGGTAAATCCGGGTTCGCTAAAAACAAGGTGCCGTAAGAAATCATTTTTGCAATTCCTTTTTGCAGCTCTGTTTCGCCAGTTTCTCGCGTGTATCCACAATTGGCGATCACCGGATGTTTGGATATTTTTCCAAAAGTCTCAATCGTATCTGCGGGATACTGAGGGAATTTATCAGCAGGGAATGGGACGTTCATAAGGTGAATGTAAGACAAGGGCAACGTATTTAAATGCTCGATAAGTGATGTAAATTGTTCCACGGGCTGCTGATGCGTCATGTTGTTGTAGGTACTTGTTGGCGATAAGCGAATAGCCGCTTTGTTTTCGCCAATGGCTGAAACAATCTCCTGCATGACTTCCAAAACAAATCGATTTCTGTAATCGATACTTCCCCCATACGCATCGTTACGATGGTTTGAACTATCTGCTAAAAACTGATTGGGTAAATAGCCAAATGCTGCATGAAGTTCTATTCCATCAAATCCAGCTTCGATAGCATTGGCAGCTGCTTGTTTAAAGTCTTGCACTATTTGTTTTATTTCTTCAATTGTCAGCGCTCTCGGGGTTTCATAATCTTTCATTCCTTCCATGGTGAAATGCTGTTGACCTTGAATACCAATGGCTGAGGGCGCAACCGGTAATTCTCCATTCTTAACCAAGGAGTGTCCAACACGCCCAGTGTGCCAAAGCTGAGCGTACATCGTACTTCCTTTTTCATGCACCGCTTGAGTTACTTTTTTCCAGGCAATAATTTGCTCTTGGGTATAGAGCCCCGGTGTTAAGGGGCTACCTGTTGCTTGCTTACTGATATTGATAGCCTCACTGATGATAAGGCCGGCACTGGCTCGTTGTGTGTAATACAAAACAGTCGACTCGCCGACTACACCTTCCAAATTTGCTCTTGATCTTGTCATTGGTGCCATAGCCATGCTGTTGCTTAGGATAGCATTACCTATTTTTATCTGTTCAAATAGTTTCATTTTCTTTGCGTATTTTCAAATTGAGTTGCAAATTTAAGTTCATTACTTTATATTTGAAAGTAGTTACATTATTGTACAGTAGTAACCCAAGGTAAAGCAAAGTTTAAAATCAACATGTTATGACAAATAAAAAATATGAAAAATCTCCAAAAAAATGTTCACTAAAGGATGTATTGGATGTGATCGGCGGAAAATGGTCGATGCCTATCATCTACAATTTATCGAAATCAAAGATGCGTTTCAAAGAAATTGAAAGAACCGTGGAGGGAATAAACACGAGGATGCTGGTGAAGGAATTGAAGAACTTAGAAGCTAATGGAATCATTACTCGGGAAGTTTTCGCAACAGTTCCACCCACAGTAGAATATGAACTCACCAAAAAAGGAGTCAAATTATTGCCCAGTATAAAATCCCTGCATCAATGGGGGGAGGAGTACGCGGTTTAGAGCTTTCAGTAATATGAAAAAGCTGACATCAAACTAGCTAAAGGAAAGTTGTAGACAAATCGTTATGCCTTATCCGGCGGGCTCCCCTGTAGACCCCTCCCCTGCCATCCCCTGGGCCGCCAGCCAACCGGTGCTCCACGCAGCCTGAAAATTAAAGCCCCCTGTAATCCCATCAATGTCCAGGACTTCGCCCGCAAAATAGAGATTGGGGACCCGTTTGCTTTGCATGTCCGTCAAATTCACATCCCCCAAATGCACCCCTCCAGCCGTCACAAATTCCTCTTTGAAAGTTGTTTTGCCCTGGGCTTGGTAGGTGTCGTTCGCCAAGAGTGCCGCGAATCGGTTGACCTCTTTCCGGCTCCATTCCGACCAACGTTTGGACGAATCCAGGTCGGCTTTGTCGAGCAGGTAACGCACCAAGCGAGCCGGTAAACCCAGGGCCAAATGTCCTGAAGCCATGGCGGACCCGTGTGCTTTCTGTTGTTTGAACAAATGTTCCCGAATCTGATCTTCGTGAAGGGTGGGCAACCATTGAACCGAGAACTCAAAACGATAGTGGCAGGCGTTCAAATCCCTGGCTGCCAGGGCGGATAAGCGCAAGATGGCAGGACCGCTGAGCCCCCAATGGGTGATCAACAAAGGACCGGTGCTCGACTTTTTGAAGGCTGGTAAACGAACCGTGGCTTCCGGTACCGATACCCCCATCAATTCGGTGATGGGGTTTTGGGGTAAATTGAAGGTAAACAACGAAGGAACCGGTGGGACAATACGATGGCCCAGAACCTCCAACCAACGGTAGGCCTCCCCTTTGGGATGTCCCCCGGTCGCCACCAGCAATTTCCCGCAATGCGCGGTCCCTCCCGGACCTTCCATAACAAATCCTTTCTCCACCGCACGGATGGTTTCGAAGTGAGTGTTCAGCAAAACACCCACCCCGTACTTTTCGGCTTCTGTGAGCAGGCAACGCGCCACGGTCTCCGATCGGTCGGTCACGGGAAACATACGGCCATCCGCTTCGGTTTTGAGCGGCACACCACGCTGACTAAACCACTCGATGGTATCTTCCGTACCCCATCTGGCAAAAACCTGGCGCAATACGTTACCGCCGCGCGGGTAATTTCCCACCAAAATTCCCGGCTCCAAACAATGATGCGTTACATTGCATCGTCCGCCTCCGGAAACCAAGACTTTGGACAACACCTTGGACGACTTTTCGACCAAGGCCACGCGCAGGCCTCGATTCAACCTGGCGGCATTGACCGCTGCAAAAAACCCAGCAGCCCCCCCGCCC
>Ga0214921_10005556_pt1 | contig 17771 bp, 11 predicted proteins | sample LL1505_MetaG_FD_177992 | JGI IMG/M metagenome (GOLD analysis project Ga0214921, IMG submission 177992) | Freshwater microbial communities from Lake Lanier, Atlanta, Georgia, United States - LL-1505 | ecosystem: Environmental > Aquatic > Freshwater > Lake | place: USA: Georgia | collected...
TCCAGCCGTAACAGAGCGCAAGCGAAGAAGTACGCGCAACAGGCGCACGACCTCTATCTGCAACAATGGACCACGTTGTGGAACGGGTTCCCCTCCACCATCCTCGTATGCTCCAAGGGGTGTGCGGCGGTGAGCGACGAGGCAACGATTCGAGTGCTTCAGGACGGATCCAAGGAGTCTCTCGGATACGCGAACAAGACCATAGCGCTTGTGCCCGCCGGTCGATCCTCGCAAGTGAAGCGGCAGGTTGCCCGATTAAAGGCCGACGCAGTGGGCACGTTCCGGTTGTTCGAAACGAAATCCAAGGAGCTGCCGGTCGTTCGCAGTGTATGTGACGTCCAGTAGTTCAGAGTGATGGAAGGAATGTTGAAAAATGTCAGGAATTCGGGCTGTTAACGAGTCTTGATAAACGGAGGAAGGTATGAGCGGAGAAGTTCTAGCGTTAAGTAACGAGGGCGCACATAAGTCGCATAATTGCGGAAGGAGCTACGTTCGGGGCGATATGCAACTCAATGAGCTGGATTCAAAGATTCTCTATCTCTTGGAGTCTAACGCGGACCGTTCGTTCCGTGTTATCGCCGATCTCGCCGATACTGAGGAGCATATCGTTCGGCGGGCGTTCCATCGCTTGGTGAAGAGCGGAATCATTACGGGACGTTCGCTGTATGTGGATACGATGGGGTTGGGATACACCGACTATGCCCTCTATTTCTCGTTGAAATCGAGTAGCCTCAAGGAACAACAGAGTCTTATTCGCTCCCTCGTGAACTCCCCGCTTGTGCGTTGGGTCGCTGATGTGGGAGGTGGTTACGATTATGCGGTGACCTTTTTGTCGAGATCGACCTCTGAAGTTCGTCATTTCCTCGATCGCGTTTCCCAAAAGCATCAGGACGCCTTCGTTGGAAAGCAGCTCGCGCTTCGAACGTATATGATCCGCTATCCTCGAAGGTTTCTCTCTCCCAATACCAAGGGGAGTCCCTCATTTATTATGGGAGGCAAAGACGGCAGGCTTGAGGCTGACGCGCTTGATCGGTCGATACTCAATCACCTCAGTCGTGGCGAATTCAGCAAAGACAACGAGGTCGCTGATGCGCTCAGCATATCGCCAAGTACGGTAACCCGGCGCATCGCAGCGATGCGGGAATCTGAGATCCTGCTTGGAGATACCTATCGTCTCGATATGAGCGCACTCGGGTACAGCTCGTACCGAGTTCTTGTCACCATGAAGCGCCTTGGGGCCGACCTGCGACAGCGAGTTCTCAAGTTTTGTGACCGTCAACTTAATGTGCGGATCCTCGTAGAGAGCTTCGGAAGTTGGGACTACGAGATGGAGATCGAACTCTTGGATAGCCGAGAGATTAAACAGTTTACGACCTGCCTGTATGAGGCATTCCCACACGACGTCGAGAATGTGCAGGTCATTCCGGTGTTCGAGCACCTCGTGTACAAGGGGTTCCCCGTTAGTTCTTAAGATGGCGGGTTTTGCCTCTCCTTCTTGGCGTTACGGACAGGAGCATGAAACGGTGAGCGGCAACTGTAGATCCACCGCGGCATGATGGTGACGTCCTGAGCCACCCGACAGAGGGGCTGCAGCTTTTCCGGTCAATGAAAATTGAGCGCCGGTAGCTGTCGCAGCGAGGTCGGTTATGATGGTTTCTCCCTTTGGCCAGCCGGTTATCGATAGTGACGGCGGGCGTCCAGCCGACCAGGTCATCTTGACCTCCATGTTTGTGTATGACCATCCGCATCTTGAACCGGTGGCTTGAGCATCAAGTGCTGCGAAAATGACGCCCTGAATTTGGGTGACTTTGCCGTCAACACACGTTACTTGCGCCTGGGCGGGGCCATTTATATTCCGCATGCCCCACGATAGTCCCGTTCCATTGCAACCGTCGGGTGTTTGGGTTCCAACGGTCATCGATACGTTCGGAACGGCCACGGCAGTAGAGCAGGTTTTGCGTGGGGTGCATGCGGCTGCGGCTGCTGCGACCCGATCACAGGAAAAGCAGGAGAAGTCGCACAGGGATTGACTGCAGCGTTGGCACTGGACCTGAGCGGTTTGCGAGAGGGCTTCGGGAGATTGAATGCAGGGGGACTGAGCGATTACAGGTGTGACCATCGAGGCACATAGTGCGAAACTAACAAGTGAACAGCTCAACGCGTTACGCATGAATGAGAGCATACTGGCAAACTCCTTGGTGATGACATGCCTCTCGTGGCAGGTGAATCACTATACTACCGCCTATTCTATCCTCCCCTCAGAACGCTAGGTAGTTGAAAAATGTGATAGGAATGGCGCGTCTGTGTCCCGCGAGGGCAGCGAGCAAAGGATAAGGCTTCGGTTATATATAAATTGGCAGTCTCTTTCGACAACCTTGGTACCGCACAATCCCAAAGGTATGCCTCCAATCCGGACAGAGAATGACCCTCTTCACCCGCTTTCTTGATCGCGAAGAGGGAGGCTGGCACCTCGCAGGATGGTGAAACGGGATTGGTCCGTATCTTGCAGAGCCTCGCTTGTGTGGCTGCTGTCGAGCATGTTCGGGCCTTCGATAGTAAACACCTAGCACAAACATCCTGCGCAACCAAACGATCTTCACCGAACCGCTCACATTGGTTGCGTGTAATCGCACCTTTCGGCGCTCTCTGGTTCATCCTGATATGCAGCGTATCGCCATCGTTCTCAGCGTTTCGTCGTGGAGTGTTTGAGAGCGGTTAGAAGGACACTTCACACGGGCCAGCAGGATTCACTCGGTTCGGTTCAATCCGGTTCATACGATCGACCTATCAACAACATTTGTTTGTTTAGGAGGATGTATGCAACATAACCATGAACCAACCCCTGTCACGCCATCAGGACAAACCTCGCAGGAGGTAGGCGCCGAGGCGCGAAAGAGCTTGATGGATGAGTACGGATCGAAAACGTCGGCCCAGATACTCTCAGCCGTTGAGTTCGAAAATATCAAGGAAAAGGAAGGTTTTCACGTCGTCGGTGTAACTGGCTTTTCGGGACAATGGGCACCCGCCAAGATAGAGGCGGATCCAGTTCTGAAGGCGACGGTTGAAGCCGCGACGATCGCTCTTACGGACCATCTGAAACGTTTGAAGGAGACCTACGGAGATAAGCTCATTCTTTCAAGCGGCGCGACGATGGAGGGCGTTCCGAAGATTATCTACGACGTGTGCGCGAGAGAGGGTATCTCCGCGATGGGTGTGGCGTGCTCCAAAGCGTTCCAATACTCATTGGGGAAGATGGATTACCTCATCATCGAGGGTAATGATTGGGGCGCTGAATCGTCCACATTTCTGAAGACCTCTGATGAGATCCTTCTCTTGGGAGGTGGTGGACAGGCTAAGCGCGAGGCGATCGCCGCATGTCAGGAGGGGAAGAAGGTCTGCGTGTTCCAGGGCTACGGAGGTTCCGCCGATCAGTTAACGGCGGCTGAACTTCCGGGTGCCCAATTTGTGTCGTCCGTTCACTAATCGTTCGGGTAATGGGCCCGCGGGGACGCTCCTCGTGGGCCTCTATGGGCAAGGGAATCTCCACTATCGAACGCAGTTGCTGAGGGACCTAAGCGTTCTTGAGCCTCTAAGTCAGCTAAATCGTGTCATTTATTTGGGCTTCATTTTGCCCTCAAGGATGTGAGGGGTGGCTCCGATAGAACATATATCGGGAATGAATGATTCCGCAGCGTAGTTCGCGGAGCACTTCGCCGAATGCATGGAAGCATTCTCAGTACAGACCAGGAACGTCGCTCAAGTCGTATCGTTGAAGGGACTTCAACGGAATAAACCAAAAAGCAGTATCACGGGATATTCCGAGTAAAAGTCACGAAAGTGAGATTTTATCGGTCTACGAAGAGATAACTATGTACGGAAAAAACCCCCATTCGACCTACCAAGCCGTCCAAATCACCACGACAGACCGCGGTAGACTCCTCCTCATGATGTATGAAGGAGCGATAAAATTCCTTAAGCAATCCCTAACAGGACTTGAAGAAAAAGATATCGCCAAGTTCTGTCGCTACCTCAGCAAAGCGCAAGCGATCATCGCTGAATTGATGAATACGCTCGACTTCGAGAAGGGCGGTACGATCGCGCAAGACCTCGATCGACTCTACGATTTCATGTTGTTCTACCTGAGCGAGGCAAACCTGTATCGTGACGGGAAACGTATTGAGAAGACGATTAAGCTTATCGATACGATCTACTCCGCTTACCGCGAGATAATTGAGGGGAATAAGCACCTCACTGACGAGGGTAGCAAGGACGAGGCTGAAAAGGTCGGAGAGGCCCTTCGCCGAGTTCAGATATCCCTGTAGGACCTGTAGGTTTACGAGGACCTCTACGTACTAGCGGTTGAGGGATACGCCACGTGCACGTGAACGTAAACGTACACGGGGCAAAAAACCTCCATTCTCTGGCTCCCTAACAACGAAAGGCGCAACCAGACATCATTGTACGCCACCCCCTTCAGCCACGTACCCTCGAAGTTCCTCTGGTAACTTTGAGGGTGCCGCCGTGGAACCGCGTCGGATGAGAGGCGAGTGGCATTCTAAGTTTCTGTATTTAATGTTCTTTTCGGCCTGCTCCCGGCCTCTTCAAATTCCGCAGCTCCTGAACCCCCCGTAGCATCAAAACCCTAGGGTTCCCATAGCCAGAAGGCTCGGGGTGCCCCCGTGTACCTGGAGGCATCCCCGATAGACCTGTTCTACGGGGCGTGAAGGTGCCGTAGGACTTGTAGAAGAGCAGGAAGCGATTCATGAATCCGTTAGAGAAACTTGCTGAGCAGATGAAGAGTGACTGGGATCGTCGTGTTGGACACGACTACCGGTTCTGGATGGGAGAGGGACACCTCGATGACGCTCAGATGTGGAAGACGGGTAGTGAGGCTTTCGACATCATCGCTGCGGGTGTGACCGGAGATCCCTCGTCGGTTGCGCTTGAGATCGGATGTGGTGTTGGGCGGATGATGAAGGCCGCCGCTGAGCGCTTCGGCCGCGTCGTGGGCATCGACGTATCCCGCCTTGCCATCGATAAGGCACGCGAGCTTGTGGGGCCAACCCCGAAAATAGATCTGGTTGTTGGTTCCGGTGTTGATCTCTCGCCCGTTGAGTCCCATTCGATCGATTTCGTGTGGAGCTATGCTGCTTTGGCGTGCATGCCGGTCCCGGTAATCGCGAACTATCTCGTAGAGATTAAGCGAGTGCTCAAACCATCGGGCATGGCTCGAATTCAGGTGTATCTCGGTCAAGAGATGGCGGTGCATGAGCACGATACCTTGCACCTTCGTTCCTTCGCTCCTGAAAATTTCGCCCAAGCTGCCCACCTCGCTGGTTTTGAGTGTTCGCTTTCAAGCGAGAGAGCGGTGGGTGAGGGGGAAGCTTCCGATCTTGGGGTCACAAATTGTGTTGTTCAGCTCGTTCACACATCGAGGGCGGCAGTATCATCCGAGACTATCGCAAAGGCGCTCCTACCGGATGGTGAAGCGCGTGGAGCGCAAGAGGTTAACCCAACAGCGCTCGAGGCGTGGATGGCCCTGAACTACGCTGAGGCGCTTGCTGATAATGGTGAAGCGCAAAGAGCTAAGCAAGCGGTCGAGTACGTGGTTGCGAACTGTCAAAGTGCCACGATCGATACACAGGATATCCTCTCTCGTGTGTTGTCGAAGGCCACAAAGGGGCTCGCCGACAGCGGAGAGCCGCAGGGAATATCGTATGCCTCACACGAGGCTACCTACGCAGAGAATCTCGCTGTTATTAAAGAACGCTTTCCTAAGGTTTACGGGCAGGTAACTACTCCATCAAACAAAGACTCAAGCCTTCTCAGTGTGCGGGGAACCAAAGATGGAGCGGTCATGTATGTAGGATCGCTGTGTCTTGATCACGCGGAAAAGCCACGCGCTGCTGCTGAGGCCTGGGTTCGTAGGTCGTTGCTTGAGGAGCGATTTAGTAAAGCCACCGAGGTCGTTGTGGTTGGGTTCGGAACGGGATATCACCTTCAGGCCATGTTTGAAATGTATGAGAAACCGGTCACGTGTTGTGAGCCGGACCTCGCTGTATTTCAGAAGGCGCTTCGTGTTCGCGACCTTCGTTCGGTGCTTTCCAAGCTTGCCAACCTTACGGTCGAGGATGCTCCCTCCCTTGAGCTTTCGAATGGAGCGGAACTCCTCGTTCGACCACAGTCGGCGATCCTTCACGCTCAGTTTGTGGAGGGCGTGAAGTCATTGTTGTACTCTAAACGAGGTTTCTCTGACCTGCGGCCGAGGATCGCGGTATTAGGACCGTTTCACGGGGGAACGCTTCCAACCGCAACCTACACCTACCAAGCCCTTCAACGTATGGGGCACCGGGTGCGTGGTATCGATGTAAGTGGGTTTAACGATGGTTTCATGCTCCTCGAGCAATTTGTGAAGAACGAGGCACGCCACGGTGTTATGCGTGGACAGTACGTGGAGCTGGTGTCCCAGGTGCTCTTAGAGAGCTTGCACGAAAAGCCTATTGATATCCTTGTCTGCATGGCTCAAGCGCCGATCTCGGCCAAGGCCCTTACCGAGCTTCGAAATCGAGGTGTGATAACCGTTCTCTGGTTCGTTGAGGACTATCTCCGATTCACCTACTGGCGCGAGATGGCGAAGTTCTATGACTTCGTGTTCACCATCCAAAAGGGTGAGTGCATCGAAAATATCAAGGGTGCCGGCGCTGGCGAGGTTCACTATCTCCCAACCGCCTGCGACCCCTTTTTCCACGCGCCTCTTGAACTTTCGAAGGAGGATAGAGAGAGGTGGGGTTCCCCGATCTCCTTTGTGGGAGCGGGGTATCATAACCGTGTGCAGACCTTTGCCTCGATGGCCAACTATCCCTTCAAGATCTGGGGAAGCGAGTGGCCAAACGGCAAGCCCTTCGACCGATTGGTTCAAGAGGAATCCCGGCGAATCAAGCCCGAGGAATACATCAAGATCTTTAACGCCACCGACGTCAACCTCAACCTTCACTCTAGCTCTGAGCGGGATGGAGTCGATCCAAGCGGAGACTTCGTGAATCCACGCACCTTTGAGCTCGCCGCCTGTGGAGCGTTTCAGTTGTGTGATGATCGACAACTTCTTCCGGAGCTCTTCGAGGTCGGAAAGGAGATCATAACCTTCTCAAGTCGGGAGGATATGAAGGAGAAGATGGAGTACTACCTCGCGCATCCCGAGGAACGCAAAGCGGTCTGTGAACGGGCCAGGGCGCGCATTCTGAAGGACCACTCGTATGACCGCCGGATGGAGCAGATGCTCTCCACCATCTACGCCAGCAGATACGAAATGCTTCGTCAGCGAGAGGGCGCTAGTCCGTGGGGTGAAATGATCAGACGTGCTGAGGGTGATCCCGAGCTCAAAGAGCGATGTCAGCGCGCGATGATGCGAGGCGAGGAACCGGCTCTTGATGGTCTCATCGCCGACATTGTGACTGGAAAGGGCAAGCTTTCAGAGACTGAGCAAAAGCTCCTCTTCATGCATCACGTTAAGAGCCAGATCATTCGAATGCGTTCAGAGGAGTCAGGATCGAGGAAGTAAACGTATGAAGAAACGCTATCCTACCAAAAATCGCATCCTTCTCGTCAATATCACCCGTCTTGGGGATATGCTGCAGGCTACCCCAACCATAGCCGGCATCAAAGCCGAGAACCCAGGTTGTTACATCTCCGTGCTTGTTGAGAAACAATTCGAGGAGGTGTGTCGAGTTATTCCTAACATTGACGAGATTATCGGTATCGATCTGAATTACGTAGTGCGCAACCTCGCTCGCGAAAAAGATGGAATAAACGACGCGTACGAGTACGTCACCAAGATGGTTGAGGAGCTTCGAGGGAAGAACTTTGACTACTGCTTGAATATGTCCTCCTCCGCCTATACCGCGTTGCTTTTGAGCTTGATCGGCATCAAGCGAAATGGGGGCTGGACCGCTGATGATGAGGGGTATCGTGTCATCGAGACAGATTGGGCGCGACTCTTCGCGACCTCTGTCTTCCACCAGAATCGCCAATACAATTCGCTTAATTTGGTGGATGTGTTTCGAGCGTCGGCCGACGTTGATATGCATCCACGCCACCTTTTGATTAATGTGGAGCCTGAGGCCCGTGAATACTGTCAGAAGTTAGTTGAGGAGGCAGGATTTACGAATACGGGGCCGCTGATCGCGGTACAAGCGGGCGCGAGTCAGGGTAAGCGGCAATGGAGTCCGGCCCGTTTCATTGCGATGATTAAGATTCTCACTGAGCGCCATAACGCGCGAATAGTGCTGACCGGTGCGGCCAAGGAGAAGGCGATCATCGATCCGATCGTTGAAGGATGTGCTTCCCCTAATGTCATTTCGGTAGCGGGTAAAACTTCGGTGCCCCAGCTCGCAGCGATGCTTAGTCTGAGTGATGTCTTGGTAACCGGAGATACGGGTCCTATGCACATCTCGGTTGCGGTTGGAACGCCGGTTGTTGCCATGTTCCTCGCGTCAGCTTTTGGCTTCGAGACGGGACCATATAGCGAGGGAAATATCGTACTTCAACCCGTAATCGGGTGTGGCCCCTGTAATCCAAACAAGCCGTGTAGTAAGCCGGAGTGTCACGATACGATAACCCCTGAACTCGTAGCGCACCTGGCGATGGCGCGAGTGGCGGGCGATGTTCGTGAGGTATCACCTGAGCTCGCCAGTCCGCGAGACGTGATCGTATATCGTTCCGAGTTTGATGCCTTTGGCTTCTGTGACCTCGTTTCAATAAACGGCATGTCGAATGACCCATTTATTCGCTACCGAAAAGCCTATCGAAAGTTGTGGCTCGAAGACATCGGTGGATTTGAGGTCGAGCCTCCACGCAAAGGGAGCTCACTCGCCGTGGTAGACGAGGGTCTGCAGGGACTAGCCGAAGTTAAAGAATGTGCTGAACGGGGCCAACGGCTTATGGACGCTCTCTCTGGATTTGTCCGGGACGACGGAACTACGGCCCCCCAATTTAAGAAAATCAACGAGGATATCTCTGAATTGGACCGTCTTATTGAGGAGTTAGGACTTTCGCATGGTCCGCTCGGAGCTCTTACACGGATGTTTGTTTTCTCAAAGGAGAATTTACAGGGATCCGATCCGCTCGACCTTGCATCTCAAATGAAGAGCATTTACCAAGACCTTGAACGTCGGTGCCAGAAGTTCGCGGCGTACTATGCGGGTGCTTGATGTGAGGCCAACTTTAAGCGTCCGAGCTACGGCCGGTGAACGCTAAAGTTAACGGTTTTAACGTAGGGATAAAGAGCGGTTGCTCTTAATGGAGAAAGGGGAATCATATGTTGCGCGTTCGTATCAATGGTGAATACACGGATGTCAATTGCACCTCAGTTCCTCGGTTTACGGACCTTATTGAGCTGATCAAGGTTTCGATTGACCCTGAACACATGATGACCAGTATCCTGATGGATGGCCGCGAGCTTTCTGATGAAGAGTGGTCTCAGAGCACCGCTCAACTCACAGGAGAGGTTCTCGATATTCAAACGGGCCTCCCAGAGGATTACGTTGCTGATCGTATTCAGGATGCTTCGCGTGTTGTTCGCTCCTGTTTCTTTGAATTCCGTGACGCTCGCAAGGGATTTCAAGACGGAGACATGATTACCGGCAATAAGCGCTTGAAGAGCGCGGTTGATACTCTCAGGGCGTTCTTTGAGTGGTACGGTACACTTCTTCAGCTTGTTCCGACACCGAAGCGTTCGAAGCTTGATATCACTCCGCAGGTTCAAGAGATCTCGGAAACTTGTAAGAAGATCTGTCAGCAGCAGCTCTACCAGTCATGGTGGGCTCTTGGTGAGAGTCTTGAGAGGGACCTTGAGCCAAAGCTTGATAAGCTTGAGGATGCATGCCGACGAGCAGCTCGGGACCTGCAGCCCGCAGCCCCAGCATCGATGTAGGTGCGAGCGGCTCCCTTCGGAGCCGCTTCAATCGATCAACCACATCAATGTAGGTTTTGAGATGCCGTTTGCGCTGAGTCGTAGCGGCGCGCCGAAGAGATGGTACTTTGAAGTCGCTGTCCTCTACCAGGCTGATACTACTATATAAAATACCGACCCACGCCCGTTCATTCATGTCCCCCCAAGGCGCCTGGTCCGATCTGTTCTGACAGTGAGCCATTACCCAAAGATCTTTGAGGCCTCTGGCCACATCCCTGCATCGTAACATCTGCTTCCCAAAGGAAGGGAAAGGATTAGTAACGATGACGGTACCACACGGTTCATATCAGCCATCTCACGTTCGCGACGCGAACGGCTCTCCATTGAGGGTTGGCATGCTGACGCCATGGAATCAGGCGTGTGGACTCGCTACGTACGCAAAGTTTTTTGTTCCTCATCTGAGGGCTGACGTGGTTGCAATCTTTGCTGAGGACAACTGTGATGTCCTTGGTGACGATGAACCGTTTGTAACTCGATGCTGGCATCGAGTGAGTAACGGCGCACAGCCGAATGATTATGGAGTGATAGAACGCGAGATCGCTCAGGCGAAGCTCGACATTCTTCACATTAATTGCCATACCGCGTTCTTTGAGCAGCCATCATTCTCCCTGATGCTTGGGAGGATTAAGAGTCTTGGGGTAAAGGTGGTCGTACATCTTCACCAGCTCTTCACGAAGAGATCTGAACATGAGGCACTGCTCTCAGTGGCCGACCGAGTGATTGTGCATTCGCTCGAAAATCGTCTTGAAGCGATCGCGAATGGCGCTCAAGAGGAAGCCGTAAGGGTGGTCACTCATGGCGTCGAGGTCCGTGATGACTTAGCAGCGGAGTCCCGCGATTCTCTGAGAGTCAAGTTGGGCATCGACCGCAAGGGTCCGATTATTACCAGCTTCGGGTTCATTCAACCTCACAAGGGAATGGAAGCAGTGATAGAGGCGGTTGCTCATCTGCAGGCTCAGGGAATTCCAGCGCGTGGAATCATTGTGGGAGAGGCCCGAACCGACCAAAAGAGCAGCGCTCTGTATCTCAAGGGTCTTACAGACTTTGTTCGGGCACACCAGCTTGAGGACTGCGTCTCATTTGTTTCCCGCTACGTGACTGATAGGGAGGTAGGGGAGTATCTTGCTGCGTCCGACCTTGTCGTCATGAACTACCACTCAGATTACTACGAGGCTTCCGGGGCGTGCTCGCTCGCGCTGGGAGCTGGAGCGGTAGTTATGTCGTCTCTCGCTCCAGGCATGATGGCTTTTGGTGATGCGGTCTGGCACATGACCGGAGGTTATCCACCTGGCCTTTCAGCGGAGATTCTGATCCGTAATCCGCACCTGTGTGAGCAGATCCGAATGAACGCTCGAGCGTATGCTCAAGCCAACTCCTGGTCGAACGCGGCTCGCCGTATACAAGAGGTGTATGATGGGCTCGTCGAGTCATCTGAACCGAAACCAGCACCGATCGTCGAGCAGGTAGAGGTCGCCACAACCTCAGAGATCGCTGACACCACTGCGCCGCGCGTTGATATTCCTATGCGAGTTCTCATGCAGAACCGGCCAAATACCTTCGTTCATCGCGGCGGGGACACCGTGGTGGTTGAGCGTTTGAGCCAAGGACTTACGGAGCGGGGACTCGATGTGACGGTAGACGTCACGGGCACAGAGGATCCATCTCAGTATGATCTCGTTCATCTCTTTAACTTCGCGACAGCCGACCTCACGACAAGTTTAGGAAAGAGGGCTCAGGACGCGGGTGTTCCGTTTGTTGTAACGACCCTCTATGAGGACGTCCCTTCATTTCATCATCAATCCCACGCTGTGGCGATAAAGCTCCTGGAGTACGTGGCTCGAGGGCAAGATCGACAGTGGTGGAGCGCTCACACGTTGGATTTGGAGTCCATTGTTCCCGCCACACGATTTGGGGTGGATTGGCTCGTCGATAACGCGACGGCTCTCTTCACGAACGGGTCGGGGGAGTCGAGCGCTATCCTAAGAGATTTTCCGCAAGCAAACCTAGTAGTAGAGGTTCCACTTGGCCATGAAATTGGTCGTATGGTCGGTCCTGAGCTGTTCGAGCGTGAGTACGGAGTCGCAGACTTCGTGCTCTGCGTGGGCAGAATAGAGACTCGGAAAAATCAGTTGATGTTACTAAAAGCTCTTGAGGACTCTGATCTCACGGTGGTTCTCGCGGGCGGTGGTTTCTCATATCAGCCTGAATACGAAAAAGCAGTACGGGCGTTTAAGCGTAAGGGGCGCACGATCGTCTTGGATCGTGTGACTCCGGAGATGTTGTCGTCAGCTTATTCCGCTTGTCGTGTTCATGTGCTTCCAAGTTGGTATGAGCTCCCAGGCTTGGTGTCTCTTGAGGCAGCAGCGCATGGAAAAAATATCGTTGTAACCAGGACCGGCACGACGGGGGACTACGTTGGTACGAAGGCCTTCTACTGTCAGCCTTGGGATTCGGATTCGATTAACGCGGCAATTACAGCCGCGTTCTATGCGCCCGTGAAGGAGGGGCTAGTAGAGATGGCCAAGAGTTATACGTGGGATACTGCAGTGGATAAGACCGTTTCGGCGTATGAAAATATAATTAAGGGAAGTTCAGCCGAGGTCGGCGATATCCCACAAGCTACACCAGTTGGAGGATGCTACGATATGAGTGTTGAATCAAAAAACATAGAAACCCTTATAGAGCAAGGTGAGACGGCCGCCCGAGAGGGTGACTACGTGCGAGCTGAGGCCCTCCTTCGTGAGGCCGAGATTGCAGACTCCACCTCGACTCGAGTTCTGAAGGCTCGCGGTGCGGTGTGTCTGGCGCAGAGCCGGATCGCTGAGGCCGTGAACTACTTTGACCGAGCCCTCAAGGTGACCCCACATGATCCAAACCTGCTGACAGGTCTCGGCATGTGTGTCGCGGTATCGGGCCAGCCGGTTGAGGCTATGCCGGTGTTCGAACGTGTGCTTGCCCAGGTTCCGGACCACCTTGTCGCTTTGCATCAGCTCCTTGAGTGTGCGTACCAGCTGAGTGCCTTCAATCGCGCCGAGAGCGCGGTACGTCGATACCTCTCGGTGAAGCCACAAGACACAGCGATTCGCTTCTGTCTTGCTGGAGTGCTCTATAAGCAGGGACTCTGGTCAGCTGCTAACGGCGAGCTCTCGCGAGTAATCGCTGAGCGTCCCGATCACGAAGCGGCTCGTGAGCTTCAAGAGATGATAGCGAAGCAGACGACTCCCGCAGCTCCAGCCCAATCGCCTGTTCAAGTGCCAATACAGATGTCACAGCCGACTCCGGTCTCTGCAGCATCCGAGGCTGTCGCGGCTTCCATGAAGGAGGCTGCTTCTAACTCGAACGAGCGAAGCACTGGGCTCGCGGCTGAGTACTTCCAACAGCGCGACGAGAAGGCAGCGGACACCGCCAGCTTTGTTGCTGGGAAGATGGACGAGGCTGAACAGTGCAAGCGTGAAGGTAAGCAAGGAGAGGCTCGCGAGGCACTTGATAAGGTGCGTCGGACTCCGGGACTTACCGAATCACAACGCGAGCGGTTCAGCTGCATCGAAGCCGAGTTCCAAGTGATGGATGGTGAGCTTGAGATAGCCGACGAGATGTACTCCAACATCCTCAGCGGCAATCCTCGCAGCGTCCGAGCCATCTGTGGCAAGGGTGCGCTCGCCGCCGAGCGCCAGGAGTGGACTGCGGCCCAGGAGTATTTCGATAAGGCTGTTGCTATTGAACCTTCCTATGATGTGGCTCTCGCGGGACTCGGTCTCTGCGCCATGGTCAATAAGAAGGAGGAGAAGGCGTTCGACCTCTTCCAGCAGGCTGTGAAGTCGAATCCAGAGAACCGAAGAGCGCTCCTTGGTGTTCTTCAACTCGGATATCCGATGAAGCGTTACACTGAGATTGAGAAGGCGCTTAATACCTACCTTGAGCTCCATCCAGCGAACATCGAGATGTTGTACTCGTTCGCCGGAATACTCTTCGCTCAAGGTAAGGTTGAGCAGGCGAAGTCCGAGGTAGAGAAGATCCTGATCTTCGAGCCTCAGCATCCGAGAGCGCTTGAGCTTCGTGATCTCATTCGTGGTGAGAAGCCAGTAGGATCCGGGGTTCGGCAGTAGTTCTACGGCGAAGATCGACGTAGGAGGCTGGGCCGTGGCATGGGTGCACCTCGCTGTTGAGGTCTCACAGGGGCGCGCGCATACAGTCCGAACTCAGTGGACGTGTGACTTTCTACGAACACACGCCTCGTCTCTGGATCGCAGTGGACACCTCGTGACGAATTACCTGCTCGCGGTAGGCGTGTGATGCCTCGCTGACAGGTGACTCATTCCGATATGGATCAGGTGCCCACGCTTGAGAGGCTCCTGCACTCGGCGCCGCATCCTGATGCGTGAGCCCCGACCCTATCTCTTCCAATCTTTTTGACGAATAGAGAGACGGTAACTCTTTGAGTCTCTCCGCTTTTCCTGCGCGATAGCCACCATCTTTAAGGTACAGGTCGTCTTTTACGTTAATCCGTTTGTAGCCGCGTCTAGCGACCTCGTAGGGCATTACACCCTAAACATCCGCAGCTGTCTGGTTATCACCGGCAGCACCGCCACCTGGAACGGCCGCTTTTGCTTTAAGAGCTCCTCCACATCCGTCATCGTTGAGCGGATCCCCTCGTAGCCCGACGCGCTTGTAATCGCCGCTCGTATATCCTCAGGTTGTGAGAGGCCCTTCTTGACGATCTGGCCGGTGATGAGGGAGATACCTCGACGGATCTCCTGATACGAGCCTTCGACGAGCTCTTGCTCCCACTTACTTGTGGTCTCAACGAGGTTCTCAAATTTGAACAGCTCATTAATCCGAAGCTCCTCAAGTACCTGGGAGTAGGTGCTCGCCACAAGCTTTACATCGCATGAAAACTCACGCGCTGACCACAACATCTCAAGTAGTGGCAATATACGGCGGTAGAGAGCCAACGTGTTCGCCTCTGAGATCTCAGCATCGAGTGCTTGATATTCAGAGACCCGGCGTTCAAATCGGGAGAACTCCTTGCCGGTAAACACGAGCGCACTGTGAGTTGCGAGGGTTTTAAACTGTTCAGCGTAGAGGCTCACAATTTCTTGAAGGGAGTGCGTTGTGCCATGGGTTGAGAGAAGCCAGTTGGCCGCCTCTCGTACTGCGACGCCCATATCAAGCCACAGCCTGGAGAAGTTCGGACAGAGCGCTGGCGTATCGAGCTCCTTCAATCGAGCTCGTAGCGCCTCCCCGCCTAAAATGGTGTCCGCCGCCAGGATGCACTTCATGACGGTCGGCACTGTTGTCCCATTCATAGACACGACGGAGTGAGGGAACGAGATTCCTACCACCGGGAGTATCGTGCTGATAATCTCGCTGGCGATGATATCGGAGCGGAGTGGGTGAGCCCGCACCTCGGGTGTAAAGCTCTCTCGGACCTTTTGAGGGAAATACGAGAGAAGAAATCGTTCGAGGCTCTGGTCTTTGCAAAGGTTTGATGGTCGGAGCTCCTCTTTGATCCACATCTTCACCGCGGCGCTGCAGAGCGCGAGCTCCGGGCGTGTCAGCCCCGTTTTGGATGATGCCCGCTCGTCGAGCTCCGTCTCATCAGGAAGGGCGTCGCGGTTTCGATCGAGGAAACCCCGACGATGCATCTCACGAATGAGGTAGCGGTACCGCTCCATCGTCGTGGTCGAGCGGATCTGTGAGACCGAGAGCATGAGCGCCTGGTCACGATTGTGCTGCAAAACGGATTCGACAACATCAGAGGCGATCTCTCTCAGGAGATCGTTTCGTTGTTCAAGGGTGATGCGTCCTTTCGAAACAAGAGGGGAGAGGAGGAGCTTGAGATTTACCTCATGGTCTGAGAGATCTACGCCGCCGGAGTTGTCGATTGCGTCGGTATTGATTCGCCCCCCTCGAAGGGCGAATTCAATCCGCGCCTTTTGGGTGAAACCTAAGTTTCCTCCCTCGCCGACGACCTTGGCGCGGAGCTCATCGGCGTTAATTCGAACCCCATCGTTCGTGCCATCGTTTACATCCGCGTGAGACTCAGAGCGAGCTTTAACGTAGGTCCCAATTCCGCCGTTCCACATCAGGTCGACCTGGGCTTTTAGGATCAGGGATACGAGTCGCTCGCCGTCCACAACGTTCGGAACGTCGTCGGGGATTGAAAGCGCCGCACGAATCTCAGGATTTAAGGTGATTTCCTTATCAAAGCGGTTGAAAACTCCTCCGCCTGTGGAGATGAGTGACGGATTATAATCCGACCATTGAGTTCGAGGGGTATTGAAGAGGCGTGTCCGTTCCTCAAGCGCCTTTGCGACCTCCGGTGTCGGATCGATGAAGATATGTTTGTGGTTGAACGCTCCGATGAGCGCCATGTTCGGATTGAGCATGAGCGCGTTGCCGAACACGTCGCCTGACATATCTCCAAGTCCGATCACGGTGAAGGATTCGGTCTCGTAGTTGATGCCGAGGTCGCGGAAGTGTCTCAGTACGCACTCCCAGCCGCCCTTAGCGGTGATTCCGTATTTCTTGTGGTCATAGCCCGCGGAGCCGCCTGATGCGAAGGCGTCACCGAGCCAGAAGTTGAAATCCTTTTGAGCGATTGAGTTAGCTATGTCGCTAAAGGTGGCGGTGCCCTTATCGGCAGCGACCACGAAGTAGGGATCGGGCTCGTCGTGGATGATAAGACCTGCTGGATGCACCACGGTCTCCTCCCGCGTGGTGTCAGCGAGGGTAAGGAGCGCCGTTATGTACTCTCGATATCCCTGTTCCACCCCCTTGCCCACCGCGTCACCGTGGCGGGGAAGGTTCTTCACGATAAACCCGCCCTTCGCGCCGCTCGGAACGATGATGACGTTCTTAACTTTCTGGGTCTTCATGAGGCCCAAAACTTCGGAGCGATAGTCATCGAGCCGCTCGCTCCATCGAATGCCGCCGCGCGCGACACGTGCGCTGCGCAGATGTGTTCCCTCTATTCGTGGAGAGAAGACGAATATCTCGAAGAGGGGGCGAGGATGGGGCATGAACTCGATCTCTTGGGATCGGAGTTTGATTGCGAAGGTATCGGTGCCAGTGAAAAAGTTGGTACGCACGGTACTTCTCATCAGCGCCAGGAGCGCTCGAAGGACGCGGTCCTGGGTGATATCAGGAACCTGACGGAGCGCTTGAACGAGCACTGACTCCTCAAGAGATGCTCTTCTTCCGCGCTCCTCCAGGGTGATCGCGTGCTCCGGGTTGAATTTCCAATCAAAGATTCGGCATAACTGTGTCGCTACGTGAGGCGCTCCAGCGAGCGCTTCCCACATCGTCCGTTTGGTTGAGATCTTATGGACCTGCCATAGAAGCGCGCAGTAGCCACGAAGGAGTCCGATCTGCTTAATGGTGAGAGGAGCTTTGCGTAGGAGTGCGTTGAGCGCGTCGTTGGCAGCTTCGCCTTGGAGCACCTTCGCTAACCCTGGAGCGACCGCTGTATTGAAGCCCTCTACTGAGAGACCTTCGCCTCCGTACGGACGAACTGCGAGCTTCAAAAGATGCGTGATGCCGCCAGGTCGGATACATTCGTAGGAATAGGCGTTTAGCACCTCAAGCCCGACGTTCTCAAGAACGGGGGTCGCGAGGCTAATAGATACCTCCTTGTCGAGAGAAAAAATCGAGAGGAGGGGAAGGTTTTCATCCTCGGGCATAAAGAGTGATACGGCGACCGGAGAACCTTCAGAAAGAGTCGCAAGCGAATGGAGATCGTGCGTGGCCTCGGTGATGTCAGTTGCCGCTTTGTAGTCGTCCGGAAATATACCTTCGAGCGCGA
>Ga0214921_10005557_pt1 | contig 17770 bp, 19 predicted proteins | sample LL1505_MetaG_FD_177992 | JGI IMG/M metagenome (GOLD analysis project Ga0214921, IMG submission 177992) | Freshwater microbial communities from Lake Lanier, Atlanta, Georgia, United States - LL-1505 | ecosystem: Environmental > Aquatic > Freshwater > Lake | place: USA: Georgia | collected...
TTTTAAAACATATTTTTCTACATCAGACATTTTTATTATAAATAAAATAATATTTAGTCAATAAAAATTTCTTTAAATTTTTTCATTACGTTTTCTGGTGAAAATTCTTTGTAACAATTATTATCTTTATTTTCATAATCTTTTGGATTAAAATTTTTTAGAATATCATAAAATTCATCTGCTGTTTTGAATTTAATTGCTTTATCTCCAATAATTTGGAAATGTGATTGGTTCCAAGTCCATCCATTATAACAAATGATTGGTTTATTATTTACAGAAAATTCACCGCAACTTAATCCAAAACTTTGTCCAAAATTAGAACATTCAAGATGTGCATCAGTTGTGCATATAAATCGGTTTTTATCATATTCTGAAACAATTTTAGGTAAATGAATAATACGAGGATGTTGTTTACAAAAAACTGGTGTATTGATAAAGATAAAATATCGGTCATTTGTTTCTTCAACAAGACGAAGAATAACATCGTGACAAAAATCGATATTAAAAGTATCAGCACCACCATAACGTCCAAAAACAACTGCGTTATCAGGAATATTTAATTTATTTCTTAAATTTTCTTTCGTTGTAGAAGGTTTTAGACCAATCATATGTGGAACAAAAAGAGTTTGATTATATTTATTTGCAATTTGTTGTGAAACGGCCGCATATACTTGACCATGAGGTTCAAGCATTTCAAAAACACAATGAACGACATTTTTAACATTATCAAAAACCATTCCATCATTTTTTCCAAATTTAATTGCGTAGAATATATCACATTTTTGTTTTTCTAAATATTTTTGTAAATCCTGTTTATCATTATAAAAATAAACATTGAATCTTTCCATAAATTTTGTTACTGCGATATCATCATTTCTATTTTGTGTAATACTTATCATAGGAACAACAATAAAACTTTCATTATTTAAAAGAGTTTCATTATAATGAGCGTAATCGTATATAGCAACACAACTTCCACGAATGTCTATTGTTTCAGTATGAAATGCTATTTTAGTCATAATTTTATAAGTATGAAATGATTTTTTAAATTTATTTTATAGTTTTTCTTTCTTTTGTATAATTAAAAGACATGAATGAAAATGATAAAAAGAGAAGAAAGAAAGATGATGAAAAAAATAAAAAGAGGAGAGAGAAAGATGATGAAAAAAATAAAAAGAGGAGAGAGAAAGATGATGAAAAAGATAAAGATGATTTAGATTTATTTGATTCAGATATGACTGAGATATTATTATTACTTAAAGAGTTTTATAATGAAAATTCGCAATTAATTATAATATCTGTAGTTTTATCATTCTTAAGCTCAATTATAGAAACTGTTATTGCCCCAAAAATATTAGCAAAAATTTTTAATAATATCAAAGATATAGAAATATTTAAAGCGAATACAGTAAATCTTATAATAATAGCATTGATTTCAAAACTCGTTTATTCTGCATCAGTCTATTATAAAAGACAATTAGACCCAGAAATTACAAGATTCATAATGGTATCATTAATGAAAAAAATATTTAATAAATATGAACAAAAGAACGAATTAGCGAATGTTTCTGTTTTAGTTAATCGCATGCAATTGATAAAACGAAATATACTTGAGATGACATATATATTTACAAATGTTTTTATTCCACGATTTTGCGTAATCTTAATTGCTTGTTATAGTATATTTATGTTAAATAAAAAAATTGGGTTAATTTTAATAGGATGTTTGATTGTTCAATTTACTACAATGACAATGAGTTTAAATAAATGCGTTAGTAAATCATATTCTGAAAATGAAAATAAAGATTTATTATTTGAATATGTTGAGGATTTGTTTTACAATATTGATACAATAGAATTAACACCTAATGGTTTTGAATTTGAAATTGAAAATATTATAAAAATATCTCAACACTCAAAGAATATTGAACAAGATTCATTAGAATGTGTAACAAATAAACAATATATTAGTTATGCAATTAATTTTGTTGTATCTTGTATATTATTTTATAATTTATATCATTCTTATAGTAACAAAGAAATTAGTTCTGATGAGATTACCACTGTAATATTACTATTAACAGGTATGTTTGACAATATTGGTGAAATTTCTTATTATATTCCGGAAGCAACTGCTAAACTTGGAACATTATTAAAAAATGAAGATTTCCTGAAAAGTTTAAAAGTAGATATTGATAATTCAATTGATGTGAATAAAAAATTATCTTTAATGAATGGAGAAATAAAACTAAATAATGTTTCATTTAAATATGAAAATCATAAGATAATTAATAATTTATCTTTAGTTATAAAGGATAATTCATTTATTTGTTTATATGGACCGTCAGGTTCTGGTAAATCTACTTTTATCAAACTAATTTTTGGAATTGAAAAACCAAATGAAGGAAATATTACAATTGGAGGAAATGATATTTCTAAATTTTATGTTCGAGAATTCAGAAAATATATTTCTTATCTAAATCAAAACACGACAAATTTGTTTAATATGACTGTTTATGAAAATATTATTTACGGATATAAAGATTCTCCAGAATTAAAAGAACAAATTAAAAATGTTTTTGATAAATTTAATTTTTATGACGTTTTTAAAAATTTAGATGAAGATAAAGAAAAATGGGCATTTTTAAATGAAAAAGCCGGAAAATTAGGCGAAAATTTATCCGGAGGTCAAAAACAAATTATTCATTTATTGAGATTAAATTTAAATACTGTTTCTAAAATTATAATTTTAGACGAACCAAGTTCAGCATTAGATGATAAAACACGAGAAAGTGCATCAGAATATATAAAATATTTGAGAACAAAACAAAAAACTATATTATTAATAACACATGACGATTATTATAAAAATATATGTGATAATGTTTTAAAATTCTCAAATGATGTAAATCCTGTTTTTGAAAAAGATATTTAAAGAAAAACACAAAAACATTCTATTTTTATATAATTATTATATAAAAATGCTTACGCAGCGCAATATTTTTATTAATTTTAATTTATAGTTTAATAATAAATTAATAAAGAATGATTAGAACTGGAACAATATGCGCATCCTATTTATATAAATATTTTACAACTGAAGATAATTCAATAAATGATAATGACGAAGATGCTAAATTCAAGAAAAAAAAATTTAAAATTAAGTGTTTATCTGATGTTTTTGCTGATTGCGGTGGTATTTTAAGTAAAATTTCACAAATTATTAATATAGATTATGATGATTATCAAAGTACTGTTTTTTCTGAATGCAAACCTTATAACCCTGAAAAAACACTTGAATTTATTAAAAAACAATTATCAAATGAGCAATATAAAGATAAAATATTTGATTTTGATTTTAATGCATATAAAAGTGGTTCTATAGGTCAAGTTCATAAAGCAAAAAATATAAATGGAGAAGATATTGTAATGAAAGTTCAGTATAGTGGTCTTTATGAACAATTTAAAATTGATATTAATATTTTTAATAACGTAAGTCGATTTTTATTTAATAAATTAGAAATGAAAGATTTACTAAATGGGATAGAAGAAAAATTATATCAAGAATTAGATTATGAATTAGAAGTTAAAAATCATAATTTAATTTACGATATATGGAAAGATAACGAATATATTAAAATATCTGACGTAGTTAATGATTTATGTTCAGAAAAAATAATTACATTAAAATGTATTGATGGAGAAATTCTATCATCATTTGTTAATAATTCTACCCAAGAAGAAAAAAATTTCATTGCTACAAAAATATTTGAATTCATTTTTACCACATTATTTAAACATAAATTGTTTTACAGTGATATTCATTATGGTAATTTTTTAGTAAAAGATAAAAATATATTATATGTAATGGATTTTGGCTGTATAAGTGAAATTAATGATGAACTTTTACATAATCTTAAATTATTATATAAATCATTGTATGATGGTGATGATGATTTGTTTTACGCTATAGCAGAAGATTTAAATATTCTTACTGATAAAATTACAAGTGATGAAGATATTAAATTTTTATTAGACAGATTTAAAATTTTGTTACAACCATTATTACATAACGGAATTTTCGATTTTAGCGATGTTGAATGGAATAAAGAATTTAGTAAATATCATAGTGAAACAGAAGATTGGGGATTATTATCTGAACTGGTTCTTTTCGCAAAAATACCTTTTGGATTATTTCCAATTTTTGTAAATATGAAAGTTAATATTAATGTTTCTGAAATATTATTAAAAATTATTGAAGAAAATTAAAAAGTTATAAAAGATTAAGAAATTATAAAAAAAGATGTTTTACGAAAAACGGCGAATTTTATTCGCTCCAATAGCAAGTGTCGCTGAATCTATTGTTATGCAACCCGTAGATACAATAAAAGTTTTGCGACAATCAAACCAACCTTTACCAAGACAAGTTCATTTATATTATAAAGGTTTTACCCCTTTTATTTCTCAAATGAGTGTCAAATATTTTTTACGTTTTTCTTCATTTGAAATGTTAAAAAGTAAAAATAATAATTTTTATCGAAATTTCGGTGCTGGTATTGTTTCTGGGTTTATGGAATCAATGTTTATTACACCATTTGAATTAATCAAAACAAATTTACAGACGACGAAAAATACATCTGCGATAAGTGTTGTTAAAGATATTTACAAAACAAATGGTATAACAGGAATGTATAGAGGATTTACAACGACATTTTTCAGACAAGGTATAAATCAAGCATTCAATTTTTCAGTATATAATAAAATAAAAGAAAAAATAATGAGTAAAGATCAGAAACCAAATATTTTTAAAATTGCATTTTCATCTTTAATTAGTTCCTCAATCGGTCCTGTTTTGAATAATCCATTTGATGTTGTGAAAACAAGATTTATGAATCCAAAATATAATTATAAAACTTTGCAAAATGCATTTTCAGATATTGTAAAAAATGATGGATACGGATATTTATTTAAAGGACTTGGATTACGATTATTTAGAGTTTCTGGAGGACAAGTTATAATTTTCATAACAATCGAAAATTTAATGTACTACACATAATTTTAAAATTAAATATTTTTATTTGTTTTAATAAAATGCATTGGATTATAATTGTGGTTGTAATATTGTTATTATATTATTGGTATGATTATTACAAAAGTGAAAAAAAAGAATGTATAATTTATATTGAAAATTATAATAATGATAAAATTATTTTTCTTTCTAAAAACGAATTAGAAAATATTTTAATTTCAGATATTGATAATTTTTACGATAAGTTTAAGAAAATTGATTACAAAGTTAGAAAAATAAATAATATTTCTGAATATTCATCAAATATTAAAAATTCTGTTTCTGATTTTACGGAAAATGAAAAAAAGAAAATTGTAGAAATAGTTAAAAATATAGAACGAAAATTTACTAATATTAATTTACCTTGGCTAAATGGTCAAAAATTTAATAATATTCCTTGGAAAATTGGTTTAGTTAAAGGTTATGAATATGAAAATGGTTTACCTCATACACGCAACGAATATATTATCATTAATCGAGACCATTTGGGTCGTCATTCATTTTTTAATACAATGATACACGAGAAAGTCCACGTTTATCAAAAAATGTTTCCTGAAGATGTTAATATTTTTCTAAATACGCATAATTTTAAGAAAATTAGAAAAGTAAACGAAAATGATATGATAAGAGTTAATATGGATATTGATGATTGGATATATAGCGATGAAAATGGAAATGAATATAAAGCGGTGTTTAATAAAAATCCAGTAGATATTCAAGATGTAAGATTCACTCCTTGCAATTCACAATTATGCGAACACCCATTTGAAAAGATGGCAATTGAAATAAGTAATATGTAAAAAAAGTTTTTGAAAAAGTATTATAAAAAATAGTTTTTATAATATAAAAATGTCTTGTCTTTTTGATTCTATATCTTATTTTTTACGCATAGATAGTTATAAAACAAGAGAACGTATTTGTGATTATCTTGAATCAAATAAAGAAATTATCGAAGGTGTTGATACTAAATTGATTTTAGATATGGAAGACCCTGATTATCTTCGTAAAATGAGAAGTACAACTACTTGGGGAGGCGCGTTAGAAATTAAAGCCGCTTGTAATGTCTGGAATATAAAAATAACTGTTTACATAGATAGAGCGCATAATAAAAAAATTGTTTTTGTTCCATCAAACGAACAATATATGGGAGCCATAGAAATAGAATGGCAAGGGAATCATTATGTTCCTGTTGTTAGAAATTAAAGTTTATGCTAAAAATAAAGCAACTATAAACATTGCCATAAATATTGATAATGTATGACTAAATAATATAGATTTTTTTGAAAACATTTTATTTTATAATTTTTATTTTTTTATTAAAATAAATGTTAAGATTTAGAAAAACAAAAAGAAAATCAAAAAGAAAATCAAAAAGAAAATTCCGGTAAATTAGAAACATCATTAATCAAATATTTTTCCGTTTCTTTATCTGCCATTATCATTGCACTTACTGAAAATGTACTATCTGCCGTTCCAATTATATATTTATTACACTTTGAGAGTAAAAATAATTCAACAACTCCGCATAAAACATTAAATTTATCATTATTAAACTTATCATACGGCCCCGAAGTCGATTTCGTATTATTCAAAACTTCCGGTGGATTATAAAACAAAAGATTATTTCCCAATTTCGAAGCAAATTCAACATAAACATTTTTATCATCGGTTGCTAAAAATATTCCATTATCTTTGTTCGAACACCAGTTTTTCGATTGAGATAGTAATTTCTTAATAATATCATTCCAATTATAATGACTAAATCCACCATCAGATTTACGAATATGAATTCCAATCATATTTTTCTTAAACATTTTGTAATAATGGTCAATTTCATTTTGCAATTCATCTATTGGTTTAATATATTTCTTAAAAATTTCTGATAATTCTTCTCCGATATAATCTAATTCAAACTTACGAGGTTCTACAATCACTCGTTTAAGATTAACAAAAATACTCTCTTGTGCATCTTCTGTAGAAACAATAGTATATAACGCGTAATTCACGAAAACATTATCATCACCTTTGACATCAATAACATGGTCTTTATTTTCCCAATACCTGAATTCGAAATTTTTTTGATAATCAATATTTTCCGCACTATCAAACGATACATTATCAATATCTTTGAACAAATCATTGAATTTACATAAATCACCGTGGTAAGCAATACAAGAACGAACAGGTGTATATGTCCAAACTACATTAACTTTATGATTAGTCTTGAGAGCGAGACGTAAAATTGAAATAAAAGGTAAAAGTCTATTATTTAATCCATTATGTAAAACTACTGTTATCATTTTGTAATTAAAAAATAAATGTTTAAATTACAAAAAAACTTTTTTTACATATATAATAAATGAACAGAAGAAATAGAAGTCGACAATACGAAAGAGTAAGTCGTCGTGTTGGTTCAAGAACGGTAAGTCGCCGAAGTCGTATTCAAAGGAGAAGCCCGCCACGTGATATAGATAGAACAAATGATAGAATTAATGAAATTTTATCATCAATATCATCAATATTATTATCATCAAAAAATAGTTCATCGAAATCAATTCGGTCAAAATCTAAAAAATCAATTTCATCGAAATCAATTAGGTCTATATCATAAATTATCATTTCAGTTTTTCTTAACCATTAACGGTTAAGAAAACAAGTAAATTTAATCAATTTTTTTATAAATTATAGAATATTTTCTATCTTCAAAGTTATCACCGTCTTTAAAATTTACAGTAATTTGTTCTTTTATATTTTTTTCAACATAAGCTAAATATACTGAATCTGTGTCTACAATTTCAAAATCGACTACATTATATCTATAATCTATATCTGAAAATTCTTTAAAATTTGTTATTTTACGATATACTGAAATTTCTTCTTCTATCATAGTTTCATTAAATATAGTCTTATATTCTCGTTTACTAATCATAATATATAATATATATAATATATATGTAGAGGACTTATTTTAAAATTCAATTTTATTTTATTCGTAATCTCTTATTGTTTTTCCAACTGGAAATCGAGGAACCCCGAATTCACTCAATTCTTGATATGTAACCGTTAGCATTTTTCCTATACATTTATCGCCGTTTTTATATAATTCGGAACGTTCTTTGACTGTTCCTACTGGACGAACATCAAATTCTTTACCATTTTTTGCTTTACATTTCCATATAACAGTTCCATCATCATGCCCTTCACCTTGTTTGAATCCAATGATTTCAAATTCATCATCACTAAATGTTTTAAATTTTTGTAAATTTTTAGTTCGCGTAAATTCATACGGTGCATCTTTATTTCGTAAAATAAGCCCTTCATATTTCTCTTCAATAAAAGCTGGATGAAATTTATTAGCTACATCATCTTTACATGGACAAATATATGTCTGAACAAATTTTATATAATTAAACTTTGTATTTTTGATTTTATATAACAAGTCAAAACGTTCTGTTGCAGTTTTATTTTCATTCGGTAGAAAACAATCATAAATATGATACTGTATATGTTCCAATTTTTCTCTATCTTCGGGTTTAAGTTTTTCTTTCTTGACAATACCCGCGATTTGATTGAATACAATATCATGATTATACAATTCACCATCTAATACAATATTCGGAAAACTACTAAAAACAACTTTCAGTTCATTGTTGATATGATCCAGATTTTTGAAATATTTCAGTTGTCGTGATTGATTCACAATTTCATTATTTTTGACATACGAAAGACAACGTATTCCATCTAATTTTGGTTGAACGAAACACGGAAACGTGATATCAATTTTTCTTTTAGTTTTTGAAGTTGGTTCCCAAGTGTCAGCAAGCATCGGTGGAAAAGACATATCAGTTTTAACTGAATCGATGTCATCAAGAGTTTCAATGTATTCTTCTTTCTCTTTTTTATCTTTGAAAGTTTTATCACAAACTAAAATAGTTTGTTGTTCTACACTGGTTTCATTTTTCTTGCCGATATTTTTGCCTTCTTTAACTTGTTTTTCACCGTGGATAATTTTACCATCTTTTTGACCATATTCAGTTTCAATCCAGTAAGTATTGTCTGAATGCATAGTTGCTTTTAACATCCAAATACGGACGTTATTGGATTTATCTTTCTTGTAAAGCGTAGGGTAATCTTTAATAATCTTTGACATCTTATATATGATTGTTAATATCAAATGTAAAAATAAATTTCAATTTTTAAATTGAAATTTTATTTTAAGGAAATGAAAAAAAATAAGAATGACTATTATCGAACGAAAGATACATATAGAACCTGAATTTTTGTATTCAGGTTTAAATGCAAAATTATTAGATAATATTAAAAAAGTGTATGAAAACGAATGCACAAAAGAAACTGGATATATTTTAAAAGTTAATAAAATCGTTAAAATTAAAGATAATTATATATCTAATGTTAATAGTAGCATTATATTCATAGTTGATATTGATGTTGATATTTTAAAACCTGAAATTAATGAAATATATAGTGATAAAGTAAGTATGATATTTAGCGGAGGATTATTTATAAACATTAAGAATAAAATCAAATTGTTAATACCAATTAGTTCACTTTTAGAATATAAATTTGATGCATCAACAAAAACATTTATTAAAAACGACAAAAGTAATTTCATGATAAAAGAAAATGATGAGATAAAGATAAAAATTACAGGCATAAAATATTCTAAAAAGAATTTTAATTGTTTCGGAGAACTTATCTAAAGATTTTATTAAATAATTAATAAATGACAGAAATATTGATATTAAAAGAATTTAAGAAAAATTTAACAGCCTTTATCGATGAATTAATAGACCAATTTCCTGTTGAAGATGATTTGATAGCATTGCGGATTTTTTTTAATGACCAAGTTGATATTAAAAAAGTAATGGAAACATTTACTCATAATCTAAATAAAGATGACCAGAAAATAAAAGAATATATAAAAGACAATAATGATTCTTTTTTTATTGATGGTTTTACAATCGATTATTTAGGTGAACCGAAAAATATAAATGTTAAAAAAATATGGAGGTCACCACGTCTTGATAAAGAAGATAAACAAGTAATATGGAAATGGATTGACAGTTTTGTTTATTTATCTGATAAATATGCAAAAAATAAAACTTGTAAAGACAGTTTAATATCACCACCGACAACATCACTTTCGACTTCTACGTCTGGAACGGCGCTTTGAACTTCGTTTCTTTGAACTTCGTTTCTTTGATGAACGACGTCTGTGTTTTTTACCATCTACAGAACTACATCCACAACCATTATCATATTTTTCTTTTCTTGAACAACCACAACCGTAATCAAGTTCGGTTGAAACACCGCATGTACTACCATCTCTTCTATTTCTTATATAACTCATTTTTATTATATAAGAAATATTTTTTATTTTTCTTTAAATAATTTTTCCATATCTTCATCAAGAAAATCCAATAATTTATAAATTTCTTTTAAGAATGTTGATACGATTTTTGTTGGTTCAGTCGATAATACATTTTTCTTTGCAATTTCAATTGCTTCATCTCTAATAGGTGCTTGAAGTGTTTTTATCCAATAAAAAGTATTGTTAACTAATTTAACCATTGAAACTGCATCAAATACATCATTTTTAATCATTTGTTCGAATAATTTAGAATCAAAATTTTCTTCAATACTTCTATAAGTTTTTGAATCTTTTTTAATATATACGAGTAATCGTATTTTTATTTCTTCATATAATTTAACAATCCAATCGTAGTCAGGTTTAGGAGAATTAATTGTTTCATCAATCAAATCAAAAAACGCTTTATGATAATTATCGCGAATTTGTTGTTCGATTTGTTTTAAGTTATTTTCTTGCATTTTATTTTTATTTTCTTTTCTATAAATAAAAAATGGTAGAAATAAAGAATTAGATACATTTACATCAATGGTCTTACGAAATAAAATCATTTATTATAATTTTCTTAATTATAATAAATATGCTTTCAATAGTAGCAACTAATATAATTAATCCTGAAATTATATTAAAAAATGGCTATTTTCTTGCTAATAATTTATTATCGAGTGTATTATATCTTAAAACTTTATCTCACGCCGATAATGAATTAAAAGAAATTATGACCAATACCGATATTTTAGAAGATATCGGAATCATAAAAACATTTATTGAAGAAAAAAAGTTAAAAACTGATAGTTTATCTGTACAAGTTTGTATTGATAATTTAAATCAAACATTAATTACTTTAGAAGAGAATATTAATTCTATTACAAGTAAAATTGAAAATCATAAAAAATTATGGTTTAATTCATTCAGGTCTTACAATATTCAATCGGAAAAAACACAAATCCCTAAATTAGTCAAACAAATGAAACATCGTTTTGAAATTCTAATTAAAATTTCGAGCGTGATTTAAATTCTTCGCTTGCTTCTTCGCTTGCTTCTTCGCTTGCTTCTTCGCTTGCTTTTTCGCTTGCTTTTTCGCTTGCTTCTTCGCTTGCCATCCGTTTCGCATTTGTAGCGTTTTTTTGGTGGAAATGATGGATTTTCTAATTTCCTTTTTAATGTTCTAAATCTAATTCTAATTTTTATATTATTATCGGATTCTTTAAAAATCGGTGTACTTAAATTTATATCATTATATTCACAATATGTTTTTAGTATATTTAATATATTTTCATCAATTTCAATTTTTGTGAGAAAATTTGAATCAGGTTCTGTAATAGAAAAACCGAAAGTTAATATAAAATTTACTTCATTATTATATATATGTAATAAATGATATTTGTTATCTGATTTCAATTTTACATATAAATAATAACCATTTGGTTCATCCATATATTCTTTAATGTTTTCTGATATAATGTCTTCTTCAATTTCCATTTATTATTATTCTTTTTTTATTTTTTTTATTTTTATTATCAAAAATGAAATTATCCCCAAGAAACTCCATACAACACATACTAAACCAAAAACAAAACAATCTTGTCTATGATGTAATAAAAATGCAATCGCACAAATCATTGATTCAATTCCATGTATGGTAATTGTATATTCTAACAAAGTATGATTTCTTAAAGAATTGTAGAAAATTATAGAATCTGTAATAACATATCGTACTTGAATAGCAATCATCCAAATATTCAAAATCACGTTTGGATTATGAGTATGATTATGTAATCCTAATAAATAACGACTATAATCCATATAATTTATCCAATTTTCAAAACTAAAAATTAACGAATATAGCACAAAAATCGCACCGAATATATGTAAACCAATAGAAAATATTGCGAAATTATATAACATTATATAATTTACTAAAAATTAATTTTTAAATGATTGTTTTCAAAAATCCATATCATTTAAACATTTTATACAAATATTTTTAATAATTTCAAAATTACCTTTCCTATATTTTTTATCTAAAAATCGAATGGTATTAACTCTCTCATTTTGTTTACAAGTTTTACCGCAATATTCACATATATAAAATCCATCAGATTCAGGTTCAGCAATTTTTATAACGAAATCATCATCATCATCTACATCTTCAACATCTTCGTGATCATCTTCAACATCTTTGTGAACATCTTCAACATCTTCGTGAACATCTTCGTGAACATCTTCGTGATCATCTTCAACATCTTCAACATCTTCGTGAACATCTTCCATAAAATATTCATCTCTACCATCTTCCTCTTTTTTTCCATCTATTTTCTCGTCTTCTTCATCTATTTCTTCATCTATTTCTTCATCGTCTTCTTCATCGTCATCTTCATCGTCATCTTCCTTTTCTTTAATTTCTTTAAAAATATCTTCAATTTCTGCATTCATATCTTTTTCTTTTTCTACATCAAATAAAAACATTTTATTTAATTGAGAAAATGTATATTCGTCTTTCGTACGTTCTAATATATCTGTTATTATCATATATACTAACCGATATTCTCTTTTTTCTTTTTCCTCTTTTTTCTCATCTATTATTTCTTTTCTATATAATGCTTTAATTCTATCATAAAATTCATTCGAAATTTCCGGAAAATAATCAAAATTTACATTATTGTATATATGTTTTAACAAATCTTTTATATTTAAACAATATTCATTATCATCTTCTTTATATATTTCGATATCTTCTATTTCACTACTAAATTCTTTGCATATATTTTTAAGAGAATTATATTTATCTGGTATCGCATAAATATATTCATCTGAAAATTCCATTCTTTCATATTCTACTTTTGTGTAATATGAATATATAATCAAATTCTCTCCAAATTGATAAATATCCTTATCCATTTTATATGTCATATGCACTATTACACGATTACTGAAATTACTATCATTACATAATAATTCAGGAATTTTATCACTCATATTCAAATTTAATATTTGTTCCGGATTATAATATCTTTTCACTAATCTTTTTCTAAATATATTATCAAATAATTCAGAATCTAAATAAGAACATATCGAAAAAATATATGTAGCATATTTTCTAATTGTCATATTTTCAAAATTAATATTTTCAAAAATATCTTCATATGTATAATCAGCACCAATAATATCAAAAACTTTAGAAATATATGATTTACCCAAATTTATCACATATGAATCTAATTTTAACTGTTCATCTAATATTTTATTTACCGACGTTTCATTTAATTTTGTATTAATATTTTCAAAATAATTTTGTTCATCTCTAAATATATTTTCATCTTGAATTATAAAATCTTCATCTTTCGCAACAATTTTAAATCCTAATTTTATTCTTAACAAACATTTATCTTTATATGTTCCTTTATTACCATAAAATGTTAAAACATCTCCTTCCTGTTTTTTTGAAATATTATCATTCGTTTCAATATCAAAAAAATGTTTATTAATTTGATACCATTCATTTCCATCCAAATCTGTAAATTTTATTAAAGAATTAGATTGTATATTTTTAACATACATATTGAAATTTAAAACACAACTTTCATCCGGTACTTCACAAATAAATGTCTTCTTTATATTTTGTTTTATCCATGGTCTATTTATGAAATTAAACAATTTACCACTATATATCATTTTTTTATATTCATCGATTTCTTTATCTGTTTTATTTTTCAAATGTACCTCTTTGATATGTTTTTCTAATTCCTCATATCTTTCAAATTCTTCTTCGCAAATTTTATTATCACTTAACATATAATCACATATTAAACTATATGGTCGTATTTCATTTACTATCTGCGGTTTTTCTTTTAATTCTAAATCTTTAGAAAATACACTATAATACTCCATAAACGATAATTTATATTGATTCAAATATCCTCTTATCATCTCAATCAATAACGAAATACTCATATTCTCTAAAATTTGACTAAATATATTGAAATATTCAGACGTTTTATAAATTTTTTCATTTTTAACAACAGCCGTAAATTTACTTTTCATAATTTCATTTATTTTTTTAGAAACATCATTTTCATCATTTAAATTTAAATCCAATAAAAAATTTCGAAGTTTTAAATGATCATTAAATGCCATATAATTTGTTTCTTCCAATTTTATTGCTTCTTTTTTATCATATATAAGTTGATTTAATGTATCAATTAATTTAATCATTTTTTTGTCAGTCATATTTTGCATTTTCGGATTGAAAATGATATTTATTTTTTTTGCAATATTTTTCTTATTTTCGTATATTTCTCTCAATTCGGATAATTCTTTTCCTTCCAACTCTTCTATAATGTCTTCTTCAATTTCTTCACCTTCTTCGTCTTCGGATTTATTATTTTCTTCATTTATAATATAAGCAAATTTATTGTAATATTCAATAAAATTGTACGAATCTTTATCATTTCTTTGTTCGAAAAACCATCGTAGAAATTCAGAAAATGTTTTTACATCATAATTAGTTATCATTAGAGATAATATATTTTGAATCTTTTTATCATCGATATTTTCGAAAAACATAACAACTTCATTTTGTAATTCAATATCGTTATCAATTTCTTTTATTTTCTTCAAAAATTCTATAAAATTTTCATCATCTACATCATACAATTTTATTTTTGCTTGCTCTTTTTTATTTAATATACGTTCTTTATCTTCATCTGTATATAAACCAAATAATTTATCATTTTTACTTGTAACTCCTCTCAAATGTTTTATAATTATTTCTATAATAATATTTCGATATTTTTCACCAAAATATGCTTTAGTTCGGTCTACAATATCTCTTAAATAAACAGGTAAATTTATATTATACTCTGTAATCATTTCTTTCAATTCCATATCGGATTTATTTACAAGTTCTTTAATAATCGCTTCATTTTCTTCGCGTTTTTGTGCCATTTCTTCATATTTTTCTCTTTCTTCATCTGTAAATTCAACCAATTTCGGATTCTCTACATTATATATTTTTTTCTTTTCTGGAGTTTTTTCATAATAATAATTTTGAGAAGAACCAATAATATCTGATTTTTCAGATTCTATATATCCCGACATTTTATATTCGTCTGAACCTATTTTATAGTCACTGGCATTTTCATCAAAATCATCATCTCCCATTTTATCAAGAATCTCCAAAAATCTATTATTATCATCTTCATTCGTTGCACGCGAATCTTGAATTTCATTATACAATTGATTTATTAATTCTGATGATACTTTTTTATTATATAATTTTAATATTTCATCTTGAATTTCTTTATCATCAATTTCAGCATCATAATTAATTATATTTCTTACCGGTTTTCGATTTAATACTTTACTAATAATTTCTACATTATTAGTGTAAATAATATTTTCTTCTTTCAAATTCTCAATTTTATTTAGTAAATTTTTTGATTCAGAACCAGATTTTTTAGGTTTGTTTTCATTCTCTTTTTTTAATATTTCAATTATACGGTTATGGTCGTTAATAAAATCATTAAGTTTTTTTAATACACTTTCAGCTTTTCTTTTTATTTGACTAACTTTTTGATAATCATTTTTAAGATTATTCATATTTTTTTTCAAATTATTCTGTGCATTTTTAGTAATTGCTAATTCTTTATTCAAAATTTGTAATTCATTCTCATTTTTTTCTAAATCAGATATAAAATATTTTAATTGTTGACTCTCTTCAGATACAGTTGCATATTTAGGACTATCAGAAGTCGGTTGATAAACTTCGAATTTTTCACCTTGTTCAATTCTTTGTATTTTTTGTTTTAAATCATTAACAATATCTTTATTACCAATTATATTTTCATTTAATATGGCAATTCTGTCTGTTGTTTGTTCAATATATATTTTATTATTCTTAAGACTTTTCATAGCATTTTTATATTCTTCATCAATTGAATTCAAATTTTGAACATAATAATTTTCATCTTTCACCTGTTCGGTTTTTATCATTTTAGAAATTATAACGTTTTTGTAAAAATTATTATAATTTTCGATAGGTTTTTTCTGGTTTGAAATAATTTGTTTCAATTCTTTATGTAAACGTTCTTTTTCTTTTTTATCTGTAGTCAAATACAATTGTGTTGTTATTTTTTCTTTATAAAAATTATCAAGATTTAACACATAAGTATTAAAATGTTCTTTTAGAGATATGCGATTTTTTGTTACAACTTTATTTCTTTTGATAAAAGAGTGAATAATAACATATAAATCTTCATCACTTTGATCAGTCATATAATTAAATATATTTATTATATCATCATCGAATTTACAATCTGAAGAAAATAAAAATTTTTCCATTTCATCTCTAATATTTTTAATATCTGTTTTGACAATTTCATTGAAAAAATCTAAAATTATATTTTTATCGCAATTTGTAATATTATCAAATAATTCTTTACCCTTAATTTCATTATTCTTTTCTATTCGAGAAGCAAATTCTTTTGATTGTAAAATAAGAATTGTATTACTATTATCTCGTGATAACATAAAATTAATTACAGATAAACTTAACGGATGTTCTGTTGATTTACGGAAATTTATTAATTCATTTCTTATATCATCAGTTTTCTTCAAGTTTTTGAGAAAATCTATTAATTTTTCATTTTGTTCTCCATTCTCTAAAACTTTAATAGTTTTCTTTTTCTTAATTTTTGATAATAATGTAGCCATTTTATTTATAATAATGAATAATTTTTAAAACAAAAAAAAATTGAAATTTAAATTATTATTAATTTAAAGTCCAAAATGATTGATTTACCTCTCGATTTATTAATAAATATTAGCGATTATTGTTCTGATAAAGAATCTTTATACATCGCTTTAACTTGTTCAGATGTATATAAATTATTTAACAACAGATTTGCTAAAACATTAAAATATAAAAACAATGATGACATATTTAGTTTTATAGATAAAATGTGTAAATATTCAAAAACAATTAAATCCATACAAATTGATAATTTTGTAAATCCACAAATATGGATACCTTATTTCCCAAATAAAATAATATTAAATTGTTCTATTCATAAAGATATAGACCCATATGAAACAGTTTATACAGAACATTTATCTATTCTGAATTTTTCGAAATGCTCTATTATGATTAATTTTGCGAAATTTCCATATTTAAAGACTTTCATATATAAAGGTTGTTTATCAAATAAAATCGAAGATATTAAAAATAATTGTAAAAATATTCAAACAATAGAACTATTCAATTTCCATCAATGATTTTCTCATATTTTTTAATAAATTATTATTTTTGTATG
>Ga0214921_10005559_pt1 | contig 17757 bp, 24 predicted proteins | sample LL1505_MetaG_FD_177992 | JGI IMG/M metagenome (GOLD analysis project Ga0214921, IMG submission 177992) | Freshwater microbial communities from Lake Lanier, Atlanta, Georgia, United States - LL-1505 | ecosystem: Environmental > Aquatic > Freshwater > Lake | place: USA: Georgia | collected...
TTATATTATTTTTCAAATAATATTTTAGTGCAGATATTTTATAATCATCACTTTTATGTTTGGTCATTTATATATAAATTATTTATACACTAAAAAATTGTCTCATTTTAAATCTTCAAGGGTGTAAATTATTATAATAATTTAAAAAAATTTACACCATATGATCGTAATCCGTTCACAGAAACATATGGTATACATTTGATAAAATTAGATTGGATACATTATTATAATGAATATATATATATGAATACGCATACTGATAAATTAAAATTATTAAATATGAGATTATCAATAATTATGTCAACAATAATTGATATATATGGTGATCTTGATAATTTTTATAATATTATTAATAAAAAAATTAAAAAAATTAAACTAAATAAAAAATTAATAAATATTGATACATATTCCTATAAAAATAATAATAAAATTAATGTAGATAATATTATTACTTTTGCTTCTTAAATTATTTTTAACTAAATTATTTTTAAGTTAACTATTTGGCATTTGCTGCAATTAATACTGCAGATATCATCAAAATAAATGCAACTGCATGTTTTTTATTAAATTCTGCTTTTATTGTAAATCTATTTAATATAAAAAATACAACTAAATGGAATGCTAAAAATGTTATAGATAAAAATGATTCAGAATATCCTAAAATTTCAGTAGATGCTCCTATTGCGGGAATTAATATTGTAAATTCTATTATAGCAATTATCCATAATAAGATTATACGCTTCATTAATCTTGCTTTAGGAAATAAATATTTTCCACCATACCATGCAAAAAATTGTGCGACTGACGCAGCTGCTAACATTACCCAGGGAAAAGTTGATAATGGTAAAATCGTTTTATAAATATTAGTTAATTTTGATAGATCATTATATGCATTTGTTGTCATATATTTGTGGTAAAGATAATTATTTTAATTTTAATTAAATAAAAATTGATTTATTTTTAGTTAATTTAATTTAATTAAGTTAACTAAATAATAATATAATATAGTTAAATATGAGTTATACCGCTAATAAATGGACTGATGATGAAAAATCATATGTTATATCAAAATTTAAATCAGGTAAAAGTATCGACGATATTGCAAACTCTGGTAAAATTACTAGATCAAAATATGCGATTGAATTAAAAGTATACAATACTATTTATGATATGTTACAAATGGGTATGACACCTGAAGAAGTAGCAGAAGATTTTAATCGTTCTAAAAAAGAGATAGTTGAAATAGAAAAAAAAATATTTGATATGAAACAAAATGATATGAAACAAAACAACGAAAAATCAAAAGTAAAAATAGAAAAAAATACTCCATATTTTGATAATGGTGGATATAAATATAATAGTTCTAATAATTTTAATGATTTAAATGATTTAAATGATCTAAATGACATAAATATTTCTAGTACTGTTAATGATTTTAATGATATACATCATTTTAATCGAACAATGCATATTGTTCTTAATTTTTATGAAAATATTGATAGACTAAATACACTTAAAAAAAATAAGACAATAGATGATGATTTTTATAATGATTTAATTAAAAAAACAAATAATTTTGTTATTGATAAAGAAAAAATTCTCAATTCCCTAAATAATATTAAAGAATTTAAAGATAATAATAATGATATAGAGGATAAACCCAAAAAAAAATCAAAAGAAAATAGTAAAAACAAGGATGATAATGATAATGATAATGATAATAATAATAATAATAATGACGCTGATTCCATAAAAGATTCTAAAAAAAATAAAGATAATTTTAAGTCTACAAAATCATCAAAATATGATAACGATGATGGTAAATATGATGAAGTACCAAAAAAATTAAAAAAACGATTATTTTAATTTGTTAAATTGTTAACTAAATCACACTTTCTAATTGTGAATTATTTAATTCTAAGAAATCATTTATCTCATCGTATGTTGGCATACGTCCATATTTTTGTTTAAATTTTTCTGTGAAATCATTCTTCATTACTGTAATTTCATCTTCTTTTGTGGAATAAATAGTTATTGATTCGTTATCTGGTATTAGTGTTTTTTCATATACTTTACTTGAAATAATTTGGCCAGTAATTTCTGGTTTAATCAAGTCAATAGAATTTTTATATATATTTTTAAATTCATTTATAACTCTTGTAGGGATATCAGGTGATAATTCTACTAATCTATCGTATTCTTTCATCGAGTATGTAAATAAATCCCGTTTATCTGTCCGTTCAATAGGATCTTTTTGTAATTCTAATTTAATTGATCGATTAAATTTATCCCAACTACGTGTTGCAATATTATGTCCTTCTTTTAATTCTGCCGTTTTTAAAAATTGTGCAATAGTTGATACAATCGCAGCAATAATGTTAAATGCACCAACAATTAAACTGGCATAACCCTGATATGTTGGATCTGGTATACGCTCTAATGCAAAGTTAGCTGCTCCTGTTAATGTTGATATAATAATAACTGGAATCATTAAACGCAAATATTGTTGTTTATATACTTTATATGATTTCTCATGCAACCATTTAAAACATGCTGATTTATCAACCCATTCTTTTACACCTTTTAACATTTAAAACGCCGATTTTTATAGATAATTTTTTAATTTCTTTTTTCTACTACTTGTCTTCTTTATATATTTTATTTTTCTATTATATGAACCTTTAAATATATTCTTATAATATTCTTTCGGTATATCTTTTATAACTTTCTTTATATTATCTTTTAATTCATCATAAACCAATCCTTCTAATTTTTGTAATCTTGATTTAAGTATATTAAAGAAGCCCTCAATTGCATTTGTATAGTGTTGATAAGGAATCGAATATAATAAAATATTTTTTTTGTTTATTAATTCTTTTATTTTCTCATTTCTATGAGAACTTGCATTATCTAAAATAATTAATTTATTTTCATATCTTTTTGTTATATGTTTCTTTAGAAAATGTTTTAATCTATCTGTATCAATACCACCCTTACGATATAATTTCCATCCAATTACACCTTTATTATTAACCGCAAATATACACGTATATTTTTTGAATACTTCTTGAGAATGAGTTTTTATTATACATCTCTTTCCAATTTCATTATAACAATGATTTCTTTTTTGTAAAGCATTAATACTTGTTTCGTCTATGCATATAATATCTTTTAATTTGTGTTTATTTATTTCTTCATAGAATTCTTTTAATTTTGATTTAATGTCAATTTTCTTACCGAGAAAAATAAATTTTACAAAATTTATTTTTTACGCTAAGAAATTATTTTTACGAAAAATAATTTCTAACCGAATCTTTTTATAGGTTCGTGTCTCAATCTCGTTAATTTTAATGTTATATTATTATCTTTTATAATTCTATGTAAATGCATTCTACTTATTAATAATTTTTTAAATTTTGTTTTTAATTTAATAATTAGATCTTCTAATGTTATAGTTTTATTTTTTGTTAATTCATCTAAAATATATTTTATATGTTTCTTTGATACTTTATATGCTACAGGAAATCTATTATGTCTTTTAATTTCTCCTTCTGTTTTATATTTATAAACCCACCTTAATAAACTTCTTACAGAACATTTAAATATTTTACATACATTTTCTTGTGTATCATCGCTGATTAAATAATATTTTACTGCGCTTAGTTTATAATCTTCACTTTTATGTTGTGTCATATAAATAATATAAAAATATAAATTTATATTAGATATATATGACAGATAAAATAAATATTAATGAATTGATAAAAGAAAATGAAGAATTGAAAAATAAAAATAAAGAACTTGAAGAAAGATTAAAAACATATACAAATACAGATAGACATAAAAAATATTATGAAAATCATGCTGAAATTGTTAAAGAAAAAGCAAAAAAATATATGGATAAAATAAAAGAATCAAATCCAGAAAAATTAAAGGAATGGCGCCATAATGCATATTTGAAACGAAAAGAAAAATTAAAAGAAAATAAAGAAGATAAAAAAGATAATAATATTAAAAATATAAATTAATTAAATATGTCATATTCATTATCTTTACACATATAAATGTTTTGAACTTTCTTATTTTTAATAATATCTTTTATGTTATCATTTAATTCAGATAACCAATCATATGTATCATAAAATACATCTTCTTGTAAAATTCTAATTACAGAATAATTATTGTCATTTGCACATATCATTTTATATTTATCTCGTTCTTGTACTTTATCCGGACTATCCCAATTACTAACTTGTTCAAAATGTTGTATTCCATCTAGCTCAATTATAATTTTATTTTCAGGAATAACAAAATCAAAAGGAAGATATGTTTTATTTTTGCACCAATCAACTCTAAATTGTTGTTGTAAAGTAAAATATAATGTTAATAATTTATCATATAATTTTTGTTCTGTTTTATTGACACAATATGGACACCATCTATTTGAACCTGTAATTTTATTGATTGCTATTAAAAATATTTTATTACACTTATTACAATTAAAATTATATTTATCAGCTGTACCTTTAAATATAAATCTTGTATCTAATGTTTTATCATTTAGATATTTTGATTTTTCGTGAGATTCAAATGATTTTTTAAAACAAAATATACATTTGTCATTATTACATAGTTTTTTACTTGAACAATAAATACACCAATTATCACTACCAATAATAGTTTCATACTCATGATTACACATTTTACAATCAAATAAATATTTTTCATGTGAACCTTTAATTATTTGTCTAGGATTTATATTATTTTTCAAACTAAATTCTATTGATTTTTCATGTGATGCAAATGATTTGTCAAAACAATATTTACATTCATTATTTTCACATAATTTTTTACAGGGTTTTGCACAATAAGGACACCACCTATTACCACTATAAATATTATTTAATTTTGCAATAAATTCATGTTTACATATATTACAATCAAATATATATTTATCTCCGGATGACTTAAAAACTTCTGTTGGACATAATTTATTTTTATTACTCCAATATTTTGCTTTTTCATGTGATGCAAATGATTTTTCAAAACATTTTTTACATTTATTGTTGTCACATAATAATCTAGATGGTTCACAGCAATATGGGCACCATGAACCGTTAATTATATGACATAAAGATGAAAAAAAATCATGACTGCATATATTACAACGAAATATATATTTTTTTCTTGATGATTTAAAAACTTCTACGGCTTTTACTTCATTTTTATCACTCCAATATTGTGCTTTTTCATGACTTGCAAATGATTGATTAAAACATTCTTTACATTCATTATTATCACATAGTTGTTGATGAGCACAGTAGGAACACCAACGACCACTATTTATACTATGTAAATCTGCTAAAAATTCATGATTACAATCATTACAATTAAAATAAAATTTTTCGTGTGAAGATCTAAATATTTCTCTTGGTTTTAACTCATTTTTATCACTCCAAAATTGTGCTTTTTCATGAGAAGCAAAAGATTTTTCAAAACATTGATTACAATTTTCTTTATCGCATAAATTTTTAGCTGGATTACTACAATATGGACACCATGATTTATTAATATTATTTATTATTTTTTCAAATTCGTGACCACATACACAATTAAACCAAAATTTTTTTCCAGTTCCTATTAATACTTCATTTGGTTTTAACTCATTTTTATCACTCCAAAATTGTGCTTTCTCATGAGATGCAAATGATTTTTCATATGGGATTATTTTATTTGTCATTATTTGTATTATATAATTGTATTTAACTTATTTTATAAATTTATTTTTCATCAATTTTTTATTTTTCATATAAAAACATATTTTTACATAGTTTTGCGTTAGAAAAATAAATTTATTTTCTAAATATAAATTATAATGAAACGTAAGAAAAAACCAGATATTGTTCAAGAAGCAAAATTTACTAAAGAAAAAACACCATATAGAACAATTAAAACATCTTTGAAATCTATTATTAAAGATCCGGAGATTCATAATAAAATTAATGAATTAGTAATCAAATGTAATCATATTGTTATTGATGCTTATATGTTTATCAGATTATTTGCATTATATAAATATAAAAATAATCAATCTATACCTGATTTAGATTCTGATTTTATTTCTTATGTTATTACTACATTAGGAACTAAAGATACCAGAGGAAAACAATCAAAAAATACAATACTAATAAATGAATTAAATAATTTTTATACTACAGAATTTAAACCGATTTTTAATCATGAAAAATATGATTTAAAATGTATGTCTTTTGTAATTCCATATATATGTCAAACAATGGAAACATGTATTACAACTAATCTAAAAGAACATTTTATAAAACGTTTATTTAGATTTATAAATATCTTTTGTGGTAAATATTATGATGAAAAATATAGTAAAATAGTTGAAGATGATAATAAAAAATATATTATTAGTAAAAGTATTAGAATAACTAAAAAGATAAAAAATAATAAATCATTAAAAGAAAAGGAAAAAGAATATATTAAAGAAAAGAAAGAAACATTATGGAAACTTAAAAAAGCGATAACTGAAAATAAATTTGAGGATATTCCAACAAAAATAAAAAAATGGTTTGATGATAATAAGAATAATATTATTCCAACTGAATTTAAAAAATCAATACCATATGATTGTCAAGCATATCCATTTAAATATATTAAATATTCATTTTATATGAATTCAAAATATGAAGAATTTAATGAAAACATTAGAAATCAAATTAAAAACAAACAAGATAATAATGCATCTAAAGAAGAAATAAAACAATTAAATCGACAAATTATAAAATTATTTCAACCATTATCATTAAGAAAAAATATTGTGCCAAAATACATAACTCTTGACACCGCAAGTCTTATTAATTTATTTACAACAACTAAAGAGAAAGGAAAATTATTACAAAATTTAAAAGAAATACAATATAGTGTATGGAATGATTATTTTAGAATGAATAAAAAAATATTTAAATCTACAAAAGACTATATATTTAATTACACAATTCAAACTGATGGAATTGGATGTTCTTTATTATTTAAACATATATATATTAAAGATAAAAAATATGGAGGAAAAGTAAAATCAGTTGATAATAGTATATCGTATATTGATGATTTATCAGAAAAACAAATAAAAGATATGAAAACAAAAAATATTGTATGCGCAGATCCCGGAAAGAAATATTTATTGTATATGATGGATAATAGTGGGAATGAATTGAAATATTCATGTATGCAAAGAGATACTGAAAGTTTAGCAAAAAGAAATAGAAGAATTATAAATACAAATAAAAATAGAACAAAACAAACAAGTTTAATAGATAAAAATAATGTTAATATAATTGATGAAGAAACAAAATTAAGTAAATATTTATCAACAACAGTTAATTATGATAAATTTAAAGATTTCATAAAAGCAAAACATAAAACAAATGAGAAAACAAAATCATTCTATGAAAAATTACTATATAGAAAAATAAATTGGAGAACAAAAACATATAGACAAAAAAGCGAAGATAAATTTATTAATAACATCGAAAATAAATTTGGAGATAAAAAAAATATTGTTGTTTGTATTGGTGATTGGAGTAATAAACATGGAAGTTGTATAAAAGGAACATCAACAATGGGTGTTGGATTAAAACGATTGATAAATAAGAGATATAATACATTGTTATTAGATGAATACAATACGAGTAAAAAGTGTTGTAATTGTTTTAATGATGTAGAAAATATAGAGTTAAAAGGAGAAACAAAATTTAGATTATTAGGATGTAAAACTTGTAAGAAACACAATATTGGTAGTCCAGAAGACGAAAATAAATCAATATTTGAGACTTACAAATTTTTAACAAGAGATAAGAATAGTTGTATAAATATGTTAAAAATAGTGAAACATATGTTAGACAACAAGAAAGAAAGAATAAAAGAATTTAGAAGAGAATAAAAAATTACTATTACTATTTATTAATTTAAATAGAGTAAAAGATAGTATATAAGTTGTTTTTACTGATTTTCAATAATCAGTCTTTTAATATTTTTTTTTGCTGAAAAATCGGCATTTTAAATGTTAAAAGGTGTAAAATGATCTACAATTTTATTGTATATTTCATTAATATTATTAATATCTGAATTAATATCTATTTGATTTTTATCACACATTTATATATAATTATAATAGCTTTTTATTAAATTCTCCAGGTATGCTTTCATTTTTAATTATACACATCTTAATATTATTATTATTTAAAAATGTCATTGTATCAATAAAAGTCTTATCTTCTAATATATCATTATTTAATAGTTTTATTTTAATAGTCTTATCATTTTTATTGTCATATACTATGGTAAATTTATTATTATAATATTTACTTAATTCTAACAAATTATTACTTAATTTTGTTAAATCATTTATATCCGGTATTTGTTTTATTATTTCGCCCATATTTTCATTTACAAATACTTGTATATTTTCATAACAATCTTCAAATACTTTATTTGTAATGTGTTTATATAGATGTTCTATTAATATTCTTTTTGGATCTCGTGTAACCTTATAACGTGTATATAAATTTTTAAAAAAATTTAAATAATATCCAAATAAAGTTCCACTTACAAAACCCCAAAATAAACCGATAAAATAACTCAGCATAATAGTTAAATAAATTATTATTAAGTTAAATAAATTATTATTAAGTTAACTAAATTATTATTAAATTAACTAAATTATTATTAAATTAACTAAATTATATATTTTTCATATTTAGGTATAAATTTAGATGCTAGTGTAAATAATTTATCTTTCAAATGATCTTGAAAATATAATATTGTATATATTAACGGTAATGCTGATTCTAATTGTTTTACTTTGTCATGTTGATATCCATATATTCCATTAAATGGAAATGGTATTAATTGAAATAAATTTTTTATTAAATAAACTATTACACCAATAGTTGCAAATTGTATACATATTTCAGCAATAAGTTTTCCTTTTGAATATCTTTTATATTTTTCTTTTGTATATATTGGAAAAATTTTATTTATAAATAAACTACAAAAAAATCCTGCAAGTGCATAAAAACTAAATATATATGCTATATCAATAATTTTTATTATACGTAAAATATATTCTTTTTTTTTATTATTTTCAATAAAATTCATATATAATTATATATTATATTTTATATCATTTTTTATATATTTTTTATGATATGTTTTATGATATGTTTTATGATATGTTTTATGATATGTTTTATGATATGTTTTATGATATGTTTTATCAATGAAAAACATGTCATTCCATTTATTTTATCAATATTATTCCAATCTATTTCTAGAGAATTATAATCAATATTTTTCAATTCTAATAGATTTGGCAATAATCTTGTAGTGGTATTTTATTTTTTTTAAATTATTTATTCCATTAATATTTTTTAATTTTATTGTTATCTGTATAAATATATTCTAAATTTCTTAATCTATATAATGGTTCTAATGATTCTATTTCAGTATTTGACATATTTAATATTTTTAAATTTATTAATTTTTTTACTTGAAGCACTGTTTAATAGTTTCTTTATTTCTTTTTTTTAAATTTATTAAGTATCAATATACAAATAAAATTTTATTTTTTTTATTTAATATATAATAAATATTATTTTTTTTAATTTTTCAAAATAATAATGATTGATAAAAATATAAATATATAAATATTATTTTTTTTAAAATAAAATCTTTACATATTCTATATTATGTCTGGTTCTAGTTTAGATAAATTAGCTATGGTATTAGTTGTAATTGGTGCTCTTAATTGGGGTCTTGTTGGTGCATTCAAAGTTGATTTAGTTGATGCAGTCAATGGTGTCGTTTCTCATAATGATGCCGATATGCGCAAAACTCTTAATCGCATTGTTTACGTAATTGTTGGTTTAGCTGCTCTCTGGGTTGCTTACAAAACTGTCTCTGAAAAAAAAATTGTTTTTGCTTAAATAAATTATTTTTGCTTAAATAAATAATATTTGTTAAATAAATAATATTTTCATATAAATATTATTTAATGTCTTTTAGATCCTTTTTTAGAATGTTTTTTTGAACCTTTCTTAGAATGTTTTTTAGATGATTTTTTAGATGATTTTTTGCTTGATGCGCGAGAAAGGTCTTTAGCTTTCTTTAAATAATCAACTGCAAATTTAAGTTCTTTATGTTTTTCTAATTCTTTTATAAGTTCTGCTTTAGTAAGAGTTTTTTCATCTTGTTTGTCTCCCATCTTTGTTTTTAAAACATATTTATCATCTTTTTTAGATACTACAACTCTTACTTCTTGTTTATTATCTTTATGATAATATTTAGCTGTGAAACCTTTTGATCCATGAATAATGAATTCTTCATGTGTTTCACGTTTATCGCCTTCTACATGTTTCTCAATTGAACTATGAAGATAATTTACCGCACTCATATATATATTAAAATTACAATATTATTTTTTTGATAATAAATAATATTATTTAATCTATTATAAACAATATTATTTTTTTGATAATAAATAAATTATAATAATAATTATTATTATTAATATTATTATATAATTATTATTTTTTTCTGATTTTATTAAATTATCATAATATTCATATCTTCTTTTTTCAAATTGATTTTTATCTATACCTGACGATGAATCATAAGGATTTGTTAAAGTATTGTAATCACATAATGGAGATTTTATACAAAAATCATTATTACAACCACACATTCTTCCTGTACCAAATGGCATATATAATTTAAGTTATTAATTTTTTTTTATCATCATCTATATTATTATTTTCTATATTATTATTTTCAACATTATTATTTTCTATATTATTATTTTCAACATTATTATTTTCTATATTATTATTTTCAACATTATTATTTTCTATAGATATATTTTCTAATAATATTTCTTTATTTTTTTTAATATTTCTTTCTTTTAAAATTTCATTAAGTTTATAATATCCAATAAATAATGATGATATTATAGTAACGAGATTATTTAATAACATTAAAAAACTATTCACTTCAATTGCATATTCTACCCATATTGTATTCCCAATTATTCTTAATAATAAAAATGTTGGACTAAAATCTTTTGTTGATTTACATTTGTATGTTTTATACATTTGAGGTATGTTATAAAATAAATTTATTATGTTTGCTATAACTAAAAAAATATTTGTAACTATTGATACATTATGATCTATTATATCAAATTGCATTTATATATTATAAAATATACATATTGTTAAATGTATTGATTAAATTTTCAGGGTCAAAAAAGTATATTAAATAGGCTCACAAGAGATTCTATTGATGAATCCAATTTGTGCATCATATGAAACTAGAAAACGTACATGTGTGCCATTTTCGCGTTTGTACGAATAAAACATATTGTAATCTTCACTAGGACCTTCATTTTTACTAAAAGTAGCGACAAACATACCTCCTTGGGGATGTGGGATAGTAATCTCCTTTATTTTTTCACCAGATTTAATAAACTGTTGCAATGCTTCTAGTTGATGTGAGTTATATATTGTTTTTACAAACTTTGTCCAATAACCATTAGGATATTGAATATACAACGCATAATCATTGATAAGATTGAGTTCATTTGGAATACCAAAAGTTGGGTCCGAATTGTGAAATGCCACAGAAGAAAAAATGGGTTCAGATTCCATTGTTAGAATGTTATATTAATATATCATAGAATTACAATGAATATTATATTTCAATTTTTTTGAAAGAAGGAGTTTGCTTAAGCAAACTCTCTCTTAGAAGAAAAATTATTGAGTCTAAAGATGAAACAATTTTTTTTGAAAGAAGAAAAATTATTGAGTCTAAAGATGAAACAATTTTTTTGAAAGAAGAAAAATTATTGAGTCTAAAGATCGAAACAATTTTTTTGAAAGAAGAAAAATTATTGAGTCTAAAGATGAAACAATTTTTTTTGAAAGAAGAAAAATTATTGAGTCTAAAGATGAAACAATTTTTTTGAAAGAAGAAAAATTATTGAGTCTAAAGAGCGAAACAATTTTTTTGAAAGAAGAAAAATTATTGAGTTTAAAGACGAAACACTACAAAAAATATGAAAATAACATATTCAAAAATTAATAAAATTATATTTTTCATTATTTTTTAAGTAAAAATGAATTACTATTACTGCCAAAATAATAGCCAATAAAATTAAATATTAAATCAATAAATTTATTTTTATTTGTTTCATTCCAATATTTCTCAGGTATAATCCAATATTTTTTAGTTAAATAATATAGATATTTATTACGAACAATAATAATTTCCCATATTTCCCATATTATAGAAATTACTAATATAAGTATATAATTATTTGGATATATTATACCAAAAATAAAATATATAATAAAATGATTTATATGAGATAAATCTAAAGTAGATGATAATGGACTAGAATATGTTTTTATATTCATATATATATATATATATAATAAAATCTAAAATCTCACAGAATAATTTAGTTTCCATAAATTTTCTTCATTTTTTATCTCAAATATTTTATAATCATATTCTCCATATTTACAAAACATATATATATCCTTATATGTTTAATTATGTATACATTGTCATAATTTTTTCAGGTAATTCGTCTTTTGTTTTTCGATGTGAATGAAATTTATCAAATCCTTTTTTAACATCGTCCATAGTTATTTTTTTTCTAAGTTCTTCATCTTTAAACATTACTCTTCTAGAATGTTGTATTTTTACTTTTAAAAATAATGTCTCTACATCGCCTCCAAATCTAGGAAATGCTTCTTCATTTTTTTTAAAAAACTTTTCAAGCTCTTCTTTTTCTCCTACAAAACTCCAGTCTTCTTTTTTAATCTTTATCAAAAATATCTCCATCAATTCTAATCCAGTATACTTATCCATTGTATATTTAAATGAGAATCTTCTTTTTAAACCTTCATTAAATGAAAAGAAACTTGATTCTAATGAATCCTCGTATCCGGCAATAATACATAAAAAGTCTCTTCTCTCTGTTAAATTTTGATTTATTGTATCCAAACATTCTTTGGCAAATGAATCTCTACCTTCTGGATTGCCAAGAGAATATGCTTCATCTATGAACATTACTCCACCTTTACACTTATCGATAAATGCTTGTGTTTTTGGCGCGGTTTGTCCTAGATATTTAGCGATTAGATCTGGACGTTTTGCAATCATAACATGACCTTTTGAAAGAATACCCATTGCTTTATAAACCTTGCCAAGAATTTTACCAAGCTCTGTTTTACCAACTCCAGGTGGTCCAGTAATAATGGTATGAAGCATATCATCATTTTCATTTTTAATTTCATTACATTTAAGATTATTCTGACAATTAACGCATGAATTACATTTTTCTTTTTTATTTAATTTTTGTAAGAAAAATAATATTTGATCTACCATACTCTCCTTTACTGTTTTCATTCCTACCATATTTTTTAATTCAATTAATGGTTCGATTAAATTAAATAATCTTTTTAAATCAACTCCTTTATAAGAAATTCTTTTTTTACAATGATATTGATATCCCATTTCAATTAAATCATCAATTGATTCAACCGATTTTTCTGGAATATTTAAAAATTCTAATTTATCAAATCCTAATGTTTTTTCTCTTTTTGTATAATCTATATGATCGCACCGTGGATTTTTACAAATATTATTTTGTTGTTCTATTTCTATAGGTTGTTCAGATTGATTATTATTATCATCAGAACCACAACATGATGATTTATCATTATTATCATTATTATCATTATTATCATTATTATCATTATCATCATAATTTTGCTTATTTTTATCAACAAGATTAATTAAGTGGATAAATAATGGTGGACGTTTTGGCGGATTATCATCAGATGGTGACGTACTGTTCGGTCTTTTATTCTTTCCCATTATTATTATATATATATAATAAATATAATAATTATTTTTTATATCTCTTAATGCACAAAAAAATTTTTTTTATTTTAATTCATTAAGTAATTTAATAGCTTCTACCATGTTTTTATGTTTTTTTCCTTGTAAATGTTTTTCCATATATAATTTACATAAATATACAGAATCACATATATTGCAATAATATTTTTGTTTTTCTCTTTCTTCTCTTGTTGAATGTTGTGTTATTTTATGTAATTTTATATTCCAATGAGATGATGCTTCATAATTACATAATTCACAAATAGTTATTTTTTTTTCTCCTCTTCTTAAATGTTTTTGAGATTTAATATGTTTGATCCATTCAGATGGTCTATTTGTTTTATATTGGCATTCATTACACAAAAATTTACTATCATTTTCTTCCATATATAGTTATATATAAGTTATTTTTTTATATAATATATTTTTTATATAATATAATATATATTTTTTATATAATATATTATATTTTATTATGTTTTTTTTCTCGATTATTAGTATATGAACATAATATTAAATATTTTTGACAATATAATTAAATTTAATGATAAAAATATATTTATTATTTTTGATATTTCAGGAAAAATTTGGTTTGGATTAAAAGATTTATTAAGAATATTAGGATATACACATAAAACAACACACATTTATGATTTCAATATAAATAAAAATAATATTAAGACCTTTGAAAATTTAAAGGTACCTCGGTCGACCGCGTTACCTTTAAATTTTCAATATAATACAAAATTTATAAATGAATATGGTTTATACGAATTATTAAGTAAAAGTACTAAACAAATTGCGAAACAATTTATGACACATTATTTTACTAAAATTATGCCACATATAAGAAAACATGGTGAATATATTATGTCACAAAGTGATAAAAATAAAATAAATTCAATGAATAATAAAATAAATAATCTAAAAAAAGAAAAAAAAGAATTATTATTAAATCAAACTAATATTATTTATCCTAAAGGTCGTGCAATCTATATAATTAAACAACGTAGACTAAATAAAACTTATTATAAAATAGGTTATACGAAAAATCTAAATAAACGTTTAACAGTGTATAATACTAGTTTTCCATATAAAATAAAATTTAATTATTATTTTCTAATAAAAAATAAGAAAATAGACAAATGTATAAAAAAAATAATGAAAAATAATGAATTTATAAAAAATAAAGAATATTATAAAATATCATTTACAAATATTATAAAATTTATACAATCATGTGACAAATCCATAAAAACAATTAATTGTGGTTATTGTCTTAAAAAATATAATATATTAAAAATTAAAAAACATTCGTGTAAATTAAAAAATTGAAATTAAAAAAATTGAATTATTAATTTATTATTTTTTTAATTATTTTATTTATTAATTAAACAGAAAAATGAATATTGTGTACAAATTAGGTGGTACTTCTCAATGCAAAGTAGGGTATGATCGATTGATTGAAGAAATTAAGAATAATAATAAGAATATAATATGTGTGGTTCTATCGGCAATATCAGGAGTTACAAATAATCTTGTTAAATTTACTGAGACTAAAGATAATACATACATTGACAAAGTATTAGAATTAAATTATAAATTAATAAAAGAATTAGATTTAAAAGAAGAAAAATTTGACCAGATTAAAAATAATTTATTAGAATTATGTCACAATTTTATTAAATCTTTTGATATGACTGATATTTATGAGAAATCAGAAATTATAGGTTATGGTGAAATATTCTCCACCAATATATTTTATAAATATATTGATAAAATTTTACCAGATGAATATTCATATAAACGAAAATTATTTAATTCATATGATTATGTTAAATCTAAAAAAGAAATATATCAATGTAATTCTACAACTGAATTTTATTCAATTATACCAAATGAATTAAATAATATAAATATATTTCAAGGATTTATTGGGTCAACGCCGTCAGGTAAGAAAGTAATTCTTGGAAGAGGTGGTTCTGATACAACTGGTGCTCTTATTGCAAATGCAATTTCTGCTGAAAGATATGAGGTATGGACTGATGTTGATGGAATTTATACTGCCGACCCTAGAATATTTGACGCATATCTAATTCATAAAATAGATTATGAATTAATTCAAGAGCTTGCATCTATGGGTGCCAAAGTTATGCATCCTCTATCTATAAAGCCATGTGCTGATAAGAATATCCCAATAATTGTTAAGAATACTTTTAATGATAGGGTGGAAGGGACAAGAATAACAACTATAGAAGAATCAATAACTTATACAACACATACTATGTTTTATGCTATTCAAAAAAATGAGACCTTATTTAAAATAAAATCTCTTGATATGTGGAATTCAGTTGGATTTTTAAATGATATTTTTAGAAAATTTAGTGAAAATAAAATTGATGTTAATATTGTAACTACATCGCAATTCTCTGTGTCTGCTACAACAAATGAACAAAATAAATATAAATTATTAGAATTAAAAGATTTATTAAGTGAAAAATATGATGTAATTATGATAGATGGTTGTACTGTTTTATCAGTTGTTACTCGAAAAATCAAAGAATTATTAAATAATTCTAAATTTAATAAAATTAATGCAGAAATAATCCATATTAGTGATAATAATATGACTATTAATTTTGTATTATCTGATTTTAATATAAACATTGTTAAAAACTTTTACATCACAGGAGATTTAGTTGATATGTAATTTTTTTTATTAGTTAAGTAGATAGATATTTATCCATTATTTTATTTATAATATAAATATTATATATATTAATATAAATCAATGAATAAGAATATAAATGAATTTTTAAATTGTATCGATATTATTTATTGGATAAATCTTGAAAGATCTTTAAATAGAAGAAATGAAATGACAAAGTTATTATCAACTATCAATATACCAAATCAACGTATCGATGCGGTAGATGGCAAAGACATTTCTGATGAGAATTTATATAAAAATTTTAATAATATTCAGAAACATAGAAGCAAAGTAGAATATGCTTGTTTATTATCCCATTTAAATTCTATTAAAACATTTTATGATTCTTCTCATAATATTGCATTAATTTTAGAAGATGATATATCTACAGAATATTTACAATATTGGAATAAAACTGTCTGTCAGATTATTTCAGAAGCACCACAAGATTGGGAAATTATTATGTTAAACTATGTTTCTAAAACTACACTAAATGATACATATACTTTAAATAAATTTGGGCATATTAACTGTTGTCAATCTTATCTAATAAATAAAAAAGGAGCACAAAAGTTAATTGATTCTATTTATAAAAATAATATTTATGAATTAGATTCAAAAAAATTACATACATCTGATAATTATATTTACAGTACTCTTGTAACATATACTTATAAATATCCCTATTTTACTTATCCAAATAATAATGATTCAACTATTCATGAATCACATTTAGATTTTCATAACTGGACTAAACAAAATGCTTTTGTAGCGTGGAAAGAATTGTATAATTTTGACTCTAATAAAAAAGAACAATTTAATAATTTAAATAATTCAAATAATTTAATTAATTATAATAATAAATATATAATGAATATATTTTTTATTATTGTTATAATTATATTATTAGGATATTTAATAAAATTATATCATAGTGTTGTTTAATAGTTTCTTTATTTCTTTTTTCTATTTTTATTTTAGATACATATATAAGATCATGAAAAATAAATCTATAAAATCTATTATTATTAAAAATGAATATATTTTGTCATCTTTAG
>Ga0214921_10005560_pt1 | contig 17757 bp, 11 predicted proteins | sample LL1505_MetaG_FD_177992 | JGI IMG/M metagenome (GOLD analysis project Ga0214921, IMG submission 177992) | Freshwater microbial communities from Lake Lanier, Atlanta, Georgia, United States - LL-1505 | ecosystem: Environmental > Aquatic > Freshwater > Lake | place: USA: Georgia | collected...
GGCGTTAGCAGTAGACCCTTCAAACATGGTCATCGGCATTGAACGTGCGGTACGAACATTTGCGATGCCTGGCACTGGCATCACTGACTTTGATCGTCTTTCAAGAGAAATCGCGCGAGTCGGTATTTATGACCTTTCGATTCACCACGAGCAGATTTTGGTGCCAGTGGTGTTGCGCCACTGGAAGATTGAGCAAGTTACTGGCCTAACTGATGAAGCCGAAAAAGCCCGTGAGGCGTTGCTCAAGCGCATTGACCGAATTGGCAAAGTTGCCAGCAAAATGGCCGGTGACCGAGTAACTGCCTAATAAATGCTTTAGTTCTCATGTGCATAAAGTTGGCAAAATCGTTGTTTAAGGCTTGCTAAGCCTGTGCCAAATGGCATATAATTCTTCGTCGGCGTGGTGGGTCGAGAAATTGAACAATACGCCAAATTCATAATCCAAATTAACAAGGGGACTAAATGTCAACAATTGAGCAAACTTCAAATGAAGTTTCGACAAACGGTTTGTCGCGACGTCATTTTATTCAAGCAGCAGCAGCGACAGGTGTAGCAATTCCATTTGCTCAAATGTTCGGTGCTTCTGGTGCAGGTGCAGCAGGAACATTAAAAGTTGCAACCGGCAAGCAAGAGCACGTTGCGGCGCCGTGGGAAACTTCCGGTGGCAGTCTCTTCGTACTTAGCATGGTCGGCGAGTGGCTTACATGGCAGTTGCCAAACGGCAAACTTGAACCACGTATCGCAGAGTCGTGGACATCATCAGCCGATGCAAAACAGTGGTCTTTCAAGATTCGCTCTGGTGTTAAATTCAACGACGGAACGGCACTCACTGCTGATGATGTTGTTTACACATTTACTTCAATTTTCGACAAGACCATCACAAAGGGAGTCTCACGAAGTAAGGGCAACTACGACAACATTTTGGATGCAAAAGGTGTCGTGAAAGTTGATGCGAACACAGTTCAATTCAACTTGCTTCAACCAAACGGAAACTTCCCGTATTTCGTTTCTTCAGCTTGTTACGGAATGTGCATTATTAAGAACAAGTCATTCGGTGGTGCAGGTTGGGAAAAGACAATGATCGCAGCCGGCCCTTGGAAGATGGTCAGCCATGTCAACACTGAGAGCACGGTTTACGAGAAGAACCCTTTCTACTGGGACACAAACTTCAAACCTGGCTTCGACAGAATTGAATTAGTTCAGTTCGTCTCAGCATCAACGGCGTTGCCATTGGTTAAGACCGGAAAGATTGACTTCGTTGCAGCGATGGAAGCAGCAGATGCACTTAGCCTTGATAAGACCAAGTTCACAGTTAACACACTGCCTGCAGGTGCCGGCTTCGCGCACGTACACATGCGAACGAACTTCGGTCCTTTCCAGGACAAGCGAGTTCGTCAAGCAGCAGCATTGACAATTGACCGAGAAGGTTATGTCAATGGTGTGATGAAGGGAATTGGCGGAATCGTTGGTAACGACAGCGTCATGAATCCTTACAACACTGTAGATAAGTCAGTGCCACAACGAAAGCAAGACCTTGCTAAAGCGAAGGCCTTGATGGCAGAAGCTGGTGTACCGAACGGTTTCAAAGTTGATTTGTCAACTTGGGCTCGTGACGACATCAACAAGTACGCCAAGTTGATCAAGACTTCGTTTGCCAAGATTGGCATTAAAGTTAATTTGTTCATTGACGGTTCAGATGGTGGTTCGGCTGTGTACTACACATACGATCCGTACCCATCCAAGCCAGGCAAAGTTAACCAATTCGATAACCATTCATGGTTGGCATCGAATTTGGGAATCGTTGACTGGGCGGGCCGTGGTGTTCCAGACCAGTACTTGATGCGTGAATGGCGTTCAACTGGTGACTGGAGCGGTGCAATGCTCGATAGTCGCGTAATGGATGCAGCAATTGATGAGTACTTGCAGGCATTGACTCCAGCAGCCAAGAAGAAGGCAAGTAAGAAGATTCAAGTGGCATCACTTGACGAAACTCCTTACATCCTTGCTTACACTTCGAACCTCATTACAGCGGGACGAAAGTCTTTGACTGGAATGGTTGTTAACGGCATGGGTCAGATTGACGCTCGTACTGCAAAATAATTATTACGCAGTAATCTAATTAAAATGAAAGGACCAGGGCGAAAACGCCCTGGTCCTTTTGTTTTTACAATTGTTTATTCGTCATTTTGAGAATATAAACTAAACCGACTTATGAAACAGTTTATTTTAAAGCGTCTTGGCTTATCTGTAGTCACTGTTTTTTTAGTTGCCGTAATAGTATTTTTTCTGACACATATTCTGCCCGGAAACGTCGCTCGGCAATATCTTGGTCGAGGTGCCACCGAAGAAGACTTGGCCGAATTTCGAAGAGTGTTTGGATTAGATAGATCTTTGTTGGCGCAGCTTTTCGGTTGGATTGGTGATTTATTGCACGGAGATCTCGGACAGTCCATGCAATATCGCGGTCCAGTTTCTGATATTTTGCTTCCGGCTATCGGCTATTCGTCAAAACTCGCTGGCGTCGCGTTTTTTTTGATCGTGCCGATAAGTATTGCTGGTGGCGTGATTGCAGCAATGAACCGTGGCAAAAAAATAGACCGTGCAATTACGGTTGGGGGCTTGTCCGCAGCGGTTATTCCTGAGTTTGTTTGGGCGATCGTCTTGGTGCTGACTGTGGGTGTCACTTTCCATATTTTTCCTGTGTCAGCATTTCCTGATGAAGGTGATCGAAGTCTTCTGAATCAGATTTGGTATCTGATTTTGCCCTCAATTTCGCTATTGCTAGTGCTATTTGGTTATATTGCACGCATAACTCGTGCAGGTGTGATTGAAGCGCTTGAATCTGACTATATGCGGACTGCAGTTCTAAAGGGTTTGACTCGTCGAAAAGCAGTTTCTAAGCATGTTTTACGAAATGCTCTTCTACCGACTATTGCTGTTATTGCGTCTCAGGTGCCGTATTTAATCGGTGGTCTTATTGCCGTTGAAATTGTCTTTAATTATCCGGGCTTTGGCACGATCCTTAAGGGCGCCGTCGATGCTCGCGACTACTCGGTTTTGCAATCAGGCGTAATAATTTCAAGTCTAGTAATCGTCATTTTTCAGTTGATCGCAGATATTTTGTTCGCAGTTTTGAACCCGAGAATTAGACAGAAGGTGTCAGAGTGAGCGACAAAAAAATTAGTGCACTGACAGCAATGTCAAATGAAGAGCGTCGCACAATTCGACGTGAGCGAATGCAGTTAGTTGTGCGCAATAAGACATTTCTTGTTGGGTGCTCGATACTTGGATTTTGGTTGTTGCTCTCGATCTTTGGTGATTTAATTGCCCCACGCGGGGCATCTGATCAAGATTTTGAGTTCGTTTCCGTTGGGCCGTCATTAAAATATTGGTTCGGTACCGACGCAAACGGGCAAGATGTTTTGTCACGTGTAATTTTGGGTACTCGTTTAATTGTGGTCATGGCATTTAGTGCGACTACTCTCGGCACAATTGTTGGTACAGCAATTGGGCTGGCGTCAGGCTATTTCAAGGGCAAGTTTGACATGATTACGATGCGTTTAATTGAGGCAATCTCAGCAATACCTGTCTTAATAATTGCCCTTTTGGCGATTGCTGCACTTGAGGGTCGATCACCGACATTAACGGTCATCGTTATCGGTTTTGTATTCACTCCGAACATCGGTCGAACTGTGCGTGCCGCTGTATTGGGTGAGGCTGAACTTGAGTATGTAGCGGCTGCGCGGTTAAGAACCGAGCGAACTCCACACATTTTATTCCGTGAGATTTTGCCGAATGTACTGCCGCCGATCATTGTTGAGTTCACGGTTCGACTTGGCTATGCAATTTTTGCCATCGCGACACTGTCGTTCTTGGGTGCAGGAGTCGAATACGGTTCGCCAAACTGGGGATCTCAGATTGCCGAAAATTGGGGAAATATATATTCAAACATCTGGTGGCCAACAGCATTTCCAGCGCTGGCAATTGCATCTTTGGCAGTGAGCGTCAACTTAATTTCTGACAGCCTGTTAGAGGTTTTTGAACTATGAGTACAGCTAATACTCCGACACTTGAGTTACGCAATCTTGAAGTTGCCTACACCGTTCGTGGCATCGACCGCGAGGTTTTACGCGATATCTCACTTTCAATCGCCCCAGGTGAGGCTTACGGGCTTGTGGGTGAGTCTGGTTGTGGCAAATCAACGGCGGCTTTTGCGGCAATGCGATATTTACCTCGTAATGGCAAAATCACTGGTGGCGCGATTCTTTTTGAAGGCAAAAATATTGTCGATATGGCCGACGATGAAGTCTCTAGCTTGAGGCGTTCGGCGATCTCAATGGTTTACCAGAATCCAGCAACAGCGTTGAACCCAACAATTCGAGTTGGAGATCAAGTTGCCGAAGTTTTCCAGTTAAGTGGTATTTCTAAATCTGATTCGCTCGAGATGGCACAAGCAGCATTGGTCCAAGTGCAAATCGCAGACCCAGCGCAAGTTATGCGTCGTTACGCTCACCAGTTATCAGGTGGCATGGCTCAGCGTGTGGTTATTGCAATGGCTCTGGCATCGAATCCACGACTACTAGTAATGGATGAACCAACTACCGGTCTTGATGCGACCGTTGAAGCGGAAGTTCTTGACTTGGTACGCGAATTGCGTCGCGACACAGGCACAGCGGTTTTGTTCATCAGCCATAACTTGGGCGTGATCCGTCACATGTGTGATCGTGTCGGCGTTCTATATGCGGGGGCACTTGTTGAACAAGGTGCAACAGCCGATCTATTTAACAACCCAAGTCACCCGTACACGGTTGGCTTGCTGCGCTGTATTCCTCGTGGTGGCTTGCATAAGAGCACTGATCGTCTTGACACGATCCCTGGTACGCCACCAGCCCTTGGTACACACTTTGACGGCTGTGTGTTCGCATCGCGTTGTTCTCTCGCTGATGACAACTGTCGTACCCAACTGCCACAGATGGTCACAATTTCAGGTGCGCATGTGGCCAGATGCTTTCATAGTGACAAGGCAATTTCGATGCCACGGTCGATTGAGCAGACTGAATTTGTGTCGCAGTCCGAGATTCATGCAACACATAGTGGCGACACATTGCTAAGTATCAATCATTTATCTAAAATATTTACACAAGACGGTCACAAGGTTCAAGTGATCAACGATGTGTCTTTAAATTTGGGATTCGGTGAGACGCTTGGTTTGGTTGGCGAGTCTGGCTCAGGAAAAACAACAATTGCCAAACTTGTTTTAGGTCTTGTATCGCCTGAAGAGGGTGGAGTTGTGACTCTAGATGGTAAGGGCCTCGCCAAGACACTTAATCGCCGTGATGTGCACGATGTTGGGTCAATGCAGATCGTATTTCAAAACCCAGATCAAGCGTTGAATCGGCGTCACAGTGTGACACGAATTGTCGGTCGGGCAGTAGAGCGACTGCGTGGTTTTAATGTAAGCGACGCAATTGACCGAGCTCATGAGTTGCTGTCTGGCATGCGTGTTGAAGCCTCATTACACAGTGCGAGACCAGTGCAACTATCTGGCGGACTAAAACAGCGGGTTGCTATTTCACGTGCGTTCGCAGGCTCACCACAAATCGTTGTTTGTGACGAACCGACTTCGGCACTTGATGTTTCGGTGCAGGCAGCGATTTTGAATCTGTTAGTTGATTTACAAAAACAAGATGGCGTGAGTTTTATTTTCATCTCGCATGACCTTGGTGTCGTGCGTTATATTTCTGATCGCATTGCTGTGCTCTATTTGGGACGCGTGATTGAGTTTGGTACTTCGCAGCGCGTTTTCAATGGGCCGTTCCATCCTTATACAGAAGCGCTTTTATCGTCGGTACCTAATATTGATGGTTCAATTCGCAAACGAATACCTCTGACTGGTGTTGTTCCTAGTCCAAGTAATCCGCCAAGTGGATGTGTGTTGAACCCAAGATGCCCGCGCAAGGCCGGCTCTGGCTATGAAACACTTTGTGAAACTGAAGAGCCGAACTTGACTGAGGTTGAGCCCGGCCACTTCATGCGTTGCCACATACCAGTGGCGAATCTAAAGCAACTACAAAGTTAGGTTCGCATCGCGACGCGTCGCGACAAAGTTAGTTATTAAGCGCGCATGCGCGAACCCGAAGGGTCGAGCACTGGTTCTAGTTGCAATGTTGCTGGTCGCATGTTGCCAATGATCTCAATTTCGAAACCAGTTGTACCAGCCTTAGCAAGTTCTGAAGGTATGTAACCCAAAGCGAGCGAGACGCCGCTGTGGTGGGCGTAGCCCCCGCTAGTGATCCAACCCACAACTTTGCCGTCATGAAATACCGGCTCATCACCGATCACGTCGGCTGGGCGAGTTTTGTCCACATCGACATTGAACATCACTAGTTTGCGTGCTGGGCCAGTTTTCATTTCGGCTTCAACTGCAGCGCGACCAATGAACTCATGGTCGAACTTCATTGCGCGCTCCATGCCTGCTTCAAGTGGCGTGTAGATCGGCCGATATTCTCTGAACCAAGTGCCGAAGTTCTTTTCGAGACGCATCGTGATCAACGCTCTAAACCCAAATAGGCGCATGTCAAATTCTTTGCCAGCATCCCAAATTAGATCGAACAAATAGCGCTGATATTCTGGCGCGATCCAGATTTCGTAGCCCAAGTCGCCCGTATATGTCATTCTTGAGAGCCACACAGGTGCATTGCCGATGTTTACTCGCCTGAAACTCATAAAAGAGAAATCTTTCGTAGCCAGCGAAGTGCTAGTTAGTTTTTGCAACACATCACGCGATCGCGGACCAGCCACTGTTAGCCCAACCATTGATAATGCAAGCGTCTCAAAACGAATCTGTGTGTTTGCAGGCAGGTGTGCCAAAAACCAGCGCGGATGATGTACTTCGGCTGCTTGTGATCCGAATAAAAAGAATTCTTCATCGCCAATACGCGAAACCGAAAACTCACCGACGATCTTGCCTTCAGGGTTGAGCATTGCAGTCAACGCCGTCCGACCAATTTTTGGTAGCGCGTTCGTAAATAAGCCTTGCAACCATACTGATGAACCAGCACCACTGACTTTGTATTTGGCAAAGTTTGATGCCTCTGAGAAACCAACACGCTCGCGAACGGCGCGTGATTCTTCGCCAACATTGTTGAATGCATTTGATCGGTAAAAAGTTACATCTTCGATTGGCTCTTTACCTTTGTCTTGAAACCACAAAGGATGTTCAAGACCGAAGCCAGCACCCATCACTGCATTATGAGAAAGTAGTCGATCGTAGATCGGCGTCGTGTGTAATGGTCGTGCAGCAGTTAGTTCTTCGTTAGGGAAGGTAATGCGAAAGCGTCGTGAATAGTTTTCACGAACTTTTGCATTTGTAAACTCAAGAGTTGCGAAATCACCGTAACGCGCGACATCCATACCCCAAATGTCAGCGCCAGGGTCGCCGTGCACCATCCAATTAGCAAGGGACAGACCTACGCCGCCACCCTGTGACAGACCGGCCATAACTGCACAAGCCGACCACATGCCAGGCATGCCCTTGATTGGGCCCACCAATGGGTTGCCGTCTGGTGAAAATGTAAACGGACCGTTGACGAATTTTTTTATACCAGCGCGGCCCACAGCAGGGAAGTGAGCAAAGCCGCGCTCAAGTTCTGGGGCAATGCGCTCAAGATCATGTGGCAACAATTGAAACACGAAATCCCATGGTGTTTCTTTGGTAGACCACGGTCGATTGTTCTGTTCGTATGTTCCAAGCAAAATGCTTTGACCTTCTTGACGAGCATAAATCTCGCCAGCGAAGTCAATCATGTGAGGTAGTTCTTTGCCATTGACGCGATTAAATTCGATTACTTCCTCCATCGGTTCGGTCATCAGATAGTGATGCTCCATCGCCAAGACAGGCAATTCAAGGCCGCACATTCTGCCAACTTCGCGAGCCCACAGACCGCCAGCGTTAACTACGTGTTCAGCATGAATCGTGTGATCTTTATCGGTGATGACATCCCATGTGCCATCAGCACGATGATTTAAACCAGTGACCCATGTATTTGTGTACACCTCAGCGCCACGATTCTTTGCACAGATCGCGTATGCGTGGGTTACGCCGTAAGGGTCGACGCTGCCTTCATCTTCGTCAAATAGTGCGCCAACGAAATATTTTTCTTCGAGCAATGGGTTCAAAATTTTTGCTTCTTTTACTGAGATTATCTCCATCTTCATACCCAAATAACGACCACGAGCCTGCGCCATTTTGAGCCAGTCAAGGCGCTCTGGGGTGTCAGCTAATTGAATACCGCCAGGTAAGTGAATGCCACAGTTTTGGCCTGACTCTTTTTCGATCTCCTTGTAAAGGTTCACTGTGTATTGCTGAAGGCGAGCAACGTTTGGGTCGCCATTTAAGGTGTGCATGCCACCGGCGGCGTGCCACGTTGAACCAGCGGTTAGCTCTTTGCGCTCAACGAGCACGACATCTGTCCAGCCTGCCTTTGTGAGGTGGTAGAGCACTGAAGCGCCGACGACGCCACCGCCGATTACTACAACTCTTGCTGATGATTTCACTCAAAATACCTTTCGCTAATAATCATTTCTCTAAAAATCCGTGGCAACTCCACCTTCGCCAACGCGTTGTTTAACGAACGCTTTGAGTTCTTCGTGAACTGCGTCGTCGAGTGCAGGTGTTGTGTATGCATTTAGCCAAGTCTTGGCAAGTTCAGTAGTTTTTGTAACTGCCGTTGGGCTTCCACCTTCTTGCCAACTTTCATAATTTCGCCAGTCAGAAATCATCGGTTTGTAGAACGCATCTCGAAAGCGGTCCTGCGTGTGTTGCACGCCAAAGAAGTGCCCACCTGGTCCGACTTCGCCGATTGCTTCGTGCGCCAGTGTTGCTTCGTCAACAACAATCGGCTCAAGATATGCAGCCACCATGCCAAGCAGATCGGCATCAAGCACAAACTTTTCAAGCGAAGAATGCAATCCACCTTCCATCCATCCTGCGCCGTGCATTAAAAAATTAACTCCACCTTGAATCGCGCCCCACAACGAAAAGACACTCTCGTATGCCGCCTGCGCGTCGAGTGCGTTAGATGCGCAAACATTGCTAGAGCGGTATGGCACGTTGTAGCGGCGGGCGAGTTGACCGCCAGCCATTGCTGTGCGCATATATTCTGGTGTACCGAATGCTGGCGCGCCCGATTGCATGTCAACATTGCTAGTGAAACCACCGTAAGCAACTGGTGCGCCAGGTCGAACCACTTGAGTGAAAGTCATGCCAGCCAACGCTTCGGCGTTTTGTTGGGCGAGTGCCCCAGCCAAAGTAATTGGTGCCATTGCGCCAGCCAAAGTAAACGGAGTGATGATAATAATCTGATTACGCGATGAGAACTCCATGATTCCCTGCAACATCGGGGTGTCAAGTCGAAGTGGTGACGATGAATTAATGATGCTGAAAACTGACGGCTCGCGCTCGAGAGTTTCGTCGTCGACTTGTCGGGCGATTCGCGACATTTCAAGAACATCTTGATTGCGCTGACGCCCAAGGCTGTAACAGTGAATTGCTTTGTCCGTGAGAGTCAACATGTCATAAGTAGTTTCAATGTGCCGAATTGAAGCGTGCAAATCAATCGGCTCAACCGGGTAGCCACTAATGAAATGGATGATGTTAAAAACTTGAGTTAGTTTAAGCAATTCTTGAAAGTCTTGACGAGTGCCAGGGTGGCGAATGCCATCGAGACCGATGAAGTTTGGTGTGCTGGCTACTGAGCCAAACGACATCCAATCGCCACCAATATTTAATGTGTGCGCTGGGTTGCGAGCGTGAAGTTTAAATTCGCTCGGACATGTTTTGATTGTTTCAAGTACCATCTCGGGGTCAAATCGCACTCGTTGGTCTTCAATTTTGGCGCCTGCCTTCTTTAATAAGTTGCGCGCATCAGGGTCTAAAAAATCCATTCCGTATTCTGAAAGTATTCGCAGGCTTGCGAGATGAATTGACTCAACTTCGTCATCGCTGAGCACTTTTGTCGGTGCATAACGCATGCGTGGTTGTTTAAATGGTTTTTGCTCTGGCAGTTTGACATCTGAAGTTGCAGTTCGGGCTCGGCCGCGACGACGGTTGGGCTCAAGATTCTCTGTAGTCACGAGATCAAACTCTAGTTTTACCAAAGCCTTCTTAGCGCATTTAACGCTGGAAATACGACTGAAAGTACTAGAAGTCCATCAATTTATTTAGAGTGGCGTTTCCGAATCTCGGCTGAGATGGCTGGCACTACAACATGAAGATCACCAATAACGGCGTAGCCAGCCTTAGTGACAATGTTCGCTTGTGCGTCAATATTGATAGCCAAGATATTCTTTGACGCCATTGCGCCTACCCAGTGTTGGATCGCACCTGAAATGCCACAGGCAATGTAAATATCTGGCGCGATGCGAGTACCGGTTTGGCCAACTTGGTCGGTGTGATTGCGCCAGCCGTTATTAGTCACAGCACGAGAGCAGCCGACGACACCATTTAACAGACCAGCCAGTTCTTCGAGAGGGGCAAATGCCTCTGCTGAGCCAACGCCACGGCCGCCACTTACAACTACTGGGGATGTCGCAAGAGTGACACCAGCAATTCGCTCGACTCTGTCTTGGACAAATGTTTGTTTCACTGAATCATCAAGATCAACATCAATTGATAAAACAGTTGGTGGTGTATTCGCCAATTCTTCTTGCGGTTCGACAATATGGTTCGCAAGCGTGACGAGTTTGATTGGCGCATCAATTTCAGATTCTTCCATCAGCGACCCGCCCCAACGCGCACGCACAACTTTTAGTGGCTGGGTGCCGTTAAAGTCTTTATCGAACTCGAGACAGTTCATCGCTGCAGGCAAGTCAAGTCGCGCTGCTGCTTGCGCAATTATTTCTTGTCCGCGTTCGGTGCCCGAACTAATAACTACCTGAGGCGAAGTCTTTCGCACAACTTGAGCAATCGACTCGCCCCATGCTTCTGGGCCGAAATCTGTGAGTGCCGAATTGTGTGCTTGATGAATTGTCGTCGCGCCAAATTTTGAAATCACTTCACTGAGTGCATCTGCGTTAGCACCAATCGTCAGAGCTTCAAATTTCGCGCCCATCTGTTTGGCAAGATTGCGTGCAGCAGTCAAAACGCCCAGAGATGCACCAGTGATCGTGCCTCGATCATGTTCGACAACTGCAAGCACGGTCATTTGAAAACGCCTAATTCTTCGAGCAGGTCGACTACGGCAGACGCGGCCTCTGGGCCATTGCCAAGAATTTTCGTGTTACTTGCGCGTTCTGGTGGGCGACGTAGTGTGATTAATTTCAATCCACCCTCTTTGCCTGTCGCCGCATTTTGTGTAATTTCAACTTTTTTGGATGCAAGGCGACCCTTCATGGTCGGGTAGCGCGGCAAGTTGATGCCTTCTTTGACACCAACGCAGGCTGGCGTTTTTAATTTGTAAATCTCGACACCTGCATCACTCTCGCGACGCACGGTTGCTACGCCGTTCTCGGTTTCTAATCCTTTGGCGCCATTAACGATTGGTCTGCCAAGTTTTAAAGCAACACGAACACCGACTTGGTAGCCACAAGAATCGGCTGACTCGTTGCCGAACAACACCAAATCATAATTGCCGTTTGCGGTTTCTAGTTCTTTAATAACTGTGGCGATTGCTTGCGCGGTTTTTTGTGGGTCCCAATCTTGAGAGTCAATCGGCACGAGAACTGCTTTGACAGCACCGGTGCTAACTGCAGTTCGCAACTGTTCTTGCGCTTCGGCAGGGCCAAGGGTTAAAACGGTTACTTCTCCGCCGTGTTTTTCTACAAGTTGAACTGCTTGTTCAACCGCACACTCTTCGTGTGGGCTAACAGTGAAGCCCAAGAATGCAGTGTCAACCTGCTGACCATCGCTTGTGATGTTGATGCGCGCGCCAGGTGCCGGCACTCGCTTAACGCAGACAAGAATGTTCATTTTTATGTCTGGCTCTTGACTAACTCTTCATGCGAGTATCTGTTGGGTCAAACAATGGCTGACTACCAACTCGAGCAACTCGCACTGGAAATAGTTCGTTCATATACATCACGCGAAGTTCATTGCCCTCGACTGCATGTTCTGGTGTGAGATAGGCGAGTAACAAATATTTGCCAAGTGATGGTGCTGCACCTGCTGTTGTAACCCGCGAGACTCGACCCTTTGTGTCGACGATTCGTTCGCCAGTTTTTGTCAAGATCGGTTCGTTGCCACCCGTCGGAAAGCGCTTGATGCCTGACTTGCTGGTGTTGTCGATCATTTCGAGCGTGCACATAACTGCGCAAGGCTTTTCTTCGCGTGCTTTCAAGTACTCGGCTTTGCCAATGAAATCTGCTGATTTAACTTTTGCACGATTGAGACCAGCCTCGACTGGGTTATATTCGCTTTCAAGTTCGGCGCCCATCAAGCGGTAGCCCTTCTCTATTCGACCTGTCACGGCGTATACACCCATGCCAACTGGGATTATCTCGAACTCTTCTCCAGCCTTGGCGATCGAATCCCACATGCGAAGACCGTGCTCCATTTTTGTGTAAACCTCCCAACCGTTTTCTCCGACATACGAAATGCGAAACATCGTTGCAGGTACACCGTCAATTAGAACCTCGCGAACCGACCCGTAAGGAAAGTTCTTCTGCGAAACATCAAACGGAACGAGTTTGCCTTCGGCGTTGATATTTTGCGTTGCCTTAGCCATTGTCTTTTCTGCATTCGGGCCCCAAACACCGATCGTGCAAAGCGACGAACTCATGTCGGTGAATTTGACCGAACCATCTTGTGGCATGTGACGATTAAACCAGTAGTTGTCGCGTCCGCCATCGAATGCTCCGGTGATGACTCTGAAATGATCCATAGCTAGACGCATGATCGTCAGGTCGCCTCTGAACCCACCACCAGGTGTCAACAACGGTGTGTAAACCGAGCGTCCGACTTCAACATCAACATTGTTCACGCACATGTATTGCAAGAACTTCATCGCACCAGGGCCTGTGAAATCAAACTCGTTGAATGCAGTGAGATCTACCATGCCGACCGATTCGCGCATTTGAAGGTGCTCGGCATTTGTGATTGGCGACCACCAACGTGCGTCCCATTCATGATCGCGTGGCTCACAAGCAGATGCAAATTTTTTCACGAGTTTCTCGTTTGATGCAAACCACTGCGGACGCTCCCACCCGCGAGCGTCAAAGAATGTTGCCCCTGCGGCTTCTTCGCGTGAATAGAACGGGCTGCGACGCATGTTGCGCTGTGTTGCCCATTGTTCGCGTGGATGCACGATGCCGTATGTTTTGTTGAAGTGTTCGTCGCATCGTGCATAGATGTGATGTTCAGTTTTTTCGTGCGCGTAAAAACGTGAGATGTCAGACGAGTGTGGGTCGCACAAATGTGGGTATCCATATGTCATCCATTCGGCAACGAGTTGCGCAATACCAGGACCTTCTTTGATCCACACGGCTGCGGCTGACCAAAGATTCTTTACTTCAACAGTTTCGCCAAGCACTGGCATTGCATCCGGCGTCAATGAAAGCAAACCATTAATTGAATATTTGATTTCAGCATCGCCGAGCATTTCCATGAGTTCAATTGCTTGCTCCATCTGCGGATCAAAATCATCTTGAGTGAGCGGCAACTCAGTCGGTGATAGCGCCGATGCTTCGTTCGACGGAATGTCATCTGGGTGCATGAATATTGCTCGGTGGGCGTAACTGCCAACTTCCATTGATCCTGCAGTTTGACGTTCGTAACAAAATGTATCCATGTCTCGCACGATTGGATAAGCAACTTCGGCGTTTGACTTTTGCAAAATATCAATCGGGCCAACGTCTGCCATTTGGTGAACGGCTGGTGTTAACGGAATATTTGCTCCCGCCATTTTTGCAATTCGCGGACTCCACACGCCGCAGGCAACTACGACGTACTCGGCTTCGATGCGACCTTTGTTGGTGATAACTGCTTTGATCGTGCCATTCTCGACTTCAAGATCAAGAACTTCGGTATTTGCAAAGACGTTCAAGTTGCCTGATTTGACAGCGCCTTCGCGCATCAGTGTGCCTGTCTGTAACGAGTCAACACACGAAACACTTGGTGTATAAAAACCGCCGAGCACAATTTTTTCGTTGATGAAAGGTACGAGTTCTTTGACTTCTGCTGGCGAAAGTAACTTCGCGTTGATGCCCCAAGATTTTGCAGAAGTCATTCGTCGATTAAATTCTTCGAGGCGCTCAGGGTTGCGAGCAACTTCGATGCCGCCGCATGTGTTGTTCATCCCCATCTCGATGTATTGCTTTTGTGAGGCGAGAGTCAGCAACGCCATTTCTTTGTTGTGATCAGTCGGGAAAATAAAATTTGAAGCATGGCCAGTTGAGCCGCCAGGGTTTGGTAAAGGACCCTTGTCGATTTGCACCATGTCGGTCCATCCGAGTTTTGCGAGATGACCAACTAGACAGTTGCCGACGATGCCGGCGCCAATGACTACGCATTTTGCTGATTTCGGAAATTCGCTCATTCTTAGACCTCGTAATTCGTGTGTATGACGCACCAGTTTGGTGGTATATCAGAACGATATCACCGCTGTAGGCTCTAATCAAATGGCTACAGAGTCCCTTAGCGAGCAGGCTTACAGACTTATCCGTCAGAAGATTGTGCGGCTCGAGTTGGCGCCTGGGGCTGTCATTCGCGAAGATGTCTTACAACAACAACTAGGTATCGGTCGAACGCCGATTCGAGAGGCGTTGCAGAGGCTGGCTCGAGATCAATTTCTGGTTGTGATTCCACGTAGAGGAATGATCGTCTCAAACATTGATGTCGCCGAACTTTCTATGCTTTACGAAACTCGCGCGATTTTAGAACCATACGCAGCACGCTTGGCATGTCAACGAGGACGACAAGAACACTGGCAACAAATGCGTGAAGTTCTCAACTCAGCCGCAAAGCCTAAAATTACCGCTCAAGATCAAATACATTTTGACGCCCAGTGCCATGAGATTGTTTGGGCTGCTGCTGGTAATCGTTTTTTAACAGACACGCTTGATGTTTTATATGCGCAGAGCGATCGGCTTTGGCACATTTATCTTTCGGATGTTGCTGACATGGGACACGCGTTAGACGAACATGTCGAAATTTTACATGCGCTTGAATCTGGTGACTCCGATCTTGCGTACAAACTTTCTGAAACTCACGTGCAAAGTTTCGATGCTCAAGTTCGTGATGCGGTTCGCAAAAGACTCGGGTCTTCTAGCCTCTGAAATTTATTGCGTGCTAAGGCTGGCGCGAAATTCTCCTTCGCGCATTTTCTGACGAATTTGTGGCGGTGGTTCGTCAAGTCTCTCTATGGTCACGCCAATAATTTCGCCAGTGAAATTAAAACTATGCGGATATGGGCCAACCGCCGAACCAGTATCAAGACCAACATCGAAAGTCTCACCACTCATTGAATAGACGAGCGGTACGGTCTTGTCGATTCGTCCTGAGTTGACTTCGGATTCGTTGACGACAAGTGAAATATTTCCGCCAGCACCAAACCCGCCGTCGTAAGCAAAACTCACTTCAATTGTGTGCTTACCAGTCGCAAGCTTTTCGCTACTCGCGATTGAAGTATGTTCGTGGCCAAACCAGTTGTAGTGAAACACTGGTTTTGATTCTGCGTCTAAGTACAGAGACCAGCCAGCCATATTGCCGCCTTGGCAAACGATTACCCCTTGAGCATCGTCGCTCTTAAGTAAGACATCGGCAGTGATTCGAAATGAGCAATTCTTGAAGTTGATCACCGAACTTTCGGGCATGCGAATGTGAGCGGTTGTATATCGCATTTTAGAAATTCCATCTAGAGAGTGGGGCACAGCAAAATCTCCATGACGCGGTGACCCTGGGTCGCGCAATGGATAGATGCCGTATTTTTTGGCGTGCTGATCAAATAATTCTTGAAGTTCGGCGAGCTTGTCTGGGTGTGATTCTGCAAGATCTACGGCTTGCGAAAAATCTTCTGCAACGTTGTACAACTCCCATCGCTCTTGCGGGCCGTCGAATACGAAACCTTGCAGGCGAATCCATGGCAGGCGCCCATGAAAGCATGAAGCAATCCAACCGTCGTGATAAATGGCGCGGTTTCCGAGAATCTCAAAATATTGGCTTGTGTGTGTGCTCGACTTGGTTGCACTATCGAATGAATACTGCATTGATGTGCCATGAATTGGCATCTGCTCGATGCCGTTGACATGAGTTGGTGGAGTGATGCCTGCAACCTCGTAAATAGTTGGCGCGATATCAATCACATGATGAAACTGAGTTCGCAATGATCCAGAATCTTTTATTTTTTTTGGCCAAGAAATTGCAATCGCGTTGCGGGTGCCGCCGAAGTGCGACGCAACTTGTTTCATCCACTGAAACGGCGAGTCAAGCGCCCATGCCCAACCGACATTGAAATGATTTTCGCATTTTGCCGTACCGAAGTCATCAATATGTTCGAGCAACCATTCTGGATCTTCGGGAACGCCGTTTTGAAACGATGGCGCGCTCCATGCACCGTGAATAGTGCCCTCTGCTGAAGCTCCGTTATCACCAGTGATATAGATGACAAGCGTGTTGTCAGTGATTTCAAGATCGTCGAGTGCGTCAATTACGCGCTTGATTTGAGCATCAGTGTGGGCAAGAAACCCAGCGAAAACTTCCATTAGTCGGCTCGCGATTGGTCGATAACGCTCGGGGTAGTCGGCCCATGCAGGTATTTGTTCGGGGCGTTTCGTCAATGCAGTTTCCGGCGGAATGACGCCGAGTTTCAACTGGCGCTCGTAGATCTCTTGGCGAAGTGAGTCCCAGCCGCTATCAAATTTGCCTTTGTATTTGTCAATCCATTCGCGTGGCACGTGGTGAGGCGCATGTACAGCTGGTGTCGAAAAGTAACAGAAGAAGGGTTTGTTCGGTGATGAAGCTTTTTGTCGTTGCATCCAAGTGATTGTTTGATCGGCGAGATCTTCAGTTAGGTGATAATCAGGTTTGCCGACATGCGGTGAGATTGGTGTTGTTTGATCGTAAACAGGTGGCTCATATTGCGAAGATTCAGCGCCCATGATTCCGTAGAAGCGATCAAAACCTAAACCAGTAGGCCATCGATCAAACGGCCCTGCTGGGCTTTGCTCCCATGAAGGTGTCAGGTGCCATTTGCCAAAGCACGCGGTGCTGTAGCCAGACATGCGAAGAACTTGTGCAACAGTCGCTGACTCGGGTGGAATTGCGCTGTCATAACCAGGAAACGAGTTCGCAATTTCTGTGATGCCGCCCATGTGCACTGTGTGATGATTGCGACCCGTTAAAAGAGCAGCGCGGGTCGGCGAGCAAAGTGCGGTCGTGTGAAACTGGTTGTAACGCAAGCCCTGTTTTGCAATTTTGTCAAGACCAGGTGTCGTAACAGGTCCGCCGAAATTACCGAATGACCCGAAGCCAACATCGTCGAGCATGATCAATAAAATATTCGGAGCGTCTGTAGGCGCTTTCGACGCCAAAAGTTTCTCGGGTTTTGAGTCTGTTATGACCTTTTTTATCTCGCCAGAAAACTTGGGTGTTGCGCGGGGGAGATTCTGTTGACTCACGAGCGCAGGCCGTCAATATCGAACACCGCGAGCGCACTTTTTGCGTTGTTTATGTTGCCTTCGATTTTCAAAGTGCCCAAATTGATCGCGTCAGACAAACTCGTTACACCTGTCAAAATATCCGCCCATATCTCAATTGTCGAAGTC
>Ga0214921_10005562_pt1 | contig 17753 bp, 17 predicted proteins | sample LL1505_MetaG_FD_177992 | JGI IMG/M metagenome (GOLD analysis project Ga0214921, IMG submission 177992) | Freshwater microbial communities from Lake Lanier, Atlanta, Georgia, United States - LL-1505 | ecosystem: Environmental > Aquatic > Freshwater > Lake | place: USA: Georgia | collected...
ATGGCCGTCGCCGAGACGACACTGAAACGGCAATCGTGAAAGCCGGTGATGCCGATGCCAGCAACGACTACATCGCCGTAACGCTGCTAGTTGCCAGCCGAAAGCGTTTGGCGATCAAATCGGTAGACAACGCTGAACAGCTGCGTGATGCCTTGGCCTTGCTAGGTGCGGTGCCTGCAGCGGAGCTGCTGGCCTTGGAGGTGATCTGGCAACCCGATGCCGCAGGGGATGTTCTTAGCGCCGATGAATTGATTACTGCCTATCCGCAGCTGAAACACCTTTGAGGTGGTATTCCCCGTCTCATTTGAGATGTGTGCTGGGATGCGGATATTTGTTGGTTCCAGCTGAAAGAGTTGCAAGCCCGACTGGGTCGGATAATGAGCTTGCCTGAGCTGGAACGCCTGGTGGAGGAAGCCGAAGGGGATCGCAGCATCCGCAAAATCCTCCGTGCTTGCCGTACCCGGCCGGAGCTGATCCTGGCGGCAAGGCGTTTGGGCTATCGCATTACCCGTTTTGATCTGCAGCGGGCCTACGGAGAACATCTGCAGCAACAGCAAGGGTTGGCCTTGGCCTTCCCCAGAACCCCCTAGGCAGCAACCTCCTGGGCCCTGGCATGGTTGCCAGAGGCTTCTTCAACGCCGTCCGTTAACAATTACTGAGCTGCCTGATCCACCGGCAGAACCAGGCAATGCAGGCACCACGGAGGTTTGACCATCCCACTTATCGAGGAAAAGCTTGTAAAGCACCTGGTCATCAAGGCTGGAATTGAGGGTCTGGTAACGCTTGGCTTCTTGTTCGGCAATCAAAACCTCGGTCTGGGCCCGCAACAACTGCTGTTCGGCGATCTGCTTCTGTTCAATCGCCGAACGGTATTCTTCGGCGATCTGTAGACCGGTTAGGTCCAAGCCTTGCACTGTTACGTAATCAAATTTGCGCAGTTCCTCAGCAACTTTTTCCTGCACTAATTCTGAAATCGAGTTCCATTCGGTGGCGATGGTAACCAGCTCGTATTGGGAGAACACAGATTTGAGGGCCTTCAGTAGCGAAGGCTGAATCACCCGGGGATAAATCTGCTGGTCGTCGGTGGCAATTGTTTCGTAAATGCGGCCCGCCTCACTGGGCTTCATGGCGTATTTCACCGTGGCTGTGGCCTGGATCACCTGGAGGTCTTTGGTAAGCGTTGAAAATTGTTCTGGTTTTACCTGGGTGCGCACATCAAACAGTGATGTGTTCTGCACCAGGGGCGCCTTGATGTTGGCGCCAGGGTTGCGGGGGCTGCCGGTGACTTTGCCAAGGGTGGTGACAACGGCCACATTGCCTGCTGGCACAATGAACACCGTTTGGCTCAACAGAATCGCCAGGGCTACTGCCACGGCAATTATTAACGTGAGGGTAGCCCCAGGCCCATCAGGACTGGCGGCTGACCGCAGGGGTGATTGCATATTGCTAGCAAATAAGAAGCCATAACCCTAGGCGCTTGGCTTCGGGTTATGGCTTTTCATCTGGGGATCTACACCACTTGCAGCTGGCTGAGTTGGCCGCTGTAGCCAGTAATTTCTACGATATTGTCGGAGTTGGCTTGGAAGCCGTTTTGGTTGTCGTTCATGGCCAGGAAGGTGCGGCTGGTGCTGCCACTGCCCAGGGTAAATGTGGCTGCTGAGCCAGCCCTGAAGCCCTGCTCTGTAAGCACTTGGCTGATGTCAGAGCCCGTCAGTGCGGCAACAGCGCCAAATTGACGAACGCTGCTAGCTGTAACTAAGCCATCGATCACATCGGTACCAATCTGTAGATCAGTGATTCGATCAAAGCCATTCAAGAGAGAATCACCTCTGTTGTACACAAAGGTATCGCTGCCGCCGCCGCCTGTGAGCAAATCAGAGCCCCGTAAGCCAGTAAGTACATCATTGCCACCGCCACCACTTAGGGCATTGCGGCCATTGCTGCCGGTGATCGCATCAGCATTCTCAGATCCCTTCACATCTGTGAAATTTCTAACAACAAGCTGGGCGGTGCCCACAAAGGGAAGATTGTTGATTGTGAGGCTTTCGTTTGACAGGTCAACCGCCAGGGATGCGGTAACACCAGTACTGCCATCAATGGTGTTGGTTTGCCCCCGGGCGCCCACCACTGCTTCCACAGAGAAGTCGGCAATGGTGTCGATTGAACCATCTTGTTTGACCACAGTGCCGCCCCGCACGAGGGTCACACCAGCACTGGCATTTTCGTAGCTGAGCGTGTCGAAGCCGCTTTCGCCGCGGTAGGTGTCGGAGCCACTAGAACCGATGAAGGTGTCGTCGCCGCCACCGCCACTAATTGTGTCGTTGCCCCCATTGCCATTCAGTATATTGGCGAGCCCGTCACCAACTATTACATCGGCATTTTCTGAGCCATTTACATTTTGAAAGTTTTCCACTGTGAGGCTGGCACTGCCAATGCGGGGCAGGTTGTTGATCGTGAGAGTTTTCGTGGCCAGATTTACATTGAGCGCCGCTGTGGTGCCGGTGGTTCCATCAATGGTATTGACCCGATTGGGGTTTGCTCGGATCACTTCAATGTCAAAGCCAGTGATTGTGTCGGTACCCAGGCCATTCGATTTTGTCAGTACACCCCCGCGGGCAAGATTGAGATCGGCATTTACTCCGGAGTAATCGAGGATGTCGATGCCGTTGCCGCCGCTGAAACTGTCGTTTCCGCTGGAGGCTAGGAGTAAATCGTTGCCAGCCCCAGCGCTGTAGCTGTTGTCATTTCTGTCACCGCTGAGGGTGTCTGCGTTGTCGCTTCCAATCAGATTTGCCACCAGGGGAGCTGGCCGGGGATTGGGTGCATTGTTTGGAGCTGCATTTAGGGCTGTGTTTGGAGCTGTGTTGGGAGCAGCGTTGGGCTCCTTGGGAGCGTTGGCAGGAAGGCCGGTGTTGGTGGGCATGATTTGGAGGAACAAATCGATTACGGAGTTACCTTATGGATCGTGGCTGTCTGCGTCTGTGAGGCCAGCCAAGGCAGGCTGTGATCTTTGTCACAGCTCAATTTTCACGCCGGCGGTCATTTTTTAGATCTATTTATTAATATATTTGAATTCTATCTTTTTGAATATCATCTTTTCACCCCCGCCCCATTTGTTTTCTATTTATTGGATGGCGGCGTAGGGATTTTTAGCTTTCAAAAGCTTTGTTTGTGTAAAGGTTTATTTGGATCTTCCGAGTGGTTTTCGCTGGGTTTGTTTGGTGAATTTTGCCTCGGCCGCTGGCATCGGTACCCAGTGGTCGCTGCTGCTGCAAAACTATGGCCATGCTTAGGTTCCTTCCCCTGATCCCTTTGGTGCTCTTGGCGCCACCGCTGTTGGCGCAGCTGGAAGATCCTGGGGCCCTGCCGGCGGCACCAATGTTGCCGGCCCCGGCCAGCCCTGCCCCCGCCGCCCCGAGCTTGCCCCCACCGCGGGCCGCCGCGCCTCCTTTGCAGTTCGACCGTTCGCTGCAGGAGTTGGAACGCCAGGGGGCGATCACCCTGCGGGAACGTCAGCAGCTGGAGCAAGGGGGAACCCCCCTGCGCCCAGGGGGGGCAGCCATGGGGGGGGCACCCCTGCGGGAGCTTTGCCGCACGGGGGTGATGAGCCAGCGGGAATGTGCCCGGGCCCAGGGGGTGGCATTTTTAGGCCGCGACAGTGAAGGACGGCCCTTCAGGGTGAGTGCCGAGGGTTTGCCGCTGCCGCCCCTCACGGTGCCGGTGAGTGCCCTATTGGTGGGGGGCGAAGGCAGCTTTTCCCTGGCGAATGTGCTGCGGGTGACCCCCCGGCCGGCGCCCTTGGTGGGTAATGGCAACCGCGGCTTACTGTTTCCTTTGATCGGCAGTGCGATCACCACCAGTGGCTTTGGCTGGCGGCTCCATCCGATTTTGGGCAGCATGATCTTGCATGCCGGCAGGGATCTGGCGGCGCCCGAGGGGACGCCGGTGGTGGCAGCCCTCGATGGCACAGTAATGAGCGCTGGTTTGGCCGGTGGCTATGGCTTGGCGGTGGAATTGGAGCACCGTCGACCGCTGCGGCGCACCCTTTACGGGCACCTTTCGGAATTGTTTGTGCAGCCCGGAGAGAAGGTGCACCAGGGGGATGTGATTGGTCGGGTGGGAAGCACCGGCCTAAGTACGGGGCCCCATCTGCACTTTGAGGTGCGCCGGCCGGAGGGGGATGGTTGGGTGGCCATTGATCCTGGCAGCCTTAGCCCCAGCCCTGGCGACCAAGGCCAAGCGGATGTGATTGCCGTGCTGATTGATCAATTGCTGAAGGGTTTGGCCCGGAAAAGCTGAGGCTGGCTAGAAGCTCTAGCCTTCGGTTTCGATGCTGCCATCGCGAAAACGCAGGATGCGTTGGGCCCTTTGGGCCACATCAGCCTCATGGGTCACCAGCATCAGCGTGATCCCTTCGCTGTGCAATTCATCAAAGATGTTCAACACCTCTGCGGTGGTTTCCGAATCAAGGGCTCCGGTGGGTTCATCGGCCAGCAGCAGGGCGGGGCGATTGATGATCGCCCGGGCAATGGCTACCCGTTGTTGTTGGCCGCCGCTCAATTGGTTTGGTTTGTTTTGTAGCCGTTGACCTAACCCCACCCGTTCCAAGGCGGCAATGGCCCGCTGGCGCCTTTCTGCTGCCGGCACGTTTGCATAGATCATTGGCAGCTCCACATTTTCCAGGGCGCTGAGGTGGGCCAGCAGATGGAATTGCTGAAATACAAAACCGAGTTCGCGGTTGCGCAGGCTGGCCAGGTCGTCGTCGCTAAGCTCTGCCACCGATTGGCCTTGGAGCCAGTAATCACCACTGCTGGGTCGGTCCAGACAGCCCAAAATATTCATGGCAGTGCTTTTGCCAGACCCTGAGGCCCCCATCACCGCCAGGTAATCCCCCGGTTGCACGATCAGGCTGAGGTCATTTACGGCCCGTACCTCAGTCTCCCCAGATCCATAGACCTTGGACACATGGCGCAGTTCAGCCACCGCTGGGGGATTAGCCATTTCAGCCACTGGGAAGGCGGCCGCTGGCGGCGATCACCTCCTTGAGTAGCGGTGTGCCTTCCACCGTTTGGTTTGCCCAGGCAAATAACGGGTTTGAGAGCACCCCACCCACGGCTGTGATCAAAAGGCACACCAGCAGTGCTGCGCGTAGGGGCTGCAACCCAGGCAAAGTCCAAGTTATTTCTGGATAGGCTTTAACCACATCTGAAGCTTCTTGGGGTTCTTTCACTACCATCATCTTGATCACTGAGATGTAGTAGTAAATCGAAATAACAGAGGTGACCAGGCCCACTACCACCAGCAAATACTGGCCATCGGCCCAGCCAGCAAAGAACAAATAGATCTTGCCGAAGAAGCCCAACATCGGCGGAATTCCCCCCAGGGATAGCAGGCATAGACTCAGGCCGAGGGTAATTAATGGATCCTTTTGATAAAGGCCGGAATAGTCGGAGATTCGATCACTGCCGGTGCGCAATGAGAAGAGAATGATGCAGGCAAAGGCCCCCAGGTTCATAAACAGGTAGGCCGCCATATAAAGCACCATCGCCGAGAAGCCTTCCTCGGTGCCACATACCAGGCCAATCATCACGAAGCCGGCCTGGCCAATGGAGCTGTAGGCCAACATCCGTTTCATGGATGTTTGGGCCAGCGCTACCACGTTGCCCAGGGTCATGCTTAACACCGCCAGCACAGTGAATAGCAACTGCCATTGGGTTTCAAAGCTGCCGAAACAACCCACCAGCAGCCTTAGGGCCAGGGCGAAACCTGCGGCCTTTGAACCCACGGAAAGGAAGGCCACCACCGGGGTGGGCGAGCCTTCGTATACATCAGGGGTCCATTGGTGGAAGGGCACCGCTGAAATCTTGAAGGCCACCGTGGCCAACACAAACACCAGGGCTAGGGCTGTTAACGGGGTGGCGTTACTGCTCTGCAGGGCGGTGGCAATCGCCTCCAGGCTGGTGGAACCACTCACCCCGTAAAGCAACGAGGTGCCATAGAGAAATACCGCCGCCGCCGCCGAGCCAATCAGCAAATACTTAAGCGCCGCCTCCGAGGAGCGGGCATCACGTTTCATGTAGCCAGCTAGCAGATAGCTGGAAACCGAGAGGGTTTCCAGGGCCACAAAGATGCTCACCAGATCGGTGGCACCGCACAGCAACATCGCCCCCACCGTGGCCGCCAGCAGGATTGCGGCGTATTCGCCCACAGGGGTGCCGCTGCGTTCCACGTAGCGCCAGCTGATCAGCAGCGACAACAACGTGGAGGTGGCCACCACCGCCCGGAAGGCCACGGAAAGGTTGTCGGTAATAAATGAACCGAAGAAAGCTGGCGCTGCCGGCAGATCCCACTGCAGGGCCAGCAACAGCAAGCTGATCCCCAGCCCCAGATATGTGAAGGGGGGCACGAAGCGGGCAGCGGCCTTTTCCCCCGCCAGATCAGCGAGTAAACAGGCCACCAGGGTGATCAGGATGGCCGCCTCCGGTGCGATGGCCCCCGCATGGAGTGACTGGGCGAGGGTGTCCATGGGCAGCGCTGGGGCGGCAGGCCACTGGGCCGTACTTAGCGGGATGGTAGCCCTGTCCATAGGGCCCCTCGGATCTACCCTTCCAACTCCAGGTCCATTTCCAGGCCCAATTACCCCCCTGCCCCGGCAGCCTGTGTCCCACACCCTTGTCATCGTTGAGAGCCCCACCAAGGCCCGCACGATCCGTGGCTTCCTGCCACGGACCTTCCGGGTGGAGGCCTCCATGGGGCATGTGCGCGATCTACCGAATAACGCCAGCGAAATCCCGGCCAGCCACAAGGCAGAGAAATGGGCCAACCTCGGCGTGAACACCGCCGATGGCTTCGAACCGCTCTATGTGGTGCCGAAGGACAAGAAAAAAATCGTTAAAGAGCTGAAGGATGCCCTCAAGGGGGCCGACCAGTTGTTGCTGGCCACGGACGAAGACCGGGAGGGGGAATCGATCAGCTGGCACCTGCTGCAGCTGCTGCAGCCCAAGGTGCCGGTGAAGCGGATGGTCTTCCACGAAATCACCGAGGAGGCGATCCAGCGGGCCCTCAACGACACCCGCGAGCTCAACATGGAGCTGGTGCATGCCCAGGAAACCAGGCGGATCCTTGATCGGCTCGTGGGTTACACCCTCTCGCCGTTGCTCTGGAAAAAGGTGGCCTGGGGCCTTTCCGCCGGAAGGGTGCAGTCGGTGGCGGTGCGCTTGCTGGTGCAGCGGGAGCGGGCCCGCCGGGCTTTCCATAGCGGCAGCTATTGGGACCTCAAAGCCCAGCTGGAACAGGACAAAATCAGTTTTGAAGCCAAGCTCAGCCACCTGGCCGGCGAACGCATAGCCAGTGGTGCTGATTTCGATGAGGCCACCGGTGCGATCAAGGCGGGCGCCAAGGTGCGGCTGCTCACCGAGGCCGATGCCCAGGGATTGCTGAAGGCGATTGATGGCAAGGCCTGGACCGTGGCTGAAGTGGAGGAGAAGCCCAGCCTGCGCAAGCCGGCACCCCCCTTCACCACCAGCACCCTGCAGCAGGAGGCCAACCGCAAGTTGCGGCTCTCGGCCCGGGAAACGATGCGCACGGCCCAGGGGCTCTATGAGCGCGGGTTCATCACCTACATGCGTACCGATTCGGTGCATCTCAGCGACCAGGCGATCGGGGCGGCCCGCTCCTGTGTGAAGGAGAAGTACGGCGCCGATCACCTCAGCCCCCAGCCCCGCCAGTACACCACCAAAAGCCGCAACGCCCAGGAGGCCCACGAGGCGATTCGGCCGGCGGGTTCCAGCTTTCGCACCCCCGCCGAAAGCGGCCTGGCGGGCCTGGATCTCTCGCTCTATGAGTTGATCTGGAAACGCACGGTGGCCAGCCAGATGGCCGATGCCCGGCTGACGCTGGTGGCGGTGCAATTGGAGGTGGAGAACGCCCGCTTCCGGGCCTCTGGAAAGCGGATTGATTTCGCTGGTTTCTTCCGGGCCTATGTGGAGGGCAGCGACGACCCGGATGCCGCCCTCGAGGGCCAAGAGGTGCTGCTGCCCCACCTGAAACAGGGGGGCCATCCGTCCTGCCGGGGCGTAGATGCCCTCGGCCACCAAACCCAGCCGCCGGCACGCTTTAGCGAGGCAGCCCTGGTGAAAATGCTGGAGAAGGAGGGCATCGGCCGACCCTCCACCTATGCCTCGATTATCGGCACCATCTGCGATCGCGGTTACGCCACCCTGCAGAACAACGCCCTTACCCCCAGCTTCACCGCTTTTGCGGTGACGGCCCTGCTGGAGGAGCACTTCCCCGATTTGGTGGATCCGAGCTTCACGGCCCGGATGGAAAACACCCTGGATGAGATCTCCAATGGCTCTGCCCAGTGGCTCCCCTATCTCGACCAGTTTTTCCGGGGGGAGGCGGGGCTAGAGCAGCAGGTGGCCCAGCGGGAGGGGGATATCGACCCCACTGTGTCCCGCACCATTGAGCTGGAGGGGCTGCCCTGCGTGGTGCGCATCGGTCGCTTTGGCGCCTACCTGGAGGCCAAGCGCCCCGGGGAAGACGGCGAAGAGGAACTGATCAAAGCCACCCTGCCCCAGGACCTCACCCCCGCTGATCTCGATGCCGACCACGCCGAGCTGTTGCTGAAACAGAAGGCGGAGGGGCCGGAAAGCCTTGGGGTTGATCCAGCTACTGGTGAAGCGGTTTATTTGTTGTTTGGCCAGTACGGCCCCTATGTGCAGCGGGGCCAGGCCACCGAGGAAACCCCCAAGCCCAAGCGCGCCTCCTTGCCCAAGGGCACCAAACCGGAAGATCTCAGCCTGGAGGCCGCCTGTGGCCTCTTGCAATTACCGCGGCTGCTGGGGGACCACCCGGAGGGGGGCAAGATTCAGGCCGGGTTAGGCCGTTTTGGCGCCTATGTGGTGCATGACAAGGGCAAGGGGGAGAAGGACTACCGCTCCCTCAAAGCCGAAGACGATGTGCTCAGCGTTGAAATCGATCGGGCCCTCGAGTTGCTGGCGATTCCGAAGAAGGGCCGCGGGGGCCGCACCGCCCTGCGGGACCTGGGGGCCCCAGAGGGCTCCGAGGAGTCGATTCAGGTGTTTGATGGGCCCTATGGCCTCTATGTGAAACAGGGCAAGGTGAATGCCTCCCTGCCCGAAGGGGCCAGCGCCGAAAGCATCACCGTGGAGCAGGCCGTGGAGCTGCTGGCGGCCAAGGCGGCCACCGCCAAGGGTCGCAGCCGCAAGCCTGCCGCCAGCGCCGATAAGAAGCCTGCAGCCAAGAAACCTGCAGCCAAGAAGCCGGCAGCAAAAACCACTGCCGTTAAGAAGCCCCCGGCTACCACCAAAACTGGTCGGCCCCGCGCCAGTGCCGTGCGGGTCAGCAGGATCGGCGACAGCTGATGGGGCGCTGCCTGCCACTGCTTCCGAAGGGCCTGGGGGCGGTCCTGCCCCTGCTGCTGGCCCTGGGGCTGGGCGGCTGCAGCAACACCCCCTTGGGCCAGCAGTTGGGCAATAGCTTTGGCCCAACCCCTGAATCAGCCCCTGGGGCAGCAGCCAAACCCTTAGATAAACAAAAGCCCGCGGATCAGCCAAAACCCACTCCAGAAACCAATCCCGCTGGTGAGCAAAAGCAAGGTGGGCAAAAGCAAGGGCAGCAAAAGCCAGTAGAGCTAACCAAACCTGTGCTGGAGCCCAAGCCCATGGCTGAAACCAAACCAGTTACCCCTGTGCCCTATCGGGTGGTGTTGCGCTTACCCATGGCCGATCCTTCCGCCCCGGCGGAGGCCCTCACCAGGGCCCTGCGGGCCGCCAATCTTCCCTTTGAAGTGGAAACGATCGAGCGGGTAAGCCCGGCGGCCCAGGCCCAGGCCCAGAGTCCGAGCCCGAGCCCTGGGCCCACCCCAGCCCATGGCCGCTGATCGGCAGTTGGCCCAGCGGCGGCGCCAGGCCCGGCGGCTTACGGAAACCGCCTACATGGCCGCCAGCACCGGTCTGCTTTGGGTGGCCATCTATTACCTGCCCATCGGCGACGCCATATTTCGTTTAGCAATCCCCCTGCCCCTCGCCCTGCTGCAACTGCGCCAGGGGCCCCGGGCGGCCCTGGAGGGGGTGGCCGTGGCGCTGCTGCTGCTGGTGGTGCTTATGGGGCCGGTGCGGGGGCCTTTGATGCTTTTCCCCTATGGGTTTTTGGCCCTCTGGTTGGGGTATTGCTGGGGGAGGGGCTGGTCTTGGTGGGGCTCCATCTCAGGGGGGCTGGTGATCGGCACCGTGGGTTTTTTGGTGCGGGTGGCGGTGCTCTCGCTGCTGCTGGGCGAGAACCTTTGGGTGGTGCTTACCGGGGCTGCTGCTGGGGTGTTGGAGGCCCTGGCCGATCGCCTGCACTTGTTTAGCTCGCCGGACTTGCAGCAGGTGCAGTTGATGGCCGTGGGCCTGGTGCTGCTCCAAAACCTGGTGTATGTGAGCGCAATCCATGCGGTGGCCCATTGGGTTTTCCCAAGGCTGCGCCAGCCCATTCCAGCGCCGCCGCCCCTATTGCAACCGCTGCTTGCCCTTGATCCCCTCTGACCCTGGGGCTGCCTGGCGGGCCGAGGCCCGCATCGCCCTGGGCCTGGGCAAAGCCCAGCTGCTACTGGTGCTTGGCGGTACTGCCACCGCTGCCGTGCCGGGGATATCCGCCGCTGGAGCTACTCCGGAGTCACGGCTGTTTACGGCGGCGGCCGATGCCGAATTGCTGTTGCTGGGGCCCATGGCCCAGAGGCCCCATGCCCTGCCGCCCCTGCCGGCGGGGGTGAGTCCGGCTTTGATTAGTTGGGTGGCGCTGCAGGCCCTGGCTTTTCCGGCCCTGGTGCTGGATGCCGGCTGTGCCGTGGCGCCGGCGGTGCCCCACCTGCGCCTGGGGCTGCCCCCGGCCCAGTGCCTTAGCAGCGGTGCCGCCATGGCCCCGGCTGCCGTAGCCCGGCGGCGGGCCATGGGTAAACGGCTGGGGCGCAGTTGGCGGGAGCGCCAACCCGGGGGCCTGCTGGTGCTGGCGGAATGTGTGCCCGGCGGCACCAGCACCGCCGAGGCAGTGCTCACAGGCCTGGGCTTGGAGGTGCAGGGTTTAGTAAGTGGCAGCCTGCGCAGCCCCCCCCACGGGCTGCGGGCCCAGCTGGTGGCCCAGGGGCTGGCCCTGGCCGGGGGCCTGGACCCTGGCGATCCCCTGGCGGTGCTCTGTGCCCTGGGTGATCCGATGCAGGCCTTAGCCGTAGGGCTCCTGGAGGGGCTGTTTGAGCCGGCTTTTGCGCCGGGTCCCCCCCCAGGGGCCCAGTCGGCAGAGCCGCTACTGCTGCTGGCCGGTGGCAGCCAGATGGCGGCGCTATTGGCCCTGGCGCTGGCCCTGGCGCCCCCGGCCCAGCGCCGTCGGTTGGCGGCCCGCACGGCCCTAGTAACCACCGCCTGGGTGGCGGAGGAGCCGGGCAGCAACCTGGGGGAGCTGCTCCAGCGCATTGGCCAGCGTTGGCAGCTGCAACCGCTGAGCTTCAGCAGCAGCCTGCGTTTCGATGGCTGTCAGCAGCAGGCCCTGCGGGACTACGAGGCGGGCTATGTGAAGGAGGGGGTGGGGGCCGGGGGCCTGGCGTTTCTTACCGAATTGGCCGGCATTGAGCCAGAGCTGTTGGCCGCTGCCTGTGATCGAGCCTGCGGCCTGCTCTTGGCTGCCTAGGGTCGGGGGATGGGCCCTTTCCTCTCCCGCCGCCAGCTGCTCCTGCTCGCCGGTACGGGTCTGTTGACGGCCTGTGCCCCCAGCCCGCGGCGGCGGCTGGCGATGCCAACAGGGCTGCTGCCCAAAGCTTGGTTACAGCGCTTACCCGGCGATTGGGGGGTGGAGCCTTGGCAGCTGCAGGCGGCCGCGACGCCCCCCCGCGGGGCCGCCCTGCTGGCCCTCAGCGATGGCTGGGCCACCGGCCTCCCAGCCAGTTCCTATGCCCCTTGGCCGGCGGGGCCGGCCAGCGAGGGCCTGTTGCCCCAGGCGGAGGCCCTGCGCCCCTGGGGGTTGCCGGTGGGTTTCGGCCCCTGGCTATTGGTGCTGCGGGATCGCTTTGACCTGGTTGGTGACAGCTGGCAGCTCCTGCTGGACCCCAGCCTGCGGGGTCAGTTGTTGTTGCCCGCCAGCCCCCGGCTGGTGATCGATATCGCCAGGAGGATCGGCGACCCCGCTGCGGTGTTGCCGCGCTTGCGGCGCCAGGCCCTGGGCTTCAACGACCGCGATGCCCTCACCCTGCTGCTCAACGGCACCGCCCAGGCGGCGGTGGTGCCCAGCGGGGCGGTGGTGCCCTTGCTAAACCGCGATAGCCGCCTGCGGGCCGTGCTGCCTAGGGAAGGCAGCGTGCTCTGGTGGAGCCTCTTGCTACTGCCCCGTAGCGGCGGCGTGCTGCCCCCCCCCGACTGGCTGGGGGCCCCCCGCCAGTCGCCGCTGCTTGATCAGTTGCTGCGGGCGGGCTTCACCCCCCCCCTGCAGCGCCCCCAGTTGGCGGCGGCCCTGGCCCGCCAGCGCTTTAGCGAACTGCTGTTGCCGCCGGAGCCGCTGCTGGCCCGCTGCAGCACCCTGCTGCCGACCACGGCGGCCCAGCGCCAGGCCGACTCAGCCCTTTGGCAAAGTTCAATCCCATAGGCGCCGGCCCGGGGGGGCGGCCAGCCTTTGGTGGGTGTCGGCCAGTAATTCTGGGATTGGCAGGCCCAGGGGGCAGCGGGGCAGGCAATCGCCGCAGTGCTGGCAGGCGGCGGCATTGACCGTTTCGAACCAATGGCCCGCCTGGCCCACCATGGCGTAGCGCTCCTTGGCGTGGCTTTCCATGCCGTGGCCCACCGCCAGGTTGCGAAGCCGCAGCAGGGCCGGGATCGGCACCTGGTTTGGGCAGGGCAGGCAGGCACGGCATTGGCCGCAGTAGCTGGCCCCCAACCGCTGGCGGCGGCGCTGCTCCAGGGCTGCGATCACCCGTTGCTCCCCGGCGCTTAGGGGGCCACCGCCCTGGGCCAGCCGCCCGGCCCAGGCCAGATCCGTGGCTTGGGCGGCCCCCAGGGTGAGGCTGCTGATCCCCTGGGCCAGCAGGAAGCGGTAGGCCAATTCCAGGGGATGGAAGGGGGCACAGTCGGCGCTCAATTGGGCTGGGGGTGCATACAACTGGCCGCCCTTATCGGCGGGGGAAATGGCCAGCACCCCCAGGCCCTCGGCTAGGGCCCTTTGGGCCAGGGGCAATCGTTCCTGATCGAAGAGGTGCAGGTGCAGGCTCACAAACCGAAAGGCCCCGCTGGCCAGGGCGGCGGCGATCAGTTCATTGCTGCCGTGGCTGCTGAAACCCACCTGGCCCACCAGCCCCTCCCCCTGGGCCCAGGCCAACAGCTCAGCCCCGGGACCTGCGGTGGCCCAGGCCAGGTGTTCGGGCAGGTTGAGGCCATGGACGGCCAAGTTGTCTAGGCGCTCCAGCCCCAGCCGTTGCAGGCTTTGGCGCAGCTGCTGCTTGCCCTCCCCAAGGCCAAACCCAGGCAGCATTTTTGTGGTGATCACCACCTGGTCTCTGGCGACCCCTAGGCGAGTCAGGGCCCGGCCCAGGTAACGCTCACTGGGGCCGTAGGCCGGGGCTGTTTCCAGGTGGTTAATGCCCGCCGCCAGGGCTGCTTCCAGCACCTGCTCAAGCTGTTGGGGGCTGGCAAGGGCCCGCATGGTGCCCAGGGTGAACAGCGATACCTCCGGCCCAGAGCCAAAGGCTCGCCTAGGGGCTTTCGGGGCTGGTTTCATCATCAGCTTGGGGATCCGGGTGGCCCTTGCCCTTGTTGCGGATCAGGGCCGCTGGGCTGAGGCCTTCCACAAAGCGGCGAAAATCTGCCACTTCTTCGGCATCGGCCTCGGCATCCACTGGAATCGAGGCATCACCCACCACTTCCTCCAGCATCCACAGGCTGCTGCCAGTGCGCAGGGCTAGGGCGATCGCATCACTGGGGCGGCAATCAATCTCGTGGCTTTCCCCTTGGCCATCGGTCAACTTCAACACCGCCCGGAAGGTGTTCTCCTCGATGGCGTGGATGATCACCCGTTGCAGTTCCAGCTCCCCTAAGGCCATCAACGTGGCCATCAGATCGTGGCTGAGCGGTCGGGGCGGCTCGATCTGGCGCAGGCCCGCCAGGATGTTGTGGGCCTGGGCCTGGTCAATCCAGATCGGCACCTGTCGGCGGCCGGAGGGATCGCGCAGCAGCACGATCGGACTGCGGGTTGCGGCATCAAGGGCAATGCCAGCCACGGTCATTTCCACCATGGCAGCGGTGCCGACAGCTCCCATGATTATGGCCAGAACTGTCCAGGCCCCTGCAGAGATGTTTACGGGATTGATTCAGGCTGTGGGTGAACTGCGCTCTATCCCTGAGGGGGTTGGGGTGCGTTGCCCAGGGGAGTTGGCGCCCCTCGCCCTGGGGGACAGCGTTGCCGTGGATGGGGTGTGTCTCACGGTGCGGCGCCTTTGCAGCGATGGCTTTGAAGCGGATGTGAGCTGGGAAACCCTGCAGCGCACTGCCCTGGGCGCCAAGGCGCGGCGGGGGGGCTGGGTGAATCTGGAGCCGGCCCTGCGGCTCTCTGATCGCCTCGGGGGCCATTTGGTTAGCGGCCATGTGGATGGCCTGGGCGAGGTGGTGGCCCTGGAGCACCAGGGCCATTCCTGGCGCCTGGAGTTGGCGTGGCAAGACCCGGCCCTGGGCCGTTACATCTGTGACAAAGCCAGTGTGGCGGTGAACGGCATCAGCCTCACCGTGGCGGGCTGCAGCGCCGATGGCTCCCGCTTTTGGCTGGCGGTGATACCCCACACCTGGGAGTACACCACCCTGGCCCGCCTGGGGCTGGGGGAAGCGGTGCACCTGGAGGCTGACCTATTGGCTAAATACGTGGAACGGCTGCTGGCACCTGCCAAGTTGGCTGGCTCTACAAACCCAGCCAATGCAACATTGACCAGTGGTTGGCTGGCCGAGCAGGGCTGGGCTTCCTAGGTTCCGAGGGAGTTCCTCTTTCCCATGCTCAAGTCTTTCTCCATTGCCGAGGGGGTACTCCTCCTTGTGCTTGGTCTGCTGGCCCTGATCTTCCCCGTGGTGGCTTCCTTTGGTGTGACCGCCGTGGTGGGCATTGCCTTCCTGGTGGGCGGCATCGTGGGCTGGATCAACAACATCTTCCGCCGGCAGGGCCTGAAGGGCTGGTTGGTGTTCTGGCGTTTGGTGGTTTCAACCCTTTTCCTGGTGGCTGGCGGCACGATCCTCAAGCAATTCGCCGAGGGGGGGGTGCCCGCCGCCACCCAGGTGGCAGCCCTGAGTGTGGCCATTGGAATTGTGTTTTTGGTGGAAGGAATCGTGGCAATTTTCGCCGCCCTGAGCCACCGAAACATTCAAGGCTGGGGCTGGGGTTTGACCAATGGCGTTGTCACCTTGGTGCTTGGTGTGTTGATCCTTTCAATGAAGTTCTGGGGGCTGCTCTCGGTGCTCGGCATCCTGGTGGGAGTGAGCTTCCTCTTCTCAGGCATTGATTTGATTGCCTTTGGCAGCATGCTCCATGGGGATAAAACCCCTGGCTCCGAGCATCAGTCTTCAGCCACTGCCGCCTGATCGATTTGGTCATCTGGCTCGTCCCCCAGGGGGCGCAGCCAGATGGTGCCTGTTTCCTGGTGCAGCTCGATCCGGCATTCCTGGCCCGGTTCGAGCCCCAGGCGGCGGGTGTAAGCGTTGCCAATTAGGAGGTTGCCGTTGCCATGTACCCGGGTGCGGTACTCGGCCTGGCGGCCCCGGAAGCCACTGCCATCGGCCTCGGGTAATACAAAACCTTTGGCTTCCACCAGAGCGCGATAGAAGGCTTTTTTCAACACGCGGCCGCCGGGTCCCACATAGCCGCAGGCCCTGGCGATTTGTTCGGGGCTGCTACTGCTCAGGTCCCGGGCTTTATTGAGCAGTGGCTCCCCCACCAGGGTTGCAATTTGGGCCATGGGTACTTTTCGGACCAATGGGGCGATTCTGCCCTGTTTGACCAGGCCTAGATAGGGCAAGCCCCACAAAATCAAGCGGGGGAGGCAGCACCGCTCTCCAGCTTTCCGCTGGGGGTGCTGAAAGCCTGACCTCCTGCTGATCGATTCGGGTTTCTAAGACTTCGAGGCCAGTTTGATCGCTACCTTGCCCCTAATCCTCTCGCCAGAGGAGACCCCGTGGCCCTTGGCGTGATCGCATTCCCCCCAGTTTTTTCCACTTTTGCCCCCACCCCCCGGAGCCTCACCCGGCAGTTGGTGGTGGCCCTGGTGGCCCTGGTGGCCGTGGGCGGTGCCACGAGGGTGATGGAGGCGGGCCTGGCCTGTCCCGATTGGCCGCTTTGCTACGGAAGCCTGCTACCCACCCGCCAGATGAACCTCCAGGTGTTTCTGGAGTGGTTTCACCGTTTAGATGCCTTTCTGGTGGGCATTGGCTTAATCCTGTTGCTGGCCATGGCCCTGCTCGACCGGGCTGGCCAACCCCGCTGGCTGCCCTGGTTGAGCGCCGCCGCCCTGGGGCTGGTGGCTGCCCAGGGGGCCCTGGGGGCGCTCACGGTTAGCCAATTACTGCGCTTCGACATCGTGAGCGCCCACTTGGCCCTGGCCCTGGCCCTGGTGGCCCTGCTCAGTGCCACGGCCCAGTTACTGCAGCCACCCCTGGCCGGTCCCCGGCCCCGGGGGGCCATCTGGCTCACCGCCGGCGCTGGCCTGCTGGTTTACGGCCAATGCATTGCCGGCGCCCTGATGGCCACCCAGTGGGCCAGTGGCAGCTGTCTGCGCTTGGCCCAAGGTTGCCAATGGCTAGTGGGCCACCGCCTGTTGGCCACCCCGGCGGCGGCGGCCTGCAGCCTGGCGGCCCTCTGGGTGCTGGCCCAGCCCTGTGTGATGCCAGTGCGGCGCCTGGTGGTGGCGGCGGGGTTGCTAGCGGCCCTCCAGGTGATGCTGGGGGTGCTCACCCTGCGCCTGGCCTTAGCCGAACCGCTGGTGACCGTGGCCCACCAACTGGTGGCTGCCCTCCTGGTGGCCACCCTTGCTGCATCAGCCCTGGCGCTACGGCCTTTCCCCCCTGCGGATCCCCTCCATGGTTGATGCTGCCCTCAGCCGCGAGGCCGTGGTGCCCAGCCGAAAACGGCTGAAGTTGCCCCCCTGGCTCGAGATTGCTAAGCCTCGACTAATTCCCCTGTTGCTGGCCACCACCTTGGGGGGGATGGCGCTCACGGAAAGCTGGCCGATGCCCATGCCCCGGCTGGCCTGCACCCTGGGGGGCGGCGCCCTGGCGGCGGCCGCGGCGGGGGTGCTGAATTGCGTTTGGGAGCAAGAGCTTGATGGCCGGATGCTGCGCACCAGCGGCAGGGCCCTGCCCTCTGGGCGGCTAAGCGGCTCCCAAGCCCTGAGCATTGCCGTGGCTTTGGCCTGCAGCGCCGCCTTGCTGCTGGTGATGGGGGTCAACTGCCTGGCCGCCAGCCTTTCCCTGCTTGGTCTTTGCAGCTATGTGCTGCTTTACACGGTGGTGCTGAAGCCCCGCACCCCCCAAAATATCGTGATCGGCGGCCTGGCAGGAGCGATCCCCCCCCTGGTGGGGGCTGCGGCCGCCACGGGCCACATCGGTCTCGGCGGATGGTGGTTGTTTGGCCTGGTGATGCTCTGGACCCCGGCCCATTTCTGGGCCCTGGCCCTGTTGTTGGCAGACGACTACCGCTCGGTGGGGATTCCGATGCTGCCGGTGGTGAAGGGGCCTGTGGTG
>Ga0214921_10005563_pt1 | contig 17749 bp, 16 predicted proteins | sample LL1505_MetaG_FD_177992 | JGI IMG/M metagenome (GOLD analysis project Ga0214921, IMG submission 177992) | Freshwater microbial communities from Lake Lanier, Atlanta, Georgia, United States - LL-1505 | ecosystem: Environmental > Aquatic > Freshwater > Lake | place: USA: Georgia | collected...
ATGGGATGCAATTGAGGACGCTAATCACTGCTGTTTCACAGAAAAATAGTGCGAATGTACTAGCAAACCCTTCGATTATTTTAAAGAGGGGACAGAAAGGAGTCATCGAAGTCACACAGGAGTTCAAGTATGTGAAGGAGTTTAGCGATCCACAATCCTCGATTAGGACAATCCAGTCCTCGAGTACAAATACAACGGCGGGTATCGTAGGACTTATTGCTGTTCCAGGACCTGAAACTGTCATCGGCTCGTTTCCCTCGCAAATTAGTGATGCTGTGCCGATCGGGGTGAAAATGGGGGTAAAGCCGGATGTTACTGGTGACAATAGTCGGGTGCTCCTAGAGCTTGAGCCAAGTTTTATAGATTTTGAGGGTTTTATTAATTACGGAACAGTCATTAACTCTTCTTACACGCAGACTTACTTCAACACGGCCGTGACGATTATGACAAATAACATTCAACAACCCGTGTTTATACGCCGTGATTTGACATTGCCTGCTGTTGAGGTGAGCGATGGTTACACCCTGCTCTTGGGAGGTTTGTTAAGGGAAGACATTCAGAAGATCGATGAAAAAGTACCCATTATCGGCGATATCCCGATTTTCGGTCGTGCGTTTCAGGGTAAGACGGAGCAGGCGATTAAAAAGAACACTTTGATCTTTGTGACTCCGAGAATCCTAGATGTGAGCGGGCAGCCTCTCAATCCTACGGCTGGATCTCCCACCACGGCATCAGCCAGTGGACCGCCCTAGAGCTTTATTTTCTGATCAGGCGGTAAGGAAAGTCGACGGGGATCTCTCTTACATTGCCTGCTGACCAACTAGCTAAGTTTGCGACGGTGTAACCGGCACCTCCGAAAACAAAATAGAACAGAGAACTCCAGGTATCCGCTGTTTCCGACTTGGCATACCAAAGCCGAGGCTTGAGATCCGTAGGGCTGTTCACAGGCAGGTCAATTCCTCCCCGACGCTCCTCACCGCCTATTTTGATTTTTTCTAGTGACTCGTAGCGGATCCACAGAGGTTTTGTGTTGGGTGCGGGTTTTTGGGGAAGGACAGGGGCTGCCTTCACCTCTTGGCCTCTTTGAGCCCGAATTTGATTGGCTGACTGCAGCGTAGGTGAGTCGATTGGGATTTGTAGAATCTGTCGATAGGTACCCGCAGGGAGATAAAGAATCTTTTCAGGATCTTCGTTGGGGACTTCGACTTCCGAAGGTAGATTTAAATTAGCGATTTCGGGTGTGAGGGGAGGTTTGGGTGGGGTGAGTGCCTTTTTTTCGGCCGAAGGTTGGGATGCTGACTCCTTGACGGTGCCTCCCATCGGGTCGGAAGGTGTGGAGGATTCTGGAGCGATCTCTTGAGCTTTTTTCGTAGTTTGGTCTGAGGATGGGACATTGGCGCCACCCATAGGGTCGGAGATAGGTGTTTCTTTTGCAGGAGCAGAAGTAGGTGAGTTCGTTGCGACGGAGTTTCCACCTCCCATGGGATCAGGCTCGACGGACTCAACGGGATCGCGTGCAAGAGCCGTCATTGAACTCAAAGCTAGGATGAGAAAAATTCTGTGCTTCATGTGATCAGTCCTATCCTGCGAAGCCAGACTGCGGCACGAGGATGATGTTCGCTCCAGCCTTGCAGTTCCCACAGCCATCCCACTTTTTCCGCAAAGAGATAAAGGCCGCCTGCCCCAAAAAGAATGATTGAGCTAGTTCCAGCCAAGAAGGAGGGAATACGGTTTCCTTGCCCAAGGGCAATTGAGAGCCGGGTCCATACGAGAAAACCGAAAAGAACAAAGACACTACTAAAAATAGTGGCGGCGACATTCCGTCTGGCATCGGTCATGCCGAACGCGATACCAAAGAGGCAGAGGAGAGGACAAGCCAAAGGATAGGCTAAGCGATTCCAGTTCTCCGTCTCGTAGGGAGCGCGAAGACGATCATTGAGGCGCGAGCGATCGGAGGCGAGGCGAGCGACATCGGGCCAAGGGAGTTCATCGGGGGGAAGAAGACGTGAGGCTAGTGTTTCAGGTGGGGCTGTGCAATCGGGCAGAACAAGCTCGTCCAGTAGGGGGCCGAGCGTTTCTTGGCCGTTTGTGGTGGCGCTGTAATCGGCCCGACGAACCCCTTGGAAATGCCAAACCCCACCTTGGTAGAAGGCCGAGCTGGCGAATAGTTTGGAGAGATCGCGACCTTCGGGCTCGGAGCGAAATAGAACTTCCAGATTTTCTGCTTTTTTTTCTTTCAGATAGATACGACCGATGTACCAGATTTCACTTTGAGTGGCGTTGGGCAGGATGGGCGAGCGGTAGACGATCTGTTGAAATGTGTTTTCTTCCAAAGGTTCCTGTTTGATCTGCTTTTTCACCTTTTCCCGACCTGCTTGGGCGGTGGGGGAGAGAGAGTAGGAGAGTAAGTAGAGAATGATGGAGAGGCCTGCGCTGCAGACGAGGAATGGTTTCGCCAGAGTCACAGGACTCATTCCTGACGCGAGAAGGGCGACCGATTCACGGTGTCTGGAGAAGTAAGCCAAAACGTATAGCGTGGCGAAGAGGACGGCCACGGGCAGGATCGACTGTGCCAGATCGGGAAGTTGGATTAGAAAGTACTTTGCCAAAAGAGTGAAAGGCGGATTTTTTTCAACTAGTCGGCCGAGTTTGTCGAAAACATCAAACATAAGCCAAAGCACAAACAGGGCGGTAATGACAAAGACAAGGGGGAGTAGGACCGAGCGCCAAAGATATTTTTCGACGATTTTCATTTTCCGTGCGAATCTACACATAGCATCTCGATGAACCTTGCCCACGATCTTTCTGCTTTGGAGGAAACCGTCAAGCGTTGCCACGGGTTGGTCCCTGCGGTGGAGGCGGCGGGAAAAGCATTGGCAGAGAGGGTGAAGGCGGGGGGGAAAGTCTTAACGTGTGGGAATGGGGGCAGTGCGGCTGACTCGATGCACTTGGCTGAGGAGATGACGGGGCGATATCGGGGGAATCGAAAAGCGCTCCCTGCGTTGGCCCTATGTGCTGATGGCTCAGCCCTGACCTGCATTGCGAACGACTGGTCTTACGAGGATGTGTTTTCAAGGCAAGTGGAGGCATTTGGTCAAAAGGGGGACGTTTTGATTGTATTCAGTACGAGTGGAAAATCTCCCAACATTCTCAAAGCAATCCAAGTTGCAAAAAGTCGTAATATGCTTATTATAGGAGCTTTAGGAAAGGATGGCGGGCCTGCAAAAGGGCTGTGTGATCATGCGGTTGTGGTGCCCAGTGAGGATACGTCCAGGATCCAGGAAATTCACGGTTGGTTGATCCATGCCTGGTTGGAGTGTGTGGAGGCGATTGCGGTCGGAAAGAGTTAGCGGGGAAGGACTTTGTCCTTGGAAGAGGGCGGGGGTTTGGATATGTTTTTAAGTTCGTCGACGTTCTGCGAAATCGCCCTTGTTTAGGGGCCGCAGAGCACCACGTTGGCGGGGTACGGGAGATAAACTTATGGCGGTGGTGATTCGTTTGCGGAAAGAGGGAAAAAAGAATCGTCCCTACTTTCGAGTAGTTGTGACGGACAAAGAAAGTCCGCGGGATGGCCGTTTTCTTGAGCTGGTAGGAACCTACAATCCGATGGGTAAAGATGAGGGCATGAAACTCAAGCTGGATCGGATTGATCACTGGGTAGGCAAAGGGGCCAAACCGAGCGAGACGGTGGCCAGTTTCATCCGCAAAGCGCGGCGCGCGCCGAAGGCGTAAGTTTCCGGTGAGGACAGGATTCCCATGCGATATTTTCTGGAACTTGTCCTGGGTCGCCTCGTTACCCATCCCGACGAAGTAGATGTAGAGGAGACCTCGGACGACCGAGGCTTTCTTTTTCGCATTCGCGTTAACCCTGAGGATTTGGGTCGAATCATCGGCCGTAATGGAAGAACGATTGAGGCGATTCGCTCTCTTTTAAATGCGGCGAGCCGAGATGGGCGTCACGTATCTGTCGAGGTAGAGGATGGGGAATTCGATGGGGACAATTCATGAAGATTGATCTCTTGACCCTTTTTCCTGCGATGGCGCAAGGAGTTCTGGGGGAAAGTATTTTGGGACGTGCGCAACGTGCGGGATTGGTTGAGATCCGTGTGCATCAGATTCGGGACTATGCGAAGGATAAACACCACACGGTGGATGACCGTCCGTTTGGGGGAGGACCTGGGATGGTGATGAAGGCGGAGCCTCTGGTGGACGCGATTGAGCATTTGCGGGGCGAAGGGAAGGATCGGGCCAGGGTGATCTACTTGACGCCAGAGGGAGTTCGCTTGGATCAGGCAAAAGTTCGGCAGTTGGGCAAGGAGCACCGGCGCCTGCTACTTGTCAGCGGGCATTATGAGGGGATCGACGAGAGAGTTCGGCAGGGATGGATCGATGAGGAGATTTCAGTCGGAGATTATGTTTTAAGTAACGGGACACTGCCGGCGTTGACCCTGATCGATGCGCTGGTGCGGTTGATTCCAGGGGTGTTGGGGAATGAAAATTCTGCTGGGGAGGACTCATTTGAAGGGGAAGGGCTTTTGGAGGGGCCCCAGTACACCCGTCCTGAGGAGTTTCGGGGAATGAAGGTGCCTGGGGTATTGCTCTCGGGTCATCACGCGGAGGTTCTGAAGTGGCAGAGAAGCCAAGCCGTGGCTCGGACGAAAGAGCGAAGAGAAGATTTACTTGAGGAGAAAAAGCAGGCAGGATTTACCCCTCCTAAGGAGATAAAAAAATGAGCGCAAAGATTATCGAAACGATTGAAAAAGAGCAGTTCAAAGAGGGCCGCACTGGTTTCGGTGTGGGCGATAAGATCAAGGTTTTCACAAAGGTGAAGGAGGGGGATAAGGAGCGGACCCAGCTTTTTGCCGGAACCGTGATCGCGCGTAAGGGGCGTGGATTGAACGAACAGTTTACCGTTCGGCGCATCAGTTATGGAGAGGGAGTGGAACGTATTTTTCCTCTGCACTCTCCTCGGATTGAAAAAGTCGAGGTAGAGACCAAGGGCAATCCTCGCCGAGCCAAACTTTTCTACCTGCGCGGCCGCTCCGACATGGCTGTGCGGGAAGTGGTCGAAACCAGAAAGAAAAAATAAATTCCTCCGCTCTGGAAATCAGAGATTTTGTTGGCGGGTTCATCCGCAACAGTCGGAGTAGATGAGGCGGGTCGGGGATCGTTAGCGGGACCCGTCGTTGCAGCGGCTTATCAGTTTCACAAAAGCGGGGTGGATCTTGAGGGTTTGGATGATTCAAAAAAGCTAAGCCGCAAGAAAAGAGAAGGCCTTTTCGAAAGACTCACAGATGGAGAGATTGGAAGGTGGGCTGTGGGAGAAGCCTCTCTAAAGGAGATTGAGGAGTATAATATTTTGGTAGCCAGTCAAATGGCGATGGCACGGGCCTTGAAGGGGTTAGGAGACATCACGGGGGTGATTTTAGTGGATGGTTTGCCTGCCAAGCATTTAAAAAAGGAGCACGTTGCTGTTGTGGGGGGGGATGGAATTTGTCCATCGATTGCTGCGGCTTCTGTGGTCGCAAAAGTTTCACGAGACCGAACCCTTTTGCGATTTGATCAGTTATATCCCATGTATGGTTTTTCGAGGAATTGTGGATACGGTACGGCAGAGCATCTCCGGGCTCTCCGTGTTCACGGACCTTGTCCGCTCCATCGGCGATCGTTTTTACCCATGGGATCAGCGACCATGTCCCGCATGGAAAAATAGTCGGGAGGCAGGCCGATATGGAGAGCGGGTGGCAGCCCGTTTTCTCCAGCGTGAAGGAGTGAAAATATTGGTCCGTAATTATCGGGCCCGATGTGGAGAGATCGACTTAATGGGACGGGAGGGAAATGAGCTAGTCGTCGTAGAAGTCAAAACGCGCCACATTCTCGCCCGATTACGGCCTGAACATGCGGTGACGTGGACGAAACAGAGAAGAATCATTGCGACAGCCAACCACTATTTGCGAGAGCTAGAATGCCGCCCCCCTCCCGTTCGTTTTGATATCGTGGAGGTTCATTTCGCGCCAGGTCAGAGGCCAACGAGTCGTTGGATTCGGCACGCTTATAGTCTAACCGATGCAGGATTGGCATGGAGCCGATGAGACAGCTTGCGAGCACATGGTCGGCAGCGGTTGTCGGGGTGGAAGCGCTACCTGTGGAGGTGGAGGTGGATGCGGGGGGTGGAAAAGAGAATTTTGTGGTGGTTGGTTTGGCAGACACGGCCGTGAAGGAGTCCCGGCAAAGGGTCAAAGCGGCCGTCTGGAATAGCGGCTACTCTTGCCCTGTAGGATTTATTACGGCCAGCTTAGCTCCTGCAGATCTGAAAAAGGGTGGACCATGCTTTGATCTTCCCATCGCGCTGGGCCTTTTGGCCTGCTCAGGTCAAATTTCGAATGAAAAACTAGCGGAATGGATGGTGGTGGGGGAATTGGCTCTGGATGGTGAAGTTCGTGCGGTGCGGGGGGCTTTGGCTATTGCACTGCTGGCCCGAGGGCGACGGTTGCGGGGATTAATGGTTCCGATGGCGAATGCTGCTGAAGCCTCTGCTGTTGAGGGAATTCGGATTATCCCTGTCCGAGATCTTCGTGAGGCGGCAGAAGTTATCGATGGTAAGATGATTCCTTGCCCGAAAGTGGACGCGCCAATCCGTACGAGTGTCACCCCAGATCGGGAGTGTGGAGGTAGGGAAGATTTTTCTGAGGTGAAGGGCCAGGAGGCGGTGAAGCGGGCTTTGGAAATCGCGGCTGCCGGAAATCATAATGTTTTGATGATCGGGCCGCCAGGCTCGGGAAAAAGCATGCTGGCGAAACGGCTACCCAGCATTTTGCCCAAAATGAGTTTGGAGGAGTCGTTTGAGACAACGCGCATTCATAGTGTGGCAGGGCTGCTTCGATCCGAGGGATCGTTGGTTCAGGAGCGACCGTTTCGAAGTCCGCACCACACAATTTCTGATATTGGATTAATTGGGGGATCGGCGCATCCCGCTCCAGGGGAAGTCAGTTTGGCGCATCACGGGGTGCTTTTCTTGGATGAGCTACCAGAATTTAAGAGATCCGCTTTGGAGGTTTTGAGGCAACCGCTGGAGGATGGGCAGGTGACGATTTCAAGGGCCACAGGGACGATGACTTTTCCTGCGAGATTCATGTTTGTGGGGGCAATGAATCCCAGTCCGCGGGGATATTTTGAGGGAAGGGGGAGCGGGCAAGCAGCACGGAAGTACTTAAATAAAATTAGTGGTCCGCTTTTAGATCGGATCGATCTCCATCTGGAAGTTCCAGCCATGAAGCATGAGCATCTTTTAGCGGAAGCACCTGGAGAGTCGTCGGCAACTATCCGAGCCAGGGTGGAGCGTGCTCGGGAGGTGCAACGGAAGCGCTTCGGACCCTCATCTGCAATCTATGCCAATGCCCAGATGGGCCCTCGGGATTTAAGGAAAAGAGTTCCTATGGATCGGGAGGCGAAGGCTCTGTTATCGGGAGCTATGAGTGATCTCTCTCTTAGTGCGAGAGCTTTAGATCGCATCTTAAAGGTAGCCCGTACGATTGCAGATCTGGCGGAAAGTGAGAAAGTTCTGTTGGATCATTTAGCTGAGGCAATTCAGTACCGCACCTTAGACAGACAGATTTGGGGATAAGGGGGGGCTTGCGCGTGATTCAGCTCGCGCCTGAGATATTTCCTTAACTCTTTGGCAATCCTTTTACCTTAAGGCCGGGCTTAAGTCCGCGGGAGCTGAACCAGTCCCGATTCACTTCCAGTGCATAGCCAACTTGGTCAGACTTACTGACTACCGGGGTTTCCTCAAATGGGACAAGTGGATGAATCTCTAAAATCACTCCATCTGCACTCAAAAAAGCTAGATCCAAAGGGATCGAGGTGTTGTGCATCCAAAAAGAGGCTTTTTTCGTCTTAGGAAAAATAAAAAGCATGCCGTGATTTAGCTCAAGAGATTCTCGGTTCATGAGCCCGTTCATCTGCTCCGCAGGGCTGAGCGCCACCTCTGCGACAATCGAATGTCCCTCAACTTTTAAATTGGCAAGGCCACCCGCTTCGAGTCGGCACAGGGCGAGAACGAGAAAGAGTAAAGTCTGAAGTAGCTTCAATAGCGGGGGAGAGAGGGGTCGATTTCTTCCGACCATGCATCGATCCCGCCCTTAAGGTTGAGCAGTTTTTTGTACCCTTGTTGCTGAAGAAAAAGAAGAGCCTTGGCGCTTCGTACTCCCGCTTTGCACTGAAGTACAATTTCCTGATCTTGGGGAATCTCTTGCCATCTCTTTGGAATTTCGCCCAAGGGAATGAGGGTAGAGCCCGCAATTTTGGAAATCTGATATTCGTGGGGTTCGCGCACATCGACCAAGACAAATGACTTCTTGGAATCGATCTTTTGTTTGAGCTCAGTGCAGGTAATTTCAGGAACTTGGGGCGCTTCCTGTGCCGGTCCCTCGCGGGCAGGGGCACCACAAAACTGCTCATAATCAATCAGGCCTGTGATGGTTTTATTGGGACCACAGATCGGGCAGTGCGGATTTTTGCGTAGCTTCATTTCCTTGAACTTCATTTTTAAGGCATCGAAAAGGAGGAGACGTCCGATGAGGGGATCACCGATTCCTAGAATGAGTTTTACAGTCTCAATGGCCTGAAGAACCCCGATGACTCCCGGAAGAATTCCAAGCACACCGCCCTCGGCACAACTAGGAACGCTGCCAGGGGGTGGCGGTTCGGGGTAGAGGCAACGGTAGCAGGGGCCTTTTTCTCCCCAGAATACGGTGCACTGGCCCTCGAAGCGGAAGATGGAGCCGTACACATTGGGTTTGCCCAAAAGAACGCATGCGTCGTTCACGAGGTAGCGGGTAGGAAAGTTGTCAGTACCGTCCACCACCACATCGTAGTCTCGGAAAAGTTCAAGTGCGTTGTCGGAACGCAGGGCAATTTCGTGGGTGACTACATCCACGTGGGGATTGAGTTCGGAGATGGTGCGCCGGGCAGATTCGACCTTCGCCTGACCGATGGAGGTCTGACGGTGGATAATTTGACGCTGAAGGTTGGATTCATCCACCCGATCGAAATCAACGATTCCCAGTCGACCTACCCCTGCGGCGGCTAGATAGGCGAGAAGGGGGGAGCCGAGGCCGCCTGTTCCAATGGCCAAAACACGGGAGGCCTTGAGCTTGCGCTGACCTTCGACCGTGACCTCGGGCATGATAAGATGGCGGGCATACCGACGCATCTCTGGTGAGCTTAGGGTCTGTGCAGGGGTGGTTTCGTTGATTCTGGAAATCAAAGACATCTGAAAAACCTAACAGAAATGGATGCCAGGGTCGAGATGGTGTGTGTCATGAGGCCGCCTTGGAAAGGCGGGCTTAGCCCAATTACTGTCCCTTGAAAAACTCAGCCTGGAGGACAAGCTCGTCTTTAAATTGGGGTCTTTTTTCGACCGTATCGAGATGATGAAAGAATTCGTCGGCGGTCTCGAACAGATGGCCCTTTTCGATATAGGAGTCGGTCGTGAAGGGGCTGAAACCACCACGGGGGAAGATCATGTAGCGTGCCTTCATGTAGTCCCGGGCGTGGCCTAGCTCGTCCATCATGCCCGTGGAAAGGGGTGGGCGTTCGGGATAGGGATGAATCGCCACAACGGCGTGGACTTTACCTACGTACCAGTGCAGATCGCGATGGACTGTGTATGCGTAAATGGACTCCCGATCGCTGGCAGGCACCCCCTCAAAATTAGTTCCGATCTCAATCGACTGGGGATCCACAATAACGGCGTACTTGCGGAGACGGTGGATGATCTGGTCGATCTCCTTTCGTTTCTCCGGAGTGCCGTAGCTCATCGAGTAGCTGGCGTACACAACCCAGGGATTTGGATGGGTAACAAGTTTATAGAGGGCCTCGGGGGGTTCGCCCACGGCGATGACATAGTGGGGTACCCCCATGTACCGAGCCCAGTCTTCAGATAGGCTAACCTCCTCATTCATCCATGAGAGGATATCGTACAAAGTATGGTTCCGCTGTTTGAGAGCGATGAGGAACGGGTCAGCCTCCTGAAGGGTTTCCAGTTTCAGTTTGATCGCCCACTCCGCGTCGATCAGGGTGACAATCAGATCGGGCTTAATAAAATCCCGAAGAACCCGTTGATCCTTAAACTTGCGATTGATTCGGTTCCACTCAACTGTGGCAGGGGCACGAATAATGACGTCCTGATAATTGTTTCGCTGAATCTCGTACCCGATTTTTTCGTACTCTTTTTCGCGGGTCAGTTCAAAAACATAGTCCGTAGTTCCCAGAAGACGTTCGAGAGGTTTTTTCCCTGCCTTCGTGAAGTCATCGATGGCGTTATAGACCTTGATTTCGCGGTTGTTGCGCTGACCGAGGGCGACGACCCGGCGTAGGTAGTCGGCATCGTCCATTCCCGCAATCATTCCAGTGACAAGAACTCGCATTCAGAAACTTTATCAGCTTTTTTATGAAAAAGCGATCTTGTTCACGGGATGTGCGTTTCATGAGCTAAGGGCAATCAAGGCTTTCTCGCTTGCGATTTTCTTAAGGCTTTCCGTCTCCTTTTGAGGTATTTTTTTTGAAGTGAAGTTAAAAACACTTCTTGCGCTGGTTTTTATCTCCGTAGGAGTTTTGCTGCTTCTACTTGTAAGCAATTCATTCATCAGTCGAAAAAAAGCTAACGAATTAGGGGAAGCGGAACTGCAGAAGTATTACTCCTATCAATTAGCGGACGAGCTTCGCCAAAGCTCGGATGATTTAACGCGGATGGCTCGCACCTATGCGGTTACTGGGAATGAAAAGTATCAGAAGTTCTTTAACCGCATTTTGACAATCCGAAATGGAGAGACTCCCCGGCCTCAGGACTATAACGACATTTACTGGGACCTTGTTACCGGTGATGTGGAGCAGGACAGCGCAGAAGCGGGAGAAAAAGTATCCCTAGAAAGTCGGATGTTAAGCGCTGGATTTACCGTCCAAGAGTTTGCTCTTCTTAAAGATTCGCAAAATCAAAGCGATTCACTCGTAAAGCTAGAAAATATCGCGATGCATGCTTTGAAAGGGGAGTTTGATGATGGAACGGGAACCTTTCAGATCAAAAAAACTCCTGATCAACCTCTCGCCATTCAGATTCTACACAGCCAACAGTACCATGAGGCCAAGGCGAAAATTATGAAGCCTCTGCGGGATTTTACGCAGATGGTAAACCAGAGGACGTCGATCCTTGTGAGTGGACTACAAAAAGAAGTTCATCGCAGAGTTCAACTTGGACTCGTACTAGCACTGGCGTTGTTGGGTTTGCTGAGCATCGGCTACACGGTGATTCTTCGGTTGGTGCTACGTCCGATTCGCCTGTTGTCTCTCGCCGTCCAACAGTTGGAGCAAGGGAAGTTTGCTGAGATTCAAAGCGTCCGAGGAGTCCGGGAATTGAACCAACTTGTCACAGCTTTTAATCAGATGGCGGCCATTCTCCATCAGAGGGAAAAAGAAAAAGAAACAGCTCTGACGGATCTCGGGGAAAAAGCAACGGCACTGGAGAAAGAGAAGGGACGCACTGAGAAGCTTTTGCTCAACGTCTTGCCGATCGCCATTGCGGACCGTCTACAAAGGGGAGAGAAGGTTGAAGCGGAAACCTTTCCCGAGGTCACCGTTTTGTTTGCCGATGTGGTCGGCTTCACCAAACTGGCGGCCGAGCTTGGGCCGCGTTCCGTGGCGAATTTGCTTAACGAACTTTTTGAAATGTTCGATGATTTGGCGGAAAAGTACAAACTGGAGAAAATCAAGACGATTGGGGATTGCTACATGGCGGTGGCGGGTGTTCCAGATCGAAGCCCCACGCATGCCCAGCAGATGGCGGACTTTTCTCTGGAGGCCTTGGCGGCTTTGAAGAGCCAGAACCAGAAGATGTCCCGAAGTCTACAAATTCGGATTGGAATGCATAGCGGAACCGTTGCCGCAGGGATTATCGGCAGAAAGAAGTTTGCGTACGATTTGTGGGGGGATGTGGTGAATGTCACGAGCCGATTAGAGGGGTCGGCCGAACCTATGAAAATTCACGTGAGTGAGAGTGTTCATTCTCGGTTAGAGGACAGTTATCTTTTTGAGGAGAGGGGAGAAGTTGAGTTAAGAAATCGGGGCAAACTACGAACGTACTATCTTATCGGAAAAAAAGTTGAAAAGAGTTAAGGGGAATGTGCTGTGACGAGATTTGAACCCTAAAGTCTTTTTGGATTACTCACGCAAAAGCCGCCAAGTAGGCGAAAGAAAGTGGCTAGGGAGGGAATTGAACCCCCGACACGAGGATTTTCAGTCCTCTGCTCTACCAACTGAGCTACCTAGCCAACGGAATAGGATTGAGATCATAAACCAATAAACCGACCTCTGGAAAGCGTGCTTTCCACAATATGTGTGGGCTCTTTAAGGTATTTGGATGAGTCAAGAAACCTTATTGAAGCCTGAACCTTATGTGAAAGTGTGTATGGCCTTGGTGGCGCTGAGTCTTTTGACCATCGCCGTCTGCCAGGTGGTTCTCGTTCTACGCCCACCAGCTCAGCCCATTGTCAGACGTCCTGTGATACCCATCGAGAACCGGATGAGTCCGCAAGGTTTGCCTCCCTTTCCTCAAGGCACGATGCCCTCTGGAGCTCAAGAAGGCGCCCGCTTACCCCAAGGAAATCCACCTCAGTCCCCCGAAAGGACCGACAAGAAGTAAGCCGTGGCTACCATTGGGCGGGAAGAGTGAACGAAGCAGAGGGGTCGGAATATTTCATCGCGAGAAAAGAGAAAGGTGATATTAAAGATCTATGGACGAAATCTTTAGAAAAAATATAGCAAGGTCGAGTCAGACGGGTTTTACGTTGGTGGAGTTGCTGGTGGTGGTCACGATCATCGGGTTATTGGTCGGACTAATTTCAGTAGCGGTTCCCAGGGCGATTGAATCAGGTATGAAGGCAAAGGCGAAGGGGGAGTTGACTTCGATTGTGGCGGCGGTCAAAGCGTACAAGCAGGAGTATGGGCGTTTTCCAGGAGACTCTTCTAAAACAAATCGGCTTTTCTCAAGCAACTCTTCCCCTGATACTATCAAGACCTTGATGAAAGTGTTGAGTGGTGACTCAACTGCTTTATTAGATAGCCAAGTTGCAAATCCAAAAGGAGTGCGTTTTTTTGAAGGGGCAAAAACAGATGGAACAATGGATGACCCCTGGGGTGCCCAATACCTGGTGCTTGTCGATTCTTCCGAGACAGGATCATTGAGTTACACAAACGCGGGTTCTGTTGTAAATTTAAGCCTATCAGTATTAGGAGTTTGTTACGGCAAGGATGGTAAAGCAGATACGGCTACCGGATCAAAGAACGATATTTTTAGTACAGATCTAAAATAAGTAGTCTACTTAAGACAGCGCTGGGGACAGAGTTTTCGTAGTTCGCACTGAGCGCAGTCAGGCTTTCGGGCGTTGCACCGCTTTCTGCCGTGAGCAATCAGAAGATGGGAGACCAGTGTCCAATCCTCTTTTGGAATGAGTCGTACGAGTGCGCTCTCCACTTTCACGGGGTCGAGATGCCGCGTCAGTCCCATCCTGCGTGAAAGGCGACCCACATGGGTATCCACCACAACCCCCTCCGCTAGTCCAAACGCATTCCCTAAAACAACATTTGCAGTTTTCCGACCAACCCCTGCCAGTTTGTGGAGAGCCTCCATCGTTCTCGGTACTTTTCCTTGATGGTCTGCCACAAGAGAGGCGGCACAGGAGCGAAGAGATCGTGCTTTCGCGCGATAGAATCCTGTGGAGTGGATGATTTTCTCCAGCTCTGTCTGTGAAATTGCAGCCAAGGATGCTGCATCTGGACAGCGCGCAAAGAGTGCAGGAGTGACCTGATTCACCCGCTCATCAGTGCACTGAGCAGAGAGAATTGTGGCGATGAGAAGTTCAAGGGGAGTTGTAAAATGGAGAGCGCAGTGGGCGTCAGGATAGGTCCGCTTGAGGGTGGACAGGATTTGAGCGGTCCGGCGACGCAGAGCCGGGGAAGGGGTCACGGGGCGGGCGAGGCCGAGGCGGCAGGAAGAGACTTCAGAAGCTCACTGGCCTCAGATGTAACGGAGGAGGTTGGATATTTGGAGAGAAGAGAGGTCACAATTTTTCGAGCATCGTCATTCCTCTGTTGGGCACGCCGAATCTTAGCTGCCCGGAGTAGGCCCTGCCCTGAGAGTTCGGGCAGGTTGTCATAGTAGAGATCGATCTTCTGATAGTAGGAGACAGCGAGATCCAGAGGATCGAGCGGAGGTTTCCCCACGCCCTGTTCGAGCTGAGTAGACGAGAGTTTTTTGGCGGCAAGACTTTCCAGTGCTTGGCCAAAGGCGAGCATCGACTTGGCCTTCATTTCATTTGTCGCCGTACCGCTTTCAATGATGCCAATCCAGAGTTCGAATGCGGCGGGATCTTTCTTGGTGCCGTCATACTTCCCGGCCTCGGCCAAGGCTTGGGCCCGCAGGTAGTTGGCCTCCTGAACTTTATCGGACCAGGGATAGTCACGGGTAAGTTCGGCAAAGTGCTTTTCTGCTTCGGCCTTACGGTTGGCTTGAAAATCGATCTGACCCAGACCGAACAGAGCGGCGGCTTGGGCGTGTTGGCGGGGGTCTTTCGTCCCGACCTTAGCGGGGAACTCCTTACGGATTCGTTCAAAGACGGGGCGTGCCTCCTCCCCTTGGCCTGCGGCAAGGAGGGCGTTGGCGAAGCGCTGGAGATCTCTCCAGTCCAGTGAGACCTTGGTTTCGAGGGACTGCTTGTACGCGTCCTGATAGAGACGGAGAGCGAGGGTGGTTTGGCCTGCCTCAAAAGGAACACTGGCTTGGGCGAAGAGGATTTGTGCCACAAGTCCAGGTTGGGCGCTGGCCTCACCGGCTAGATCACGAAAGGGTTGAAGACACTCCTCCACGGGAGCTTCTCCAGATTGGAATCGGTAGAGGGAAAGGGAGACCAGTTTTGAAAGAACGGGAGAAACCTTGGCGGAGGAGATTCCAAGAATCGATTGGCGAAGGAAATCGATGGAGCGTTGAATGGACTCTTTCCACTTCTTTTTTCCATCCTCGGCAAGTGAGGCGTAGTTCCCCAAGGCTTTTGCGGAGGCTAATTCCAGGTCGGCGGATTTTTCTAATGCAGAGTAGGCGAGATCGGAGATAGCCGCGGGCGGGGGAGAGACCTTGGGATCGGGGAATAGCTCCTTAAAGAGTTCAAAGGCCCGCCGATAAGCTTGAATGGCTTGGCTTTCGTCCTTCTCCTCGGCAAAGGATGCGCCGCGAGCGAGGTAGGCGCCGATGTTGCGGGGATCTTTCGGGTAGGCCCGGAATTGATCCTCTTGTGCGGCCAGCATCAGATCTTTTTTCTTATCCTTGGCATAAAAGCGCCAGATGCGTTCGTAGGCGTCCAATCCAGCAGGGGCTCCTGTCAGTTGGGTGGCGGTGGTCTTCCAAGCTGCCAAGGCCTCCTCGGATTTTTTCTCCTCGAGAAGAGTGTCGCCACGGGTGAGAAGAGCGTTGCCCAGATTGCTGGATTTCGGGTAGTCGGTGGCAAACTTGGCGAATGCAGCGGCTGCTTCGGGGAGTTTTTTTGAGCTCCGCAGTGCATAGGCGAGGCGTAGGGAAGCGTCCTCCTTAATGGAGGGGGTCGTGGCACTCGTGGAGAGCTGGGTGAACTGTGTGATGCCCTCGGGGAACTTCTTTTCGCTGATGAGCGCACTGGCGTACGCGAGTTGGGTCTGCTCTTTGCTCTCATCGGAGACTTTAATTTTCCCCGCTTTCACGTCGGACAAGAAGGATTCGTAGTATTTGATGGCCTCGGCCCCTTGCCCGTTTTTCTGGTACGCGGAGGCGATGAAGCGCGGGATTTCGTCTGCGTAGCGAGGATCGACCCCTTTTTCTTGTGCAGCTTTAAGACGCTTGATCGAATCCTCGTATTTGCCGTCTTCCAGCAGAGCGAAGCCGACCAGGTAGTCGACCAAGCCCGCGACTCCTTTCTGGTCGGGATATTTTTTCTGATATTCGGCAACGAGCCGGTCGGCATCCGAGGTGCGACCTTGGAGTGCGTACGTGAGGATGATCTGCTGTTCGGCGGTGGGAACCAGGTCGGCTGGGCCGAATCGGGCGACTTGGCGGAAGACGATACGGCCTTCATCGTATCCCCGCGTTTGTAGGTAGGCTTGCCCGAGTTGCAGGAGGGCTTGGCCTGAAAGGTCGGGTCGGTTTCGAACCTCCTCGATCTTTTGTTGGGCTTTTTGAACGCGGCGGAGTTTTTCGGGTGAGGGACTTCCTTGTCCCGTCATTTGAGCCCGCAGGGGAGCGAGTTTGGCTTCGAGCAGGGAGATAAGCTCATCTTTGCCTGGGATGGCGCGGAGTCGGGTGATGCCCTCGGGTATGCGACCTGCGGATAGGTCGAGACTGGCGAGTTGAAGATTGGCTTCAAGTGCGAGGGCAGGGTTGGAGCCGTTGGCGATGCGGGCATAAATTTGGCCTGCGCGTGCCAAGGCGGCTTCCCCGTCCGCTTTTTTAAAATCAGCCAGGAGTTGGCGGGCGCGCTGAGCCTCGGCATACCCTTGGAGGTAGTCGATATCCTCGGACAACTCTTTTTCCTTATCGGCGGTGCGTGCGGCATCTAGGTCTTGGCTCGCTTCGGCAAAGGCACCTTCTTGGATATGGATACGAGCTTGGAGAAGGCGAATCTCTGCCAAGGATTTGGACTCTGGAAATTTCTTTGGAAAAGCAGCGATTTGGGTGAGTGCTTCGGAAAGGTTCTTTTTTCGCTCGGCCGATTTCTCGGGTGAGGCGTTGCCTTGGGCCACGAGGGATTGGAGGATGAAGTAGGAGGCCTCTTCGAGGACATCTTTTTCAGTCGAGAGGGTTTGAAGTTTTTGGTAGGCGGTGATGGCGGGGGTCCACTGGCTCAGATTGTATTGGGAGCGAGCGAGGAGAAGGTAGGCGCTGGGCAGGTTTGGAGATTGGGGAAAACTTTGGATGAAGGCTTGGGCTAATTTGGCGGCCTCCTCAAATCGGGAGTTATCGTACGCCTCGACAATTTTTTTAGTAGCATCGGCGGCGTCTTCCGCGTGCAGGGGGAGAGCGGGGAGGAACAGGAGAAGGGATAAGGTCAGAAGAGTGGAGCAAATTCGGTCGTTCATTCTGGGAGCAGAATAAGGGAGAGGGCGGTGGGGGGCGAGGGGAACATACGAGGGTTGTGAGTTTTTTCCCTTGCTCCTAGGGGGTGCCTTGGGGATGATTCACTTATCGATGATTTGTACTTCGCTGATCCAATCCTTGCGGACTGTTTGACCGCTGGTTCCTAATGTTCTCCTACTTTTCCCTTTGAAGTCGCGGATGGTTCAGCGTCCGGTCGTAGGTATGGGCTCCTAATGCAAGAATTACGGGCGAACCATCGGATCCGTGCCCGGGAGGTATTCCTGGTGGACGCCGCGGGTCAAAAGCGGGGCGTCATGAATTTCAACGATGCGATGAATGCGGCTCGTGCGGCGGGGTTGGATTTGGTCGAGGTGAGTGGAGCCAGTAATCCCCCGGTTTGTAAGATTCTGGATTTTGGAAAGTACCGGTACGAGATGGATAAGCGAGAGAGGGAGTCGAAACGGCACAATCTGGCCGCCAAGGTGAAGGAAATGAAGTTTCACGTGAACATCGATCCGCACGATTACGCGACCAAACTGCGGCAGACGGAGAATTTTCTTTGGAAAGGGATGAAAGTGAAGGTGGTCATGGCCTTCC
>Ga0214921_10005564_pt1 | contig 17749 bp, 11 predicted proteins | sample LL1505_MetaG_FD_177992 | JGI IMG/M metagenome (GOLD analysis project Ga0214921, IMG submission 177992) | Freshwater microbial communities from Lake Lanier, Atlanta, Georgia, United States - LL-1505 | ecosystem: Environmental > Aquatic > Freshwater > Lake | place: USA: Georgia | collected...
GTGAAGGGAGCATGCTTGAATCATCAATCGACGTCCTGTGCTTAAGACGCCTTCAGATCTCGTTTCAAGCTTGACTTGAAGAAGCCCACAGCGCTTACCATCTTTAGAGATCGATACGTACCAGGGTGCTCCCTGAATACCACTTATCCGTTGTCCTGACTGCGAACCGAGCTCTAACTCGCTCCTTATGCAACGAGCCTCGTAGTTGTCACCTAATCGAATCTCCCCTTCAAAGAGTGGCTCCCATTGCTTCAGCCCGCCGTGATAGCGTGATTCAGCAAGAGCATGGTACGGCCGGTATTCCAGCGGTGGCAATGTTCTCGGGTCGTTCATGAGTTTGATTAGATCAATCACGCCTCTAAGCCCCCTTGTAGCAAAAAGTCTTGATTCCAGGTTTTCCCCCCATAAATCAATATACCGCTCAGTTCGGGCACCTGCTTTTCCCATCACCTCAACCCTTGCAAACGGCGCTACTTCGTTCACGATTCGATCTATTGCGATCCGGCCTTGGTTCCAACTAGTCTCCACGGAGAACCAGCACTTCCCTAAATCCACGGCATCTCGCAACAACTCATCAATCTCTTGTTCAAGTTTCCCACGATCCTCCTGGCGAGCAGTCCTTTCAAGCGCCTGCAATTCGTTGGTCAATATCAGGCGGAAAATATCGTGCGCTTCCCCCTGGGGTGTGCAGGAAAAATATAGCCATCTAGATGTAAAGAGAGCGATCCTGCTAGCGAGCTGGGCTCCCCGGTCAATAACAGAGGGGCCACTGCAGGAAAGGACCTCACGCAGCAGCGGACTACAGCTCTCCATGTAGCTGTCGCGATTAAGCTGAAAATGACACAGATGGTATGAGTAGTTGAACCCCCACTCTTTAAAGATTATTTCAGAGCTACGCTCGATGATGCGAGAGACATCTACCCCGAGTTCATAAAGCGTTTGGTACTCGAGTAGGCGGTCTGACGTTAGCAACCATTTTTCGATATCGGACGTAATGCCTGAGACCGAGGCGCCTTTGCTTGCGAGATGTAAAATAACCCTCTCCCCCCGGAAAGAGCCGAACAGATGGCGACTCAACAAGAAGTGTCTAAGGACCTTATCGCAGACCTCTGGTGTTAGGTCACCTTGCTCCTCGAGTATATCGAGCGCCTGTATTGTCCGGCGCCAACGGTCATCTCCCTCACGTGATAATTGGGCACGTACTGAAAAATCCATATATTTGATTAGATCATCTACCGATAGATGCTCGTAGGTAGTAGCGCCGGAACTATCAGAGCGCTTATAGGGGAAGCTTTCAATCATTCGGCGCTCTTCAGCCTCCTGAGCTAAACGGGAGGCATATATCGGATCCGATTTTATTCGTCGCTGTTCATCCTCTGCATCTTGCTGACGACGCTCGTCCATGTTCTTTCGCTCTTGCTCGGCATCTTGTGGTTTTAGACCACGCGCAGTTAGATACTTGAACATTTCCGGGGATGGCTTGATTTTATGAAAGCTTACGGCACACCCCCCCCGCGCCACTGCTTTTTCAACATTTACCAATTCGGCTCCGTGTTGAATCAGATATTCAACGATATCTAAGCGATTATACATGATTGCGTATAGCAGGGGCCTATCTTCTAGAGGTTTATCATCATTGAGCCCACCGCCTGGCCATTTTGTTCGAGGTGGCTTTTCTGTGAACCGAATATCGCCACCTGCGCGGTGCACTTCGATGACAACATCAAGCCTTCCATTTTTGATAGCATCGTGAAGTATACCATTGTAGAGTCCTAAGATGGTGTGGGGAGCTTTAGCAGTAAGCGCCCTGACAGTTGTTAGATCGCATTCCGGATCATGGCACGCTGTAGCGAGGCAAGCTTGCAGCAGAATCTCCTGACGCCTTACGAGCTTGGGAGAGGATTGCGGCAGCTCCTTAACATATTGCAGCATGAGAGATACTCCGTCACCGAATCGCGATGCGACCGCACCAAGTAGAATAGCTCCGGCTCGTATCAGTGGATCCACCCCAGCACGAAGAAGTGTTTCCAGCTTTACCAGATCTTTCTCTAGCACCGCATCGTGTAGTGCTTCAGCTTGAGCTGTTCTCGAGAGCTGCTGAATGTGCTCGGCTGCGCTGTTGTCTGTGTTTTCTTTGCTGAGTGCAGCTAAGGATAGTAAATTCGCTATTTCTGTTTGTTGCTCGTTGTGCTGCGGCTTGGGTGTTAGTGGATCGTGCATAGAGGCTCCTTTCTACGAGTAATTGTGTGTTGACGCCACTATGCACGCTTTACACGAAACAACTAATTACACCTAAAATACTCCCATTCACTTCTGCACAAGTGGGATTTTTAAAGAATTTTGTAGTTTATAGTGTTAGCGCTGTGTAGAATGAACTATAGGAGGGGTGTATGTACTCGGGTTTTTCGTCCATTGATTTAGATGTCTTAGCTCTCGCAGAGATCAACTTTGATTCAGTAGAGAAGATGTCAAAGCTTATCAAGCGCAAGCCACACCAGCTTCAGTATTCGATCAGAAAGCTAAAGATGTCAGGAGTTCTCGGGCAGCTACGGGCCTGGATCGATGTACACTCACTTGGCTTCAATTTTGTTACTGTGTATCTGCGCTTTGCTTCGGTAAAACCTGGTGTGCGACAAGAGTTCATCTCGCTGGTTGCCGCGCATCCTCGTACTACTTGGGTGTTTGAAACAAGTGGCGATTTTCACCTCGCCGTATCTCTTACGATTCAAGACGTCACAGAAGTTTTTGCATTCTTCGATCTTCTTGAGAAGCATTCAAAGGTCTCAATCTCCGCGAAGGTCTTGTGTATGCAACGGGACTTCGAGTTTTTTGGTCGACGATATCTGCGCAGTGGTCGGTGCAAAATCGCTCCAATTGAGCTACCAAGCAGGAGGAACACCGATCAGAAGATCGATGAAATAGATCGCGGACTGCTCGTTTTGCTTTCTCAGGGTGGTTGGGAAACAGAGCGACATTTGGGGTCTCGATTAGGTGTGCCATACACCACAGTCAACCGCCGCTTGCTGAGTCTACGCAAAAGAGGGATCTTGCGCGGGTATTGTTACTGGCTGGACCCTAAACATTTCGGGCGCCAACCGATTGTGCTGCGAGTCAAGGTCTCTGGCATTGCAGCGTGGGTCAAGGAGAGGCTGTGGACGTTTGCCCGACAGAATACTTCGGTTGTGTACATCATAGAGTGCATCGGCTCATGGGAATTTGAGCTTGGAGCCGATATTCACAGCGCCTCTGAACTGCTCTCTTTGGTGGACCAGGTTACATCTCTGATTGATGGTATGGAGGTAAGCGTTGATCCGATTGTAGTGACGTCCTTTCACAAGATTCAGAGCTTTCCGGGAGGCTTTAGCTTGTAGATCCGGCATGGGTCCGCGATTGCTCGGAAAATCGATTGCGTTTTAGCAGCTATCCATAAGGTGCTGATTATCCAACTAACTTCAGCCCCCTTCCTTCTTGTACGATGTACCGTAGAGCTGATAAGCCATATTATAGTTATAGATTTTCATGAAAATCCATGCTGCATAATAAAGAAAGCGACTGGCTCATTTTGGTGCTTCCTTCGCCTCCCTAGCCGACATTAATAGTGATCTATAGTCCTTTTCAGAAGTTTGTAGCGTAATTCGCTAGAAACTTTTAGAAAAGACTATACCAACCGTAGCTTTAGCGTAGGTTGGTTACCCTGCAATCGCTACGGACTTTTGGAAAACGCTATAATCGTTTTCGACGATGTTCAGACTCCAAGGCTAGCGATACTGAGCATGAACAATCTAAACCTAAGCAGATCTTCAGAGATGCGGTTTCCGGTGTATCTTTGTGACAGGCTATCCAATCTCAATCCAAGCTAAACTCTTGCTGGCCAAGCCCTTGTCCCTTAGCCGGGCTATAGCTGTCTGATGGGTTAGGGATAGCCCGACGTCAGGCGCCTCGAAAACAACCACGGACGGCTTTGCTGGTCGCGAATCGATTAAGGCTGCTGCGATGGCTAGTCTGCGCGCCTCTGATGACTCAAGGAGACTTAGCGGCATTCCCAGCGGCAGCTCTAACAGATCAAGCTCCTTTGCGATCTCTAGAATCGGTTTAGCTTTAGGAAGCGCTGAGAGTACCGCAAATGATTCAGCGATAGAGCGATTGAGAATCGTCGTGAATGGCACCCCCCTAAATAAACACGAGCCGATGGTACTTTCACACCGAACCCCAGCGCATATGTTGCACGGTATAGAGATAGGATGTGGAAGATCTGGGTGGTTGGTAATCGTCACCCCCAAACCACGACAGGCACGACAAACATACCGCGGAGACCTGCTACCAAAAATAGCGAAGTCCTTGTGCGTAAGTCCATGGACCCTAGCGTCTAGCGAAGCTGCATAGAGCTTAGTAAGAGGCTCAAAGAGTCTAAGCTCGTGGGCGATCACGGTAGATGAGGAATTCTTGGTTTTAAAGAGTGGAATCGGGTGAATCGATAAGTTGAGAGAGTTGCTGGATATAGCTTGGTTAATCGAATCAACTGCATATTTAAAAGAGATCTGGGAGTTCGAGATATGAGTAATCCCACCGGGCCGCGCGGAGTTTGTTAGATCTAGTTTCTCATTGCTGGAGAGGGCTTCATTTTTTAAAGCGCTACTAACACTTGAGTAGTCTTTATCTGGTGTCGCAGAGCTAATGAGATCCTCTCTTAGATAGATCGCCTTCTCTGCACTAATTCGGCGCAGATCTGCCTGTATTTTATCCGCCTCGTCCCGGCAAAATATTCCACCTGGTAGGGCGATTATAATCTGCGCTTGAGCTTTTCTGCTCTTAATCAGGCTGGCAGCTACAGATAGCTTTGCTATTTCCCTGAAACTTAGAGCCTCCGTTTTTGTCCCGAGAGATATCCCCGATAATCCTAGATCTTTAAGAATTGAAAGCGCGCTATCAATCGATTTCTCGAATGGAAGTTCGAGAGTTGATATAGGTTTATCAAGCAGATCTTGAAGTCTCAGGTTGGGTGCTACGAGGATCTGCTCTATAGGTGCTAAAGTATCTTCGACTCGCACGCCTCCAATAAATAACTTAGACAGAATACCTCTATTGATAGGGGCGAAATAAATGCCGCATCTCGAGCAGTGTCCATTCTTTGAGAATACGGTGATCTCTTGTGAGTCACGTCGGCACACAAGAGAGGAGGAGGGGACCTTCCATGCGGAGTGGATTAATGATCTAACACTGATCAGCCGCTCCTTGGAGCAGACACCTGAATCAAGTGCGACTGAATAAACGCCAGAGTCAGATACTATCGACTTTAAGCCCCGATTTTGCGCCCAGATGCTCAATCTATCACTAGCTGATTCAAGGTGTATTGATATTGAGCTTCCGCTGAAAGTCGACGCGATTTCGCTGAACACCTCGCTGATGCTGTCATATTTTTTTATCTTAGCCCCACATCCACGGCATAGAAATTGATCGGATTTAAGCGCTAATTCCAAAAAAGCGGGCGCGCATCCAAGAGCTGCCATCACAGTAGACGAATCACGGATGAGAATTTCCGGAGCTATGTGAATGAACCTCTCTGTTAATCCAGCGGCATTAACATCAGCAATCGGCTGAGGGACCAGACCTGCTCTTAGGCTATTAATGAATTCATCCCTCTTTAAAGACTCAGAGTAGATGCCAGAAAGCCAGACCTGATCGACGGATAGACCGGGCGCTATACCGGAGAGAGGCGTAAGCCCCGCCTCCTCAAGGCTAACTTTAAAAGGCAGGCAGCCGTCTGGTTTAGCTATCCCCTTACCTAATTGCTGGTAAAAATAACGCGGCGAGAAAACATGCCCGGAGATCTCGCGCTTGTTCCGGTCACCCATAACGCGCCTAGCTCTTTTTAGCCGCGGAGCTGAGCAAGCAGCTACAGCGAAGCTTTGATCGCCTCAATCCGATCTACGACTGTCTTGCGGTAGCTCTCAAGTAGCTCCTCTGACTCGGCCTCGAAGCGCATTACTAACACTGGCTGCGTATTAGATGCTCTTACCAGCCCCCAGCCGCGATCAAATGTAACTCTAACTCCATCAATAGTATCGACCTTAAATTCCTTGAATGCTGATTGCGCAGCAGTGGCCACTTTGAATTTGATCGCCTCTGGGCAATCAACCCGCATCTCAGGAGTTGATAGCATCGGCTTTAGTCCAGCTAGAAGCGATGATAAAGGCCCTGTGTGCTTGCTCATAATCTCAACCAAACGGGCTGATGAATACAAGGCATCGTCAAATCCGTAGTAGCGGTGCTTAAAGAAGATGTGACCACTCATCTCACCAGCTAGATCTCCGCTAGTTTCTTTTAGCTTGCTCTTAATGAGCGAGTGCCCGGTCTTCCACATTATGGCGTTGGCTCCGCGCGCCTTAAGATCATCGAATAACTGACTAGAGCACTTAACATCGCCGATGATCGTCGCGCCTGGCTTTTGTGAGAGGATCGCGCGGCCGTAGATCAGAAGTAGCATATCGCCAAATACCGGCTCGCCCTTCTCATCAACTACACCGATACGATCAGCGTCACCGTCCCAGCCGATACCAAAATCAGCTTTGTGCTCCTTAACAGCGGCGACCAAAGCCTTGATATTCTTTAGCTCAGTTGGATCTGGGTGGTGATTAGGGAACCTTCCATCTGGGTCACAGAAGAGCTCAATAACCTCAACGCCAAGTGCCTTAAGCACGGCTGGACCGACTAGGCCGCCTACTCCGTTACCGGCATCTACTACGACTTTTAGTTTGCGCGAGCCGATCTCGCCCTTGCAGTTGTTGATGATCGAATCGATGTAGGACTGTCGTACCTCGAGGTTTGATATAGTTCCGCGTTTTCCTGACGGGGTGCTGTTTAGAACCTTTTCGCAGCGAACTTTTAGGTCCTGAATATCGGCCCCAGAGAGGGTCTGCTTGCCAACCAGTATCTTAAACCCGTTCATATCCGGTGGGTTGTGGCTTCCAGTTACTTGGATTCCACCGCCTAGATCGTTAGCAAAGACCGCGTAGTAAAGCTGAGGAGTTGGCCCCATGCCTGTGAGGACTACATCGAGCCCTTCATCGGCGAGCCCTTCCGCAAGAGCTTGGGCATAGCCCGGAGAGCTTAAGCGACAATCGTGTCCGACCCCAATTCTGTTTTGGCCCTTTTCCTTAGCGAGTGTCGCGTAGGCACGACCAAGGACTCGTGCGAACTCATCGTTGAGCTCTGTCCCTACAGTTCCGCGTATGTCGTACTCTCTAAAAATCACTGGATTAATTTTCATAGTATGTCTTCCTTTTATTTCTAAAACTTTTTATCGACCGTGTGGTTCTTCTGAATCTCTACCCCGAAATAAGATGAGAGCTTCTCCTTAGTCTTGCGATCCTGGATAACCTTGCGTGCCTCTTCTCGGCGGGCTTTTTGGCGATCTTCGTTGTCATCGTCATCGTCGCCTTTCGCAGCGAATCGTTGTTCGACGAAAAACAGTTGAACTCCGGTATCTGTTACTACAGGTTCGCTGTATTTTCCAGTCTCAACAGATGTGACTGCGTCTAATATGTGGCTGCTCAGGTCATTCTCGGCGACGGTACCCAGCAAGCCACCCTCTTCCTTATTTGGATCATCTGAGAAATCTTTAGCGACAGACTCAAAGCTTCTACCGAGTTGAAGCGCTCCCTGTATCGACTTAACGCGAGAGTCTAGATCGTCCTGTGTCCTACCTGCTTTGGATACGGTAATTACTCGTAACTTGAGAGAAGCCTCGTCGCTGGTCAGACTTGTGCTTGAACTCAAATAATCATCTATCTCCTGATCGGATACGCTAATGCCACCCTTGGCAATCGATGACGCTAGTTTCGTTTTGGTGATCTCACCTTTTACTTGGCGTCTGTACCAATCAATATTTTTCCCTTCGCGCTTTAGAACGGCTTCAAAATCCGGACGGCTTAGAGAATTCCTGGCGGCTACCTCGTTTATGTAATCCTCTATTTCAGCATCGTCGACCGAGACGCGCTTTGTTGATGCTTCTGCTTCGAGGACCCGCTCGCTGATAATAGCATCGAGCGCCTCTTGGGCTTCGTGATCAGTTATCAGCTCTTTGAGGGTGATCTTTCGAGGGGTGGATAGCCGCTCTCTGACCTCGTTTAAAGTTATCGGTTTTTCGTCGACAGAGGCGACAACCGCATCAATTAGGATCTCTGAGTTGGCCTCTATAGGGGCCTTCGCTGGAGCTGCGGCAACTTGAGAACTTAGGGCGATAGTTGCAGCCAGAAGTAGGGGTATTTCTCTCATTAAATTCGGCATATCTAGGTGGAGAGTCTAGCCCGGATTCACGATATAGGCCAGGTCTCGTCAAGCCCCGAAGTGGGTATTTTATCAGTACCTAGCGCGGCTTATCAGTGGTATGTAGTGTCGGTGGCACGTTTGGTTAGTCTTGGTAGCGAATATGGAGCAGTTGATGAAATTTAGGCGATCATTTCTGGTGTCTGCCATTTTGGGAGCGGTTCTGGGATTTGTTTTCGCGGGGTGCCGCAAGGATAGTGGAGATGGGGGGTCTAACCTGGACTCGGGCTCGGCTTGCGCTGAGATTGGATACTCAAAGAGTGCTAAGGTGGCTAATGGAGAGCAATGCGTGCCCAATAGCGGTGGCGATACTTCCTCTGTTGTTAAATTGAGGATTACCACAGCAACTGGTTTGAGCGCCACATGCACAGGAACGGTTATTTCCTCGACGGCAGTCTTGACCGCCGCCCACTGTTTCGAGTTTGGAGGTCCGGTAAGTGTGGTGGCTACGTCCGTGGTTAATGGGGAAAGGTCCGATACGGCGGCTTCCGGAGTATTTACCCACCCCGGATTTTCCAACAGCGGTAATTCTCTGTTAATTAACGACGTCGCTGTTGTGCGTACATCTTCTAAGTTGCCAGCGCCACCTTTGCCGATACTTTTATCACGGCCGCCAAAGGTGGACGAAGAGGCAGTTGTGGCTGGATATGGTCAGACCGACAATGGAGGCCCTGCTGTAGATGATGTTGTCGCGGGGCGCGCGATTATCAGGTCAGTAACTGATAATCACGTAAGGATCGATTACCGCAGTGGTGAAAGCCATCCATGTAAGGGCGATTCTGGTGGGGCGTTGTTTATTGAGCAGGATGGTGGATTGGTAATCGTGGGCGTGGTTTCACAAAGCGATCCAAGTATAAATTCAGACCAGGTTTGTAAGAAGGGAGATAAGACTCTCTACACAAATACTCAAGGCAAAGAGGTCTCGGATTTTATCTTTTCAGTCGCTCGAGACGCCGCTGTTAAGTAGGGCCTCAGGTAAATATAGTTTAGGATATAAAAATGCGTTTTTTCTTGTTTTTAGGGTCAGTTTGGCTGGGTTTAATGGGAGTTGCGGCGGCTCAAGACTGCGACAAGTGTGTAGCTAATAGCTACTTGCAGAGCGCTATTCTCAATAAGGTCACCAATCATATCGGAGTGCAGTTCGATTACGACTATCGACACACTATGTTGACTGGCAGCTCAGACACAAAGAACGCCGCCGATGAGAAGGTGGCGACTACCCTGGTGAATCTCTTCTACTCACAGAACTTATTTGATGAGACAAACTTAGACATTTATCTTCCCTTTGTGTCGCAAGCATATACCGCTCGTCCAAACTACACATACGATAGTGGCCGTGACTCAAGCTTTGGTGATATGAGCCTGGTGGTTAACCAACGGGTCTTTCACGGAGTCGCGGAGAGACGCTTAGTTGACTGGCGAGTTCGCGCCGGTACGATTCTGCCAACTGGCGACTCATCGCAATTAAAAAATTACCCCGATGGAGTACCACAGCCTATCCCTGGCGGTCCTGTTTATCCGACAAGCGCTTTGTATCCAGAAGATAGAGCTACAGGAAGTGGATCAGTTGATTGGATCGTAGGTTCCAGTTATGTCGCTCGATATGATGATATCATTGGTTTGATTGATGGTCAGTTTATCGGACGCACCACTGGGACAAACGATTATAGGCGTGGAGATACAGCCACCTTGCATATAACCCCTGGCTACATATTCTCTTATGCCAGGGGAAATGAGTTCTCGGTGTTGTTAGATTCAGCTTTTCGTTACGATGGAGAGTCTAAATTTAGCGGAGATAAAGTAGCTAATTCCGGTCAGACCGCTTTTACGATGGGACCGCAGGTCATGGCGAATTTTCAAAGCAAAGCTGTCGCAGCTTTCGGAGTGAATCTGCCGCTGTATCAGAACGTAGAGGGGACGCAGATAGCGAGTGATTATCAGATCTTTGCTTCTGTTATGACTGGATTCTAGACCTGGCCTTCAGAGCCGCTCTCTATTCGCTACTCGATTCGTTCTCAGTTGTGAGGATGAAGAATAGTTGCGTCTTAGCCTGTCGCAATTTGTGTTGTTCAGCGCGGCTCAGTTTGTAGTATTCAGAGAAGAGGTTTTCACTGGCCATCTGCTTGGTATGCTGGCTAACCGTTTGTGCTACCTCGGTTACAAGATCTGGGAAATAAAGGGTCTGCTGCCATTTAGACTGCTCGGCTAATGCCGCCACCTTCATCAGATTAAGAGCTGCGACCTCGGTCTGTGATGATGCGATAATTAGCCGCCTGGTGAAATACTGAAATTCGTATTGATTGCTTTGCTCTAGACCTCTCATCCCAGAGGCCCAAAAAGGATCTATCATTGATGTTTGATCAAGAAACTTGATCCAGAAAAACGAGTGCTCAGGTCGAGGAAAGCTCAGCATTGCCTCAATTAGCTTTCTGCCTAGCAGCTCGTATGGGGTGCCGTCCTCGTCGATGTATCTTCTTCTTGATGATCTACGAAAAAAAGAGCGCCGCAGTCCATCTTCTGACTGGTTCCACTCCTCAGATTCATCATCGTCCATTTCATCTTGATAGCTTGTGGGGGCGGAATCATCCTGGCTCTGCGTAACTTTTAGCCATCCCTCTTTATCATATGCACTCAGATAGTACTGGTTCGGCTCTCTTTCGCTATAATCATCCCGCGAGTCCTGAAGATCTAAGAGCAACTCTCCTGTCGCCTCAAATAAATTAACTTGTCCGTTTGGGAGCTTGAGTCGAGCGACATCAGTGGCCAATTCCCAGGCAGATTCCTTAAGCGCGTTCGCGGGGACCTCTATAGCTCGTCTAATGACCTGAGAGAGTATCAGCTCTAGTCTTTTATTAAATTTATATTCAACAGGTGCTTGATCGAGGGCTTCGGGGAGCGATTTTTTCAGTAAGTTGACGGAGTGTCTAATCACATCAAGATGCACTTTGGAATTTATCCCCTCATTAGCAACCCAAGCCAAATGGAGTATCGCCGATTCGATGAAGGCGCACTTCTCGTCAGGGGATATATTTTTGGCTAGATGGGGTAGGATCGAGCGATCAAATCTCTTAATATCTTGAAGTCCGTTTAGGTTCTTAGCTCCAGGAGTTTGGCTGGATAGCACTTCATTCTCTATGTCGCGCCAGATCTTATACGTGACGAACCTCCAGTCCTGACCCTCTTTGTCGCTGCGTAATAACCCGTCTTTGATATCGTTTCTAACCGTTAAGTGATCGTTCTTCCCGGGAACAACTGGTCCGGTGATTTTGTTAGGGTCGCAGAATGATTCAACCTGCCTGGCGAGGTACCAATGGCGTTCTGTCCATGGTGCCGCGTTACCGTCATTAGTAGCGTTTACTGGAGCCGGTGCGCGAAAAAGGCGCTTATTCTCGGTAATGTCTTGCGACTGTTTCATATGATTAATGGGTGGATCATACCACTTTTTTTGCCGCTAACATACGGCAGGTAAAAGTCGCTATCTCGCTGTTTTGTTTAAACAAAGAGAGGTCAAAAGAGGATGGAATGTCGCTCTTATCCCCCTCTCGCTGTGCTCCTTGTTGCAAAATATTAATAACAGCCTTTTTTAAAAACAAAGAGAGCGGAGAGAGAAAAGAGGAGGAGGGGGCGCTCTTATTGTCCTCTCTCCGTTCTCGCTGGTCTCATTGTTAGAAAAATATTAATAGCAGCTTTTTTTTGAACAAAGAGAGCGGAGAGCGAAAAAGGGGCGGGCGGCAGCTTGTATCTCTTACTATCCCTACTTGTCCCCCTGCTTAAATCTTCCTGTCACCCCCGGTATCTAATCCGCCCCAAAGTATCCTGCGTAATCTGAAACACATCCCCAAGGGTTCTTTCTTTTTTGCTGTCGAAAATTATCGTCAGTGTGTTGCTTTTGCCAAACTGATAGCGTCGCGGATCCTTGCGGACTAGATCTAAAGCGAGCAAGCCATCAACCCTCGTGTTGTGATTCGGCTTGTGGCCATCGCGCAGCAGCGCTATCGGAGTGAAGCTTAAACTAGCTTTCAGTGGTGTAATATCAGCCTTTACAATACCGTGACGCCTTAAAAGACTGCGATAGCGCATAACCAACAGTAGGCTCTCGACCTCCTCAGAGAATGGCCCAAAACGATCCTCTAACTCTACCCGAATATCATCCGCTTCCTCATCAGACCTAATGTTAGAGAGTCGCTGATAGAGAACTAAGCGCTCACCGATGTCAGGCACATACGTTTCAGGGATAAACGCATCGACTCCGATAACTCGCACATCAGGATCAATTGTATCCTCAAGAAGAGGTTCGTCGCCGCGCAGATCCGCCACCGCTTCTTGAAGGATCCGGCAATACATGTCAAATCCAACTGACAATACACTTCCAGACTGCTCTTTGCCCAAGAGGTTCCCCGCGCCGCGGATCTCTAGATCGCGCACCGCCAAATTAAAACCAGCACCCAGTGTATCAAGGGACTGCAATACCTTTAATCGCTCGTGAGCGTCCCCTGTTAGGGATCTTAGGTGCGGAACGATTAGGTACGCATAGGCCTGGCGTTTGCCTCGACCAACCCGACCTCTTAACTGATAAAGCTGCGCTAGGCCAAATTGATCAGCTCGGTCAACGATAATAGTATTAGCGTTTGGCACATCAAGCCCGGATTCGATAATCGTTGTTGATATCAGGACATCGATCTCCTTATCAACAAAGCGCTTCATAATCCGTTCTAAAGTCGCCTCAGCCATCTGACCATGTGCGTATTCAAACCGAGCTTCTGGAACTAACTCAGATAGGTGCGCCGCCACGACCGCTATATTCTGAACCCGGTTGTGGATATAGAAAGCTTGGCCACCGCGCCTGAGTTCCCGCATGATGGCGTCTCTTACAAGGGCGTCATCGCGCTCTGCGACGTACGTTTGTACGACTCGTCTGTCCATCGGCGCGGTCTGAATCAGGCTGATATCACGAATATTCAGAAGCGACATGTGAAGAGTTCTAGGGATCGGAGTTGCTGTGAGTGTGAGTACATCAACATTATTTCGATACGATCTCAGACGCTCCTTCTGCTTTACTCCGAAACGATGTTCCTCATCGATGATTAAAAGCCCTAAGTCCTTAAAGACGATATCGTGCTGCAGAAGGCGATGCGTGCCGATAACGACATCGATCTCACCGTTAGCAAGAGCCTCGACTGTCTTGTTGTTATCTTCGCTTGAGTAAAAGCGACTGATTGCGCCAACTCTAAAGGGATATCCCGCGAAACGCTCCTCGAAATTTTTCTTGTGTTGCTCGACCAATATCGTAGTCGGAACAAGCATGGCTACCTGCCTAGCGTGTTGAGCACACTTAAAGGCAGCTCTAATCGCTACCTCAGTTTTACCAAACCCTACATCACCGCACACAAGGCGATCCATCGGCTTATCAGTCGACATATCCTTAATCGTTTCCTCGATCGCTTTGCGTTGGTCAGGAGTTTCATCGTAGGCGAACGCGTCAGCGAATCTCTCGTCCTCGGCTCCCCACGGCTCAAACCTCCATCCCTTGCTGACTGAGCGCGATGCATAGAGTCTAATCAGATCTCCCGCTAATGTTACGATTGAGTCACGAACCTTCTGTTTCGCGCGGGCCCAGCGAGTCGAACTTAATTTATCTACAGTTGGAGTTTGTCCCTCTGTTCCAACGAACTTCTGGATCTTTCCGATCTGCGGCGCTGGTAAATAGAGCGTACTATCAGCGTATTCAATATGAAGGAAATCGCCTAAGACCCCATCTACAGTAAGATGCTTTAATCCGCGGTATACTCCAACGCCGTAGTCGATATGAACTAGGTAATCGCCCTCTTTTAGTAGCGCCAGAGCGCTTAAGATTCTTTTAGCGCTAACTTTTGGCGCTCTTCCAGAGCGATAAGAACGCTCTCCAAAGATCTCGTTCTCAGCTAGAAAACAGATCTGTGAGTTGGGCACGCGGAATCCAGAAGTTATATGGCCTACTAATATCGCCACCCCTGTTCTCCTGACTGAGTCAAGCCATGAGATAGCAGGCGCTGTAATTATCGGTGCATCAGTTCCGATTTCAAGCAGTAGTGATTGTAGACGTTGGGCACGAGAAGCGGACCCGACGCTTAGCCCTATCGTATAATGCTTTCTTCGCCACTGATTCAGGAAAGATTTTAGAGGCGCAAATGCAGAGCCGCTGCCGACCTGGGTGCGCATCTGCGTGGCCAGATCTATAGTGCTCTCAGCGCGGAGATTAAGCACTTGGTCTTTCGACTGGGCTCCAGTTACCGCTGAGATCTCGTGAGTGGCCCGACGATTTAGCTCCTGTATCGTAGAATCGGCATCTAAATAGATCTCATCTGCAAGTGGTATGAGGTGTTGATCGTGAAATAGTCTCTCCGCGCGCTCTTTTGCTGATAAGTAATAATCATCGATCGAGCGTTGGCACTGATAGGTATCGATCACACATACAAGGGTATCCTTCGGGATTAGGTCAAGTATCCCCGGCAAATTAGGGTCTGCTATGAATTGAATAAGCTCGATCCCAGGGTGGTGCTCGCGGCGTTCAATCGCCGTAATCACCTTCTCTACCTCGCGTGGATGAGTGCCGGTGCTCTTAGCGCGTTCGCGTATCCTTTCAATAATCGTTGCTGGGGAGTAGTGCTCAGATAATGATAGAGATAGCTCGCGAACGGGAAGGATCTCAACAGTCTCTAGATCCGCTATACTTCTCTGCGACTCTGGATCGAATGTGGTCATCCTGGTGATGCATGAGTCGCTAAGTTCAATACGGATTGGATGTTTTAAGATGCTTGGGAAGAGATCGATAACAGCGCCCTTAATCGCCATCTCACCGATCTCCTCGACGGTTTTCGCGTTTGAGAATCCAGCATCTAATAGTTGAGAAACGAGAGCCATCCGGTCAACGGAGTCGCCGATCTTAAGAGTAATGCTAAGAGCTCTGATGTCACCTGGCGGAATTAAACGCTGCAAGAGCGTTTCGGCCGCCATAACCACCACTGCGTTTGAATCGTAGCAGAGCGAATTGACAGCCATGAGTCTGGCCGCTGATGTTTCGACTCCGGGTGAGACAGGTTCAAGCGGGAGTGTATCCCAGCCCGGAAGAAATGCTAGTTGGTCGCTTCCGAGGAAAAACTTTAAGTCATCAAAGACATCCTCAGCAACTTTTCTAGATGGCGCGACGATAAGAGCTTTCGGGTTTTCACGTAGGAGTGTCGCGATAAAGTAAGGGGCTGCGGAGCCCGGAACGCCAATGACCTTTACCGGCCCAGGCGCGGTGGGGGCCTCTGGAGATGTAAAGTTATCTTGTGTCTCTGGCATTGAATTACTGCGAAAATAAGCGACCTCTAATCCTACGATGAGCAGGTTTAGAGGTAAAGCGCGGTGATTTAAAAACGGGGTGTTTGTGGGGCTAATTAAGCTATTACAAGAGGCAGTGGCAGTTGGGGCATCTGATCTTCACTGTTGCGCAGGGGAGTTTCCAGCCCTGCGGATATCTGGAGCTGTCCGAGTGCTGAGGGATAGGCCCGTTCTTTCTAACGCTCAGCTAACAGAGGAGCTCGAAACACTTTTATTGCCAACGCTCAAAGTCCCTGTAGCCCAATTAGATGAGTTCGATTGCGCTATCGGTATATGTGATCTAGGTAGATTCCGCATTCATACCTATCAGAGTGCAGGCGGCATAGCAGCTGCGATCCGAGTGATTCCGCGAGATATCCCGTGCCTTGATTCGCTGAGCCTTCCAAGTCATGTCTATCAGATAGCGCGACTCGAGCAAGGTTTGGTGTTGGTGACTGGGCCTACAGGTTCGGGAAAATCGACAACATTAGCGGCTATCATAGATCAGATAAATAGAGAGCGTGCGTGTCAGATAATCACTATAGAGGATCCAATTGAGTATCAGCATAGTTCCATCAGATCTCTTGTGAGGCATCGTGAGGTTGGAGTTCACACGCGATCCTTCGGCACGGCTCTTAGATCGGCGCTTCGCGAGGATCCGGATGTAATCTTAGTTGGTGAGCTAAGAGATCTTGAGACGATTCAACTCGCATTAACGGCGGCTGAGACAGGGCACCTTATCTTGGCTACATTGCACGCCTCTGGGGCGACCAGCAGTATTGAGCGATTTGTAAATGCGTTTCCCTCTGAAGCGAGATCTCAGGCGCGGTCGAGCTTAGCGGATTGTATTGAAGTGGTTGTAAGTCAGCGACTGATATTGAGCGCGGAGCAAGTTATAAAACCAGACGTTGAGATCCTGATAGCGACCCCCGCGGTTCGGGCGCTTATCAGAGAGGGAAAGACTCATCAGTTGCCCGGAGTGATTCAGAGTTCTCGTGGGGTTGGGATGAGGTTGTTTGGGGGGTAGGGGGAGGGTCAATCCCTAATAAGCTCTACATGGCCATTCCCACGTGCTCGTGCACTTGCACTTGCTCGTAAACGTACCCGATTTGCCATTTCTGCCATCTTAGTTCGGTTACTATCAGACCCTGAGTTCCGGTACGTCTCTCGTTTACGTGCACGAGCAGGTGCACGTGGCATTGACCATGGGGAGCAGGCTCCCTCCTTCTCCTCATCCTGCACCTGCAGGGTCAATCCCTAAATAGAGTTTACATCAAATAAGCTATTTTTAGGTAAGGGGGCCACGGAGCGATGAATAGCTGTTACGGAGGAATAGCGATAACCAAGCCTAGGGCAAGCCCACACTAAGCGGCGCGGGAGCGCCGCGCTCGTGCGCCCATGAGGCGTACAAACCCTGATTGGTGGAAGACCAATCCGTAGATGCCCTAGTCTACGAAACCGAGAGTAACTGCGTGTCCGTGAGGACAGGTGGGAAGCAACAGGAGGTGAGTAATCGGTCCGTAATAAAAAGTGTAAATCCACTTAGTGTGAACGTGATTCAGCTCTGTAGTGAGGCGAGCTTGTGAGCGAATGGCGAAGCCAATCTCCTGGGGATAAGTAGGAGCACTCCCAGGATCGCTATGGGGTGGTTGACGACGGAACGATAACAAAGGGTTGTACGAGTAAGTGGGGATACCTGTGGAGGAAGGAGACCTCCGCAGGAGTCAGAGCTGTCATAGTAGCCGTGAAGCTGGGTAACTCCAGTGGAGCCAAGGACAGTAGGGAGATGGATGAATGGCGAGGAAACACCGACAGACGAGAGTCGCCTATTATAGAGTGGCAGTTCTGCCTAAACGGATAGGGTGCGGTGTAAGTCTAAGTTCATGGTGATGACACCGCGTGACTGCGGGGACGGGAGCGTTAGCTCACTACGCTGGAATGGTGCTCTCCACACAGTACCGGCCAGACGTTCATCACTCCGCTCTGCGGCAAACCATCGACTGGCGAGCCGGATGCGGGAGACCCGCCTGTCCGGTTCTGAGGGAAGGGAGGCACGGAAACGTGCCTTTCTTACCCCTATCGA
>Ga0214921_10005565_pt1 | contig 17745 bp, 16 predicted proteins | sample LL1505_MetaG_FD_177992 | JGI IMG/M metagenome (GOLD analysis project Ga0214921, IMG submission 177992) | Freshwater microbial communities from Lake Lanier, Atlanta, Georgia, United States - LL-1505 | ecosystem: Environmental > Aquatic > Freshwater > Lake | place: USA: Georgia | collected...
AAAATCTCAAAATCCAGTAAATATTATGAAATAACTGAAAACTTAAAAATTTCAAAATCCAGTAAATATTATGAAATAACTGAAACTGTCATAATCTCAAAATCCAGTAAATATTATGAAATAACTGAAAATATTTTTATTATTTTTACTTGATATGTGTCTTTTAGGGATGTTAAATTATGATGAGTTTTCTTGTAATTATAATTTTACTTGATATGTGTCTTTTAGGGATGTTAAATTATGATGAGTTTCCATTATCTTGTAATTATAATTTTACTTGATATGTGCCTTTTAGGGATGTTAAATTATGATGAGTTTTCATTATATTGGAATTATAATTTTATTTGATATGTGCCTTTTAGGGATGTTAAATATTATCTTGTAATTATAATTTTACTTGATATGTGCCTTTTGGGGATGTTAAATTATGGTGAGTTTTCATTATCTTGGAATTATAATTTTACTTGATATGTGTCTTATAGGGATGTTAAATTATGGTGTGTTTTCATTATCTTGGAATTATAATTTTTACTTGATATGTGTCTTTTAGGAATGTTAATTATTATCTTGTAATTATAATTTTACTTGATATGTGTCTTTTAGGAATGTTAATTATTATGGTGAGTTTTCATTATCTTGTGATTATAATTTTACTTGATATGTGTCTTTTAGGGATGTTAAATTATGGTGAGTTTTCATTATCTTGTGATTATAATTTTACTTGATATGTGTCTTTTAGGAATGTTAATTATTATCTTGTGATTATTATTTTTACTTGATATGTGTTTTCAGGTGTGTTAAGTTGTAGTGAGTTGCATTATTTATAAACACTATATTATTGCTTATTGATAATATTAGTGTTATAAGATTATAATATAGATAAAAAAAAAATAAATAATAAAAAAATAAATATTTATTTTATCATAAATAAAATAAATAATATTTTTAATGAAATAAATCACAAATCTCTAAATAAGCATCATATAAATTTTCAATACCTTCATATTCCTTTTTCATTTTATTACACGCTCTCTTTAATTGTTCTAAATTAATAGGGTCAGGATGTGCTATTTCAGTTCTTTTTCTCTTCATTAACCATAATTTATCACTGTATATATCAATATTAAATTTATTTTTTAACATATTAATTTCATTCATATACATGTAATTATTGGGGTCATTCATAAATTCTGTTAAATTTGTATTAATATTTTTCATAATATCATTATCATATTTTGTTGCTTTTTGTATGATATAATATTCTAAGTTTTTATAAGTTTGCCACAAGATAAGATTATATCTGTCTTTACTAAGTTCAAATATATCATCTCGAAGTTCTTGATTTTCAGCTTTTAATTCTTGGATTGCTACACGAAATTCTTGATTTTCTTTTATTAGTTTTTTATTATCATCTTCTAAATTTCTAATTTTTATATCTTGTTTTTTTATTTTTATTTTTAATTCTTTATTTTCATTTCTTAAATCTTTATTTTCACATTCTAAATCAAAAATCCTAATATTTTGTTCGCTGATTTTATTTTTTAAATCTTTATTTTCTTCCTTGATAATTTTATTTTCACATTCTAACTCATTAATCCTTACATTTTGTGCGTCAATCTTATTTTTAAATTCTTTGCAGTCTTCTTTTAATATAACAATCTCTTTTTTTAGTGTATTAATTTGTTTTTGTTTAAAATCATCATTTAATGCTAATTCTATCAAATCAACAAAAATATGTGTTGTTTCTATATTTTGATTAGTATTAACAGCATACTCAAATTGTTTTTTATAGGTCTCTCCATATGTTTCTTTAATGTCGTGTGATATCATTTCAATTTGTTGTGATAGTTCAGTATCCATTTTAATATATATTAAGATAATATATTTAACATTATTAATTTCATTTTTTTGTGTTATAGTAAAAAAACAAATACCATAAAAATATAATTATTATAAAAAATTTTAGTTGCTAACTAACTGTAGGTATTATAAATTGTGAAAAGTAATAATACCAGTTATTGTTGTAGATAAGCTAAATTTTATAAAGCAACAAAAAAATGATAATATATCTTATGATGTTGAAGATATGTAGAAATGTTAAAATTATTTTATATATGTTCTTTTTTTAGTTTCTTATTAATTAATGTTGTATTTTTTATATATTTTGTAGAAGATATATAATTATTATTTTTTTTGTAATCTTATATAATAAATATTTCTGTAAAATATCTTCTACAAAATATTAATTTTGTATAGAATGATACAAAATAATAATTTTATATATCTACTACAAAATATTTTGTTTCTATAATTTATAATAGTCAATTAATAATAACATAAAGTCTTGTTTCCATTGTTTAATCTTAATATTTAATTCATTATCAGACAATTTTTGATTTTCTGAAAATAGCAATTAATTTGATATAATTATCAGATGACATAAATTTTAATATTATATAGTATTTATACACAATAATATATATGTTATAATAATATATAATAATGCTAAAATCTCAGTTGTTTATAATTGTTTTCTTCTTATTTGTTGTGTTTGATTAGCAACACCAATTTTGTAAATATTTTTATAATTAGGATTGCTTAAACAATAAATATAACCTATGTCTTCCATTATTATATATGATAATATATTTATGTTAGTATATTTGTTTTTTATAAAGTTAAATTATAACAATAAGTTGTTGTTTTAAAATATTATAGTATATTTTTACATTTATGTTATGTGTATCAACATAAATGTTATGTGTGACATCATAAATGTTATGTCATGTGATTGATATGTTATGTCAATCAAAAGATATAAAAAGTATATAATTATACACAATTATATATAAAATGTTATGTGAAGGATTTTATAATCAATTCTCTATGAAAAAAGTATTAGTATTAATAATATAATTATTATATTATTACTATATATCAATAAGTTTTATTAATTTATACATAACTCACATAACATTTATTTAGTATAATTACTTTTTTATTAAAAATTTATTTTTTTTACACATAACATTGACATAATCTATCAATAACATGACATAACATTTTTAGTATGATGTTATTTTATCAATAAAAATTATTCTTTAATTTTTAAATGTTTTATTCCAAAAAATGATTTTGAACCAATACGCACTGTTTCATTTATTTTATTGTGTCTTCTTAGGTTCTGTGCAAAAATTCTATTATTTGGTATTTTACATTGTGGATTATTTATAACAAACCATTTTTTTGAAATATTCATATATCAAAAAAACTATTAAAATTATAAATTTTATTAATTTAATCATAAAAAGTGATAATACTAATATTTAATTGGTTAATTTTCTGAAAATTTTATGTAATGAATGATAAATTATTCATATTTTTTATATTTATTATATATTTAAGGTATTTATAGAGAGTAAACTGTAAGTAAGGGATAAAATTACATTTTTAAACATAAAAATCTAAAAATAATAGTTTGTAATTGTTAGTATTAATACTTTTTATATCATTAATCTAAAAATTATATGTTATTATGATAAATAAATTTTTCATTCTTCATTTATGTCATTAGTTTTCTTTTTCCATTGAGAAATAAAATTAATACATAAACTTGTTCTTGCTTTGTAATATCTAACAAAAAATATATTTGTTTGTACATATTCTGTAAAATATGCTTTATTATATTTTTGTTTTTCTGCTTTTGTTAAATTTAAAAAATAAACACTTGTTGTTAAATCTGTGTATAAATCCTTAATTTTACATATATCATTTTTATTATTTGTAAATTCATAATTATCTTTGAACCAAGTAACTAAATTACATGATAATTCAAGATATGTTTGTGTTCTCTCCTCAATTGATTTTGGTATTATTAATTTTTTATTATTTAATTTATATCTTTTATAAGCATCCATTAATATTTTCATTAAAGCAAATTTATGTGTCTGTTGAAATTCAGTTTCTTTGTATAATGGATTTGCCAAATAAATATGTTTTTCCGGTTCAACTATTTTTTCATCCATTGTAAATGTTGATCTAAAATAAATATCTATTATTCTTCTTACCTCGGCTTGCGTTGGTTCTTCTTTAAATATGGGTTTCCGATTACATTCCACTATCATTGTATGTTGTAGTTCTTTTTGTGTTTCAGATTCGTGATGTCCTCTTGCTGAAATCACTCCTCCACCGGATATCTCTTTTATTGTGCTATTACAAAATTTTTGTTTTTCAGGTGGTTCTCGAAATATAATTAACCGTTTTTTATCCATATTAGCTTTCTCTGGATTAGAACCAGTTTTATTTACTTCAAATAATAAAGCATTGTTGCCAATCATTGAATAATCTTTTCCTAATGCTAATAATAACAAATCATTTAACATCCCCTTTCCGTTCCCGCCTCCACCATTAAAAATTACAAAACGTTCAATACAAATTCCAGATAATGATGTTGATAAAATTTGTAAGTATAATTCACGTTCATCTTCGTGAGGCATTATTTGTGCAATTATTTTTGTTATTGTTTCAATTTCTTTCTGTGTTGGTTCTCTCCAGTCATATCCAGTTGTATAAGAAATATAATCTTCATATTTATATTCTCGAAAATCCCCTAATTCTAAATCATAAACAAGATTATCAAATCCTAATAAATATGGATTACTGTCTAATTTTAATTGTTTATCTGTGCCTAATTCTTTGTATGTCTCAACAACATCTCTCTTAAAACTTGCTGTTTTTAGTCTTTTAATTTGTGTTGTCATTTGATTAAAAGATTTGTGTTCAAAATATAGTTCAAATAAAATCATTTTCAAAAACTCATACAATTCATACGATAAAAAATTCTTTAACAAGATATCTGTTTTTTGCCATAATTTCCCGTCAAAGCAATACAAAATATGACGTCCATTAATAATAGCATACTTAAAGCGATGTCCTGCTATTGTTTTTACGTAATTACACATATCATATTGTTCTAAATCAAATGAATTATTATTTAAAATTTTTAAAAATTGTGGTTTATTATCTTCTTTCGCGAAATAATATACTGTTGCTATTGTATATGATTTTTCTTTGTGTGTTTGTATAAATGTATTATATTTCTGTTTTGTTTCAGCAATACCATCATAATTTTGTCCTTTGCTACTAAAATAATTAAATAATTCAAATGATGTTTCATCATTTTCAAATTTTGTATTTTTCAATGCCATACCAACAGCAATCCACGATTCATAAGCATTAAATCTTTCTTGTTTATAGCATTCATCAAATAATTTTTTATATAACACTGGTTTTGACATCATCGTGCTTAAAACATTTTCTTTCTTTATTTTCTCAGTATCACATTGGATTAGTTCAGTATTTTTTACAGTATCTATTATAAGACTTTGTGGTTGTTCGTCATTATTATTATCAATCTCTTCAATAACTATTTGCGATTTTTTTTTTCTCACAAGTATTTTTGATTGTTCTATTTGATTTTCAATAAATTTTTTTTCATTAATATTAATACTTTGTTCTGGTATAAATTCTATAACAAAATCCTTCATTATGCCATTTTTTATTATATGTTTTGATGTATCAGTATTGCTATTTCCTTTTTTTTGATTAGGGCATCTATACCAATGTTCGCTATATATTGTAGTATCAACACATTTACTAGTTTTTTGTTTGTTAATAAATTTATCAGCATAACAAGATAATAAATTAGTGTGTATTTCTTTTAATTTTTCAGTTGATGCGTTCCATTTTGGAATTGAATAATGATAAGAATTATTTTTCTCATTGTTTTGAGTATATTTGAAATCTTCTTTTGAAAACTTTAAGTCATATTTTTCTTTCATAAATTCTTGTAAAATAATAATGAAACTATTTATAGAATTTTCATAATTGTCTAAATCTCCAAAAAATATGTATTGTGATTTTTTGTGTATGCGAAAATGAAATCCATTATCATTTGCTAAATGCGTTGTGATTTCATTTATATTATTAGTTTCAATCGCATTGTTTTTAATAAATTTAGCATTTGCTGTTGAATAGACATTGATACTGTAAATTTTTAAATTAGGGGATGTTGCGGAGGTGGTAATATTGGTGGTTTTTTTTCTCATATATTTTATATTATATGCTTTGTTATTTATTATGTTAATAATACGAATATTGACAAATAAAAAATTGATATTTTATTATCATTGATGACAGTGTATTTTATATACATAAATGATGAATAATATGTATGTATCTTTAATGCTCTTGGTTGTATCCTTATTATTTAACACTGCTTTATGTTATGTCATTACTAATTCATATAATGAAAATGATTACAAAAATTATATAATAATGCCATTAACAATTAATGTTAGTTATTATAAAAAAAATTTTAAAAATTATTTGAAAAAATATAAACAAGAAAAAATAAATAATTCATTAAATACATTAAAAAATAATATTGATTTTGATTTATTTGAATTATAATAAAATATGTTTAGTCGAAATAATGTTTATATTGTGGGTCAGTTATAAGGTTAGTCCATTTGTTGTATATTTCGTGGTCTTTCATAATATGTTGTTTTTTTCTATAGTTTGTAATTTGATTATTTACCCATCTATTAATTATTTTTGTTTCTTCATTAAATCCGGAAGGTCTTTTATTATATTTATCAAGATATTTTTTTAATGTATCTAAATTATTATTCCAGCATTCTTCGCTTGGCATAAAATATATTTTATATTTTTCACAACTTATAAATTCTGTCCATTTATTATATATTTCAGGATTTTTCATATTACAATTTTTAAATTTATAATTATGTTTTTGTGTGCTTATCCATATACTCAATTTTTTAATATCTTTATTGTTTGATTCACGAGATGGGGTTTTATCATTTTCATCAATATATTTTTTTATAAGACTTAAAATATTTTGCCATTCATCCTCATTTGTAATAAAATACTTTTCATATTTTTTTGAAGTTATAAATTCAGTCCATTTATTATATATTGCAGAATTTTTCATAATACGATCTTTTGATTTATATCTCAATTTTTGTAAACTTAACCATGAACATAATTTTTTAATATCTTTATTTTTTTTTCCACTTGATGGTATTTTATTATATTTGTCAATATATTTTTTTAAAAGAATTAAATTACGTTCCCATTCCTTCTCATTTGAAATAAAATATTCTTTATATTTTTCTGAAGTTATAAATTCTGTCCATTTATCATATATATCGGTATTTTTCATATTATAATCTTTTGATTTATAATTCTCTTGTTGGTGTGTCAACCATTTACCTAATATTTTGGTATCTTTATTTTCTTGTGATGGTCTCTTTCCATTCTCATCAATATATTTCTTCACCATCTCCAATCTCTCTTCCCATCCCACTATCCTAAATTCTTTTACTCCCATAATATACTTCTCCACCAACCCAACATCAGTCTCATTCTTTTTCTTCTCACCTTTCACAAAAAATCCAATACTATTTACTTTAATCTTATCTTTAAACATAATATCATATTCTTTAATCCCACTCAATGTCTCCAAAATCTTATCATATTCATCACACCAAATAAATATATTTCCTATTTTGAAAGGATTTGATTTATTTATTCTCATACATCTACTCATTCTCTGTATAGTTCTTATTTTTGATTTTGTTGGGTATGTTATAAATATACTATCACAACTTGGAATATCAATACACTCATCTAAAATTCTCACACTAAATAATAATTTTATATTATCTCTTTCCCTAAAATCATCTAATATTTTCTTTCTCTGTTTCTCTGTATTATCTGCTGTTATTTGGTTCATTCCAATATCTAAACAATAAAATTCATTTAATTTACTCATTGCTTCTGTCATTAATTTGATTTCATTCGTATCCTGACAATAAATGATACACTTTTTAGAACCATTATTAAGCAAACAACTAAAAAAGAAATTACATTTTCCTTTCATAACTCCATCAATCTCGTATATAGAAAGTTCTTTTTCTAACTGACTATTGTCTTCATGTATTGATGGTAACCATATTTTGTAGTCTGTAATAAATTTCTTTTCAATTGCTTCATTAAAACTCATCTTGTAAAATATTTCACCAAATATATGTTCAGTATCTTCTATCTCATCTTCTAATTCATACACTCTTGGTGTTGCTGACATATACATAATTTTTTTCTTAGAATTTAAAATTTTATAAAAATCATCAGTCTCATCTATAACATTATTTTTAGACAAATTATGAAACTCGTCAATAATTATTAATAAATCATCATCGCATTTGTCTATTATTTGTCTAATACAATCCACACTACAAAAAGTAGATGATATTATAAATGATTTATTAGATTTAATGAATTTTTTAATTTCTCCAACATCTCTACAACCATCAGAACTTACTAATAATGTTTTATTTTCATATCCATATTCAATATATCTATTAAGATTTTGTTTAGCAAATTCTTTTAATGGACTTAGTAAAATAATTTGTTTAAACTTTTTAGAAATTAAATAAGATGTCATTGTTTTTCCTGTTCCACAAGGCATTGATAAAATACCTCTATTATTATCTCTAAAATATTCTGTAAATTTACTAACTGCTATTTGTTGATATACATAAGGTTTGTATTCTTCTAAAACATTGATTTCTTGACTATTATGCTGTTCAAATGATTTTTTAACATATTCTATTCTTTTATTTGGAGGCAATGACAAAATATTAATTGATAATTTATCAGTGTAATAAACATATCCTTTTAGTGTATCAAGAGCGTTCATCCAAGCATTAAAACCTGCTAAATCTTCCATTCTTAATCCTTTTTTATATCCATTTTTGCACTGAACTAAACTACAATTATCATTTTCTATTTGAATAATGTCTATTCCAGTGTCTTGTAATGGATTTATTTTATTTTCTATTCTTCTTAATCTGTTAATATTATGAGAACCAATAATATTATGTTGTAAAAGAATTGTTTCTGGTGTATCATTCCATAAATATGCTGGTTTTTTTAGTTCATTGATAATATAGTCTCTTATTTGAATTTCATATAAATATCCTTTATCTTGATTATTCATTATAAATATATATATTGAGATATGTTTATAATATTATCTAAATAAATAAGTTTCAATTTTTGTAATAATAAATTTATTTAAAAAAGAATAATAATGAAAAGAATTATCAAAGATACTAAAATGATGAATAATATATTTAGTATAAAACAATTGTCAAACCAAAAAAAAAACAATAGGCAATGGTTTTAACCATTGCCTATTACACACAATTGGTTTGTCTATTGTTTGTAAAAAGAAGTAGCAATTAAATTGATATAATTATTAGATGACATAAATTTTCATATTTCATATTATTTATACACAATAAAATATAGGTTATAATAATATATATGAGTAATAAGAGTGATGATGCTTTTTCAAAAAGATACGATAACTATAAATTTATACCATTAACAGAAAAAGAATTAAAAAAGAAACATAAAATAATAGATGAAACTAATTTAGAAAAAAATATTTTTATAAAAAACAAAGAAATTGACACATTTGGGAAATTAAAAAAATATGTAAAATCAATAAAATCACTTGAAAAAATAGAGAATGAAATGGATGATGATGATTATATTTATATGTATAATTGGTTCTTACTAAAAGAACAATATAACAATATATAATATAAATGAGTGGTATTAATAAAAATGAATTATTCAGTGATGTATATAAAATTATTAATAATATCATTCTTGATACACATAAAAATGAAATAATTACTAAAAATCTACAATATTGTGATTATATCTTACTAAATGACAATAAACAATATTATTATCCTTTAACTTTGTGTATTGGAGGTGCAGGATTTATACAATATAATTTAATATTTTATAAAGAAAACTTAGTGGATAATATAGAATTAAAAAGTTTAGATTATGATATTTCATTTTCATTAAATATTTCTTTCAATGATAAAAAAATAATTAATAATATTATATCTGAATTTGAAAAAATATATGTAGTTAATATGAACAATTATGAATTTGATGATACTATTAATAAAAACAACTTTAAATTAACATATTATAAAAATACTAATCGTATTCATTTTAGGATGGAATGTTGTACTAATAAACCATTATTTTCTAAAAATAGTAAAATATTTCATATTGCTGAATTTAGTTTATGGTTTAATGGTAAAGTAAGTGATAATTTTACAATTAATGATTTTATGAAAAAACCACTTATTCTATATAAAAATAAAAATGTATATTATTATTTATTGCCATTAGAATTATTAATGAAAACACTATTATATGCTATTGTTGATTTTTTTGAGAGGCGTAATTATTATAAATGTATTAAATATATTGAAAGAGCGTTATTTATAAAGAAATGTAATAAATTATTTATTGATAAAAAAGAAAATAATAAAGCTTTAATCCAGATATTTAGTTCTTATAAAAATAAAATTAAAAGAAAATGTAAAATAATTAATGATTATCCTTTTATATTATCATATGAACTTTCAAAAATAAATAATAATGGAATAATAAAATGCTTATATAAATTACTCAGACTTGATAATCATAAAAAATATATTGGATTAATTAATAAATTTAAAAAAGAGTGCGATAATGAAAATAATTATTTAACTGAAAATAGTGAAATAACAATTGAAGATACTGAAAATGATGAATAATATATTTAGTATAAAACAATTATCAAACCAAAAAAACAATAGGCATATGAGCATTTATATTTGCGAAAATATATGCCATATTGTTTTCATATAAATAAAATTACAAAAGATTATTATATCATTAATTGTAATTATGAGTATATTGGTTATGATAATATTAAATGTATTAAAGATATTGAGAAAAATATTGATGAAAATCAAAAAGATTGGGGATGGTCAAAAATATATCTATTTAAAGATATGAATACACCTTGGATGAGTAAAAAAAATTTTAAAAATTATTTGAAAAAATATAAACAAGAAAAAATAAATAATTCTTTAAATACATTAAAAAATAATAATATTGATTTTGATTTATTTGAATTATAATAATTTAGAAATAAATAATTATTGTTAAATATGCGTATAAATTCATTATATCATTGTATCAATAATTTTTGCTTTTTCTGTAATATCTATTTTTAGTTGTTTCGTGTCAATTTCAAATATACTTGGATTTTGTGATAAATTCCACCAATTAATTTTGTCTATATGTTGTTCCAATATATGAATAGCATTCATATTTAATGACAAATGATGCCAAATATATTTATCTAAATTTTTTTCTAACAAATGAATAGCATTTTCATTATATGATAAACATACCCAATTTATTTTATCTATATTTTTTTCTAACAAATGAATAGCTTTTGGATTAAGTGATAAATTAGTCCAATTAATTTTATCCATATTATGTTCTAATAAATGTATAGCATTTGGATTGAGTGATAAACTATGCCAATTAATTTTGTCTATATTTTGTTCTAATAAATTGATAGCATTTGGATTGTGAGACAAACCATTCCAATTAATTTTATCCATATTTTTTTCTAATATATGGATAGCATTTGGATTGTGAGACAATAAATTCCAAACAATTTTATCCATATTTTGTTCTAACAAATGAATAGCATTTGGATTTTTTGATAATATTGGCCAATCAATTTTATCCATATTTTGTTCTAACAAATAAATGGCATTTGGATTAAGTGATAAACTATGCCAATTAATTTTGTCTATATTTTGTTCTAATAAATTGATAGCATTTGGATTTGATGATAATACCCCCCAATCTATTTTATCTAATAAAACCCAATCTAATAATTTCATTTTTGGTTTCACAAGATATGAAGCAACTATTTTTAGAACATCTAATGGAATATTCATTTTGTTTATATTATAAAATAATAATGCTAAATATTTATTTTTCAATTTTTACAATAAAATTGAAAATACTAATATATTATGTAATGAAATTAATATATATATAAACAAAATGAGTCTCGAAAATCTTGAACAATGTGTTTGTGCGAATGCTGTATGTGTTTGCGCAAGAATAGTTCCAGAAGAAAAAAAAACAGATATTCAACCTAGTATAAATATTATCATACACGACAATATTTTTTCTGTCAATAAACAACTAATAACAGAAAATTCCAAACTAATTAGTGATATTCTTGACGAAGACCCACTGACTGAAAATATTGACTTGCCATTTATTGTTGAAAATAAATGGGTAAAAGAATTTGGATATTTTCTTGAATTCTTGAAATACAAATATATTGACATCCCAAAACCATTGCCAGAAAAAGGAGAACATTTCACAAAAGAAAATTGCGGAAGTGATGCTAATGTGAATTTTATCAATAATTTTTACGACAAGACAATTATCAATGAAAAAAATAAACTTCCAGTTGAACTGATGAATTCATTGTGTTTGGCAAATTATTTGGGAGCAACTAAATTTCTAAATTGGTGTTGTGCGAAATTTGCCTCAGTATTGATTGAATTAGAATTAGCAAAGATTACACCATTTTCACTGAAAAGTGGGACACTTTAAAGTAAAAAAAAATGTAATTGTACCTTTTCAGGCGTGATGATATTTGACGCTATTATTATTAATAAAAATAGGGTTATCATCTTTTATTTCTTCGGGAAACTTATAGTCTCTCCTAAATTTCTCTGGTCGAGTTTTATCTATTAAATATGTTTTTACTATCTTGACCATATTATTTACTGCATTCATATCACGATTGATACAACCCATTCGTTTATTTTCCATTTGAAATGTTAGAACCGAATGTATCTTTCTTTGAACGCCTCTTTTATCTGGTAAATATATATTCTCGCATTTTTCTTCTGTTTTGTAATTTAAACATGATGTCCTAAATTCATCTAAATTATATACTTTCATATATTCTGCTAATTTTCGTTTTAATGCTAAGTTTGGAGTTGATATATAATTTAATTTCATTTTGTCTGACCAATCACCCATTACTAATATACTATCTTTACCAAAAGTTGATTTAATATTTCTTATTAAATCTGTTTCTGCTTTCTTTCTATTTATATAGCCATACCATTTATATTTTCTAAATATTGTATTATTATATTTCTCAAATAATAGTTCATTTATTCTATTTTTATTTGTTATAAATTCTTTGAATTTATCATAAATACAACTTTTAGAATTATATTTTGATAACTCATTTTCTATTTTGGATATATCGTTTTTGTCTTTATGATTTTGAATTAATCTTTGATATTTTAATCTTTTGGTTTTTGATAAATGTTGTCTATTTGAATACACTAATTTCTTTCCATCTTTATTCATCATAACAAATATCTTTCGCCGTCCCGGATCTGCAACTATCCAATTATTATTTTGTAATTCTGTATATTGGTCATTATCTAAATCTTCTAAATATGGAAACTCTATATATTTTTTATTTATTTTATCTTGTTCTTTCTTATCGTTTTTAAGTTTTAATTTCTCTTCTTTTGATAATTTTTTAAACTCTTCTTTTTCTTTGTCTCTTTTAAGTTTATTTTCTAATTTAATTTTATTTTGTTCTTCTTTTTTCACCTTTTCTAAATCTGTCTTATATTTCTCTTTTGCTTCTTGTGTCATATCCTTACATTTCTCTTTCATCTCTGCTTTTTTATTTTTCATATTTAATTTTTTAGTTTGTTCTTGAACCATAAATGAATTGTGTATAAGTTGAATAGATACACTAAAACAATCTGTTGATATTCTATAATCAAAATTATATTCTTTCTGTTTAAAAATAGGATTAGATAACTTAAATAATTTATTCCATAATTCTTGTTTTTTATGTTCTATATCTGTTAAATATTCATTCTTATTTTCATCTACAAATAATTCAATTAATGATTTTGTATCAATTGGAATATATTTACCAACTATATCTGTTCTAAGTGGAAAGAATTGAAAACTTTTCACTTCTAATTTTTCTAATTCAACACACATATAAATCATACCTTTCATATATTTTTGAGGTTCATTCTTAATATCAAATTCATATGAATTAATATAAGTTGATGGAAATATATTTATTTTATGGGTTTTTATCCATTCGTGATATTTTACATTACACTTCAATGTATTATTTAATAAATCTTCTTTTATTTCATACAAGTCTTTGTTTAATTCTTTTCTTGTCACTGTTTTCTTACCTTTCTCACATTTTTCTAATATTTCATTATTTGCTTTCTTAAAAGATGAATTAACAAACTTTTTGACATATTTAATAAAGTGCAATTTAATATTATTTTCTATATTAGTTAAAATATCAGTAGCAGTATAGTTTAATATTTGTGATAAATTAACACCATCTATTTTAGTTACATAATTTAATAATTTATATGTATTATTATAAAATTCAGTAAATTCATTATAATATCCTAAATTAGTTCCTTTTGGTTTGGGTCCTTGTGAATCTTTAACAAGTGATTTAAAAACCATTCTTATTAAATCTTCATCTATTGTTGGGATTACTAATTTTGAATGATATTTATTAAGTATCCATAATCTCATAAATTGATAAGTATGAATAATAATTTTATTAGTTCTAATCATAGCATCACTTAATTTATTCATATTAAAGTCATCTTTAATAATAGATTTTAACGAACATTTCATTGTTCTATATTTATCTGGCGGTTTTTTCATTATATTATTATATAATTATATTTTTATATAATTTAAAACGCATTAAATATTATTTTCTAATAATCTCTGTTTCTTTTTTAAATATGCTCTTCTACTATATTCTTTAATTTTTTCTGGGGATGGTTTTTTAATACTATGATTTTTTCTATATTCTTTAACTTTTTTTATTATATCCTCTTTATGATTTTCATAAAATGTTTTATTTCTTTTAGGCGCAGTATACTTTTTTAGATGTTCTTTTAATTCTTGGATCTCAATTAAGGAATTTTCATATAATGTTTTATAATCAGTCATATTATTTATTTAATAATAAATAAATAATATTTTTTAAATATATTATTCACAAATAATAATTATGATTTTTGTTTTATTATTCATAAATTTTTAATTAATTATTTTAGGTTTTAAAAGCCACTATAGATATTATTATGAATGTAATAAATATGATGAACATTGAATCAAATAAATTGTGCATTTTATATTTAGTAAACATTAAACTTGAAATAATACCAAATACACAACTAAAAAATATCGAAGGTATAAACACATTGGTTCTAGTTGCAAACATAAAATTTAAACCTATTAAACTAAAACTCAACATAGCAAATATTACACGTATAAAATGTATCAACATATTTTTAAAAAAACATATTATACCGTGATTTTTTATAAATTTATATGCATCATATAAATGATAAATAGGTCTAAACATTTTATCAAACAGTATGTTTTCCATAGTTTGTGTTTTTATATCTTCTATATGTTGAAGATATTCAAGATATTCATTATCTTCCATATTATTCATGTTCATCATATTTATTACATTCATTATTATTATCTTTTAGTTGTTTATTTTTCAATTTTTTAAGGAAAATATTTATAAATTACAATATTTAGAACTATTAATTATAAGTTTTGGGATACATAACAAAATATTTTGAATCTAATTTATTTATTCAAAATGTAAAAGATGTTCTAAAAAAATTAACAAATATCCGATCTTCATAAATATATATCTATTTAAAAAAATAATAGGATATAAGTTATATCAAAAGAATAGCGGAGGTATAGATATAGATAAGTTTAATGCATTTTATGATGAATTTATAAAAGGCAAATATGAAAACCATTTAATTATAATGGATAATGCAAAATTTCATAAATCTAAAATAGTTAAAGATAATATAGAGAAATCAAAAAATAAAATAATTTATATTCTTCCATATAACGCAAAATTAAATCCAATAGAGAACCTTTTTAGTCAGATAAAAAATTATGTTAAGGATATTAGTCCTGCTACTTACGAAGAATTAAAAATAGCAATAAATGATATTATTAAGAATAAAATAAAGAAAGAACATTTAAAAAACTATTTTAAATATTTATTTATTCAAGCTAAAAATTATATTAATACTCATTAATATGTCCCATTATTCAGTGAAAATGGTGTAATTAATTTATTATTTTATAATTCTATATTATAATGAATAAAATTATAGAAAGCGACATACAATCAAGAGATAAAAATATAAAAAATGTAAATATTATAGACCAAAATAATAAGTCTGTCAATATTTTCAAACTTGAAGTTGCAGAACAAAATTTGGCATATTTGTTTATAAAAAAAGATGACATCGTTTTAGAACTTGGAGGGCGTTATGGTTCTGTTTCGTGTGTTATAAATTATAATCTTGATAATAAAAAAAATCATGTAGTTGTCGAACCAGATGATAGAGTATGGAGTGCTCTTGAACGTAATAAAAGACAAAATAAATGTGATTTTCATATTGTAAAAGGTTTTATTTCAAAGAAAAAATTAGCATTAACAAATCTTGATAATTGGTTTGGGGGTTATGGTTCAACATCAATAGAAGAAGAACAATCAAAAATTCCATCTTTTTCATTAGATGAAATTAAGCAACAACATAATTTGAAATTTAATGTTCTTGTTGCTGATTGTGAAGGATTTTTAGAAACTTTCTTTGATGAAAATCCAGAATTTTATGATGAATTAAGATTATGTATTTTTGAGGCAGATTATCCAGATAAATGTAATTATGACAAAATTAGAGTTATCTTACAAGAAAAACAATTTACAGAATTATTAAATGGGCATCAAAATGTATGGATTAAAAATAATTTCTAATTGACTGATACCAACTCAATGGAATTGTTGATGCCCATAATGATAAACTATAAGGTTTAAAAATTTTACACCATTGAATTATTTTATCTATTTCAACACTATTCATTACACTATCATAAGTCAAAAAACCAAATGACAATCTATTATTATCTATTTTTCCTATATTTAATTCCACTTGACTTAAAAAAATGTCAAATGTTGTGTCATAAGTATTCATTGTTGTTAATAATATGTCATTATTGTCATATATCATTGTTGAATTATAAGATGACAAATAACCATCAATCCAAATATTTAATGTTCTATTTATTTGTTTTAGTGCTTTAGACCACATATTTACAAAATGTGTTAATTTGTTTTTATCTATTACTGTTGTTAATTCAATATCCAAATAATAACCATCATAATCATATTTAATTGCTTTTGTAATTGTATTGTCTATAAATCCTGACATATTTTTGTATAATTTCTCAAATCTCTCACTAAATCCTTGACCCCCACACATCTGTATTGTTGTATCACAAAAAAAACAAGGATATGATTTTAACCCTAATTCTTTTTTTAGTCTATATTGATATTCTTCTGCTGATACATTATTATTTGTTTTGTATGTGTCCATCTCACCATTTTCATTAATCTCATAAACTAATATAGAACTTCCTGTTATAATATTCATTGACTTGTATGTTTTGTATAAATTATACTGAAATGTTAGTTGTTGATTCGTCCAATTAGTTAGTCCTGATGATAATATTACATTAGCAGAAACAATATTTAGTAATAATAGTAAAAACATTTTATCTAAAAATATATGTATGTTTTTAGATAAAAAATATAATTTTTTATTGATATTCAGTGATAATTTTTGTGAT
>Ga0214921_10005566_pt1 | contig 17744 bp, 22 predicted proteins | sample LL1505_MetaG_FD_177992 | JGI IMG/M metagenome (GOLD analysis project Ga0214921, IMG submission 177992) | Freshwater microbial communities from Lake Lanier, Atlanta, Georgia, United States - LL-1505 | ecosystem: Environmental > Aquatic > Freshwater > Lake | place: USA: Georgia | collected...
GTCAATCCTATGGACTACTCAATGGAAGTTGAGCAGCAAACGATCTGGATTAAAAACCAAAACACCACGATCGCTTACTGCCGATATTCCAATGACGGTGATATTGAGTACATTTATGTTCAACCCATGTACCGGCTAATGGGGTTTGGTCGCAAGTTAGTAAAAGAAGTCCAGCGCATCACAGGCAAAGTGGGCCTCCCCCATGAGCCCGTATCCCCCATGGGGCAGCGCTTTTTTGCTGCACTCGAGAAATATTCTTAATGAATACCATTAAGAAAATTTATCTAAGTTGGATTCTTCTTGTTTTTAGCAGTGCTGTAAGCGCAAACTCAATCGTTGATTTACGTAATCAGACCACCATTAATCAGGAGCGATTGATTGCTGAGCTTATCAGCGCTGACTATATTTTGCTGGGTGAGCTTCACGATAATCCCCATCACCATGAAGCACGCGGTCGATTGATTGCTGCAATTGCCAGCAAAAAATATGCAGCGGTTGTTGAGTATCTGCCAACCGGTCCATTAGTCCGATTAACTGGATCGACTCTACTGTCGCTGGAGCAAGCAGGGTTCTCCCCAAAGGCATGGCCATGGAAGCTCTATCAACCCCTATTTGAAGCGATTCGGGTATCTGAATTACCGCTCTACGGCTCTAATTTAGATCGCTCAATCTCCAAAACTATCTTCTCTGGTGGACCCATCCCCGCTGCAATGGAATCGGATTACCAAAAAAGTGCTTTGACAAATGATGCAAAACGCAGTCTTGAGACCGATTTGATTGACGGGCATTGCGGCAAACTTCCCGCCCAGTATTTAGAGCCCATGTTTCGGGTACAGCGCTTGACGGACATCTCGATGGCGCAGGTCATGATGCGCCATTCGCCTGCCATTCTTTTTGCCGGCAATGGCCATGTTCGTAATGATTATGGGGTTCCCCAAGTTTTACGATCCCTTGAGCCCGCCAAGAAACGTGTGAGTGTTGGCTTAATTGAAGAGGCGCAGCGAGACTCTTCAGCATTTGCAGAACTCGCCAAACTTTACGATTTTGTCTGGATTACACCTAGTATCGATCGCGCCGACCCCTGCGCTACCCTTCATTTTGGTAAATCAGAATCTTCCAAGTAGTAAGCGTCAGCAATAAATGCCGGGCCTTTCATTCAATACACAATGAAGGCACATAAAGCAGCAGTAAAAAGCATCAACAAAGTAAACGAAATTGCCCCGAGTTTAGCTTGGGGCTTTTTTCGGCATAATGGGTAATGGCAATTCGTCTTGAAACCATTAGTGCTGGACTGGTAAAACCCCTATGGGTTCGCGATGACAATGAGCTTCGCACAATCATGTCAGGTATTTACAAAACGCCGATTAGTACACTGACTAATCCTCAATTAATCGAAGTAACTAGAGCTGGAATTGTTGGCGATGAACAAGCCGATCCCCAAGCTCATGGCGGGACTGAAAAAGCCCTCTATATGTATCCACAAGAACACTATCCATTTTGGTCCTCGCTTTTTTCAGAAGCTAAAGGCCAATCCATCCATTTAGAGCACGGCTACCTTGGTGAAAATCTAACGATTAGCGGATTAAGCGAGCACGATGTCTACGTTGGTGATCGCCTTCGCATTGGAGCCATTGAATGCGCGGTTACCAAATTACGCGAGCCTTGCTATAAATTCACTGCGAAGACGGGTGTTGCAACAGCGGCAAAGGCAATGATCCAAGGTGCTCGCAGCGGTTGGTACCTTCGGGTTCTTCAGGCCGGATTCCTAAAAGCCGGTGATGCAATTACGGTCATTCCCGGGCCTCGCGAATGCTCAATCGCCCAACAAAATCGCGCACTACTTCATCGAGGTGATTGATTAATTCGCTGAACCAGTTTTAAAGCAAAGGGGCCGATGGCGCCTGATATTGCATGGCGATTTTTTGCAAAGATTCGATATGCCAGATTCAAGATGGGTCTAAGAGTTTTTCTTGAAAAAATCCAAGCCAAGATCGGTAAATTAGCGCGCCGATAAGCTTCTGCAAATACAGGGACACCATGAATCGGAGTCTGCCCCTCAATTTGTCCAACCATCTGATCGAGCGCAGCCTGACACGAGACGCCAACGCGCTCTGGATCGAATGCACTGCTATTGACATCAATAAATTGAAGCAATTGCTGTTGATTGCGTCTTTGTAAATAAAGAATCTCTGCCTGACACAGTGGGCAGGCGCCATCATAGAACAGAGTCAGCGGTAACAGGGTTTGGCTCATACAATAGATCGAATCTAAATTCCATTGTCCTGTAAATGCGCTTTTTTTTCTTCCTACCCCTTATTTTTGCTCTGATGGCATGTAGTCAGGCTGATTACACCACTTGGAACTGCGTTCCTGAGAACGACTCCAGCAAAAAAGTAGTGATGGTTTTGCAGCAATCCACCATGAAGATTGGTGATCGCCAGTTGCGCTTTTGTGGAAGCCTTGGTCTAGTCAGCTACTTCGATGAAAACTGCAAGGTCGGCGACGTCAAAGCGTCCATCGCGCAATTGATTCAGAGCGAATCACGCCTAGCCATCGGCTCTGAGCAATACCGTTGTGAAAAGCTCTAGACCTTAATCGGAGCGCTTTAGCAAAATCTGTGCGGTCATTTTTCCGGCAAATACTAAGTCCATCTCCAGACCATCATTAGCGGACTTAATATCAACGCCATCTTGACTCGCTGGTTTAGTTTCTTGAACTGCAAGAAGCTTATCTGGCCATGAGAACTTCATGTTTGCGGTCATGGGTAAATAGCCATCAAAGAGTCTGCGCATCAAGGGACCAGCATTGAGTTGATAAAGACCATTACCAAGAGAATCTAGCGCTTTTGACTGCAAATCAATGCAAATCGATCCACCTTTTTGTACCTCACTTAAGGTCACGCGATTGTCTCTGACCTCAGCCATTGCGATGCCATCCATGGTCCGCACTTGAATATCCCGGATTCGGTCTTTATTAAACAGAATGACCACCTTACGAATTGGATCTAATTTTTTATGGCAGGTCTGAATTTGTACCAAACCAGAATCAAGACTGGTCTCTAGGATCGTTACCTTCGATTCATAGGTATATGAATTGGGATCAGGCTTGGTTTTCAGAAAACGGATCTGTCCCTCACCAACCACATCAGCAAGACCCGCTGCTGATACGCTGATGGGTAAAACAAAAAGGCACACAGCCAGGTGTGTGCCCCATCGGGTCAAGATTGATCGCATTCGATCAGAGCAACATTAATAGATTTTTTTACTCAAGCGCTGATCACGCTTTTCAATCATCAACTTTAAAAACCACTCTCCTCGCTTCATGGGGGAAGCCATCATATTCTGTATAAACGACTGAAAACAGGCTGCAAAATTCTGGTTTTTCATAGCGAAACCTTTACTTTGAATAAATAATGATTTGATTGTAGCTAGTTTTAAGGTAATTGACCAACGCAACGACCCAGCTTTATTCCTAAGTCATCGCAAGGCCTTGACCACTTCCAAAATGGCCGATCACTTTCGCCTCATGAAACCCCGAGTGGTGGAGTAAATTCAGAACTTGGTCTTTAGCTTCAGGTGCGCAGGCAATCAAGAGACCGCCGCTGGTTTGCGGATCGGTCATTAAATGCTGTTGCCACACTTCGATAGCCGGACCAAACGAAACCTCGCCCCCATAGCCTTGCCAATTACGTGTAGACGCTCCGGTATAGATATCTTCTTTAACAAACTCCACTGCCTCGGCAATGACTGGAATATCATGCCAAGTCAAGTTAGCTTGAAGATTAGCTCCACGACTCATCTCCAAAAGATGCCCTGCTAAGCCAAAGCCCGTGACATCCGTCAAGGCATGAACCTCTGGCATTTTCGAGAGTGCAATGCCTGGCTGATTTAGCTGCGTTGTATAGGTAATCATCGCCTCGTACCCTTTAGCAGAAAGACGTTCTTTCTTTAGTGCGGCACTCAAAATACCGACTCCAAGGGGTTTACTCAAAATAATTACGTCTCCAGCTTGCGCACCACTATTGCGTTTTAAGTTGGCTGGATCAACAATGCCAATCGCCACCAAGCCATAGATGGGCTCAACGGTATCAATGGAATGCCCACCAGCAATCGGAATACCCGCCGCATGGCAAACCGATTCCCCACCCGCAATGATTCTCTGAATCACCTCTAGAGGTAATACATTAATTGGCATACCAAGTAATGCCAGTGCAAATAGGGGTTGAGCGCCCATTGCATAGATATCTGAGATCGCATTGGTGGCCGCAATTCGACCAAAGTCATAGGGATCATCGACGATTGGCATAAAGAAATCCGTAGTGGCCACAATCGCTTGGTGATCATTGATTTGATAAACCGCGGCATCCTCATTATTTTCTGAGCCCGCTAACAAAGACTCTGGAATCATTTTGAGGGGTGAGGCACGCAAGATATCACTTAAGACACCAGGCGCAATTTTGCAGCCGCAGCCACCTCCATGCGAGAGTGAGGTCAGGCGGCCGTTATATGCATTGAGAGTCATGAGTTATTCACGAATTATTTTTGAAACAACTTTTTGATATTGGTAATGGCATCCTTACCGTATTGCTGCGCACTGTCGGTGACATTCCGTAATGTATCCGTCGCGATATTCAAATAGGTGTTGACGCTTTTGAGAGCAGCATTCTTCACCACGGGAATAATGGCATCGATAATTTTTCCAACCGCTTCTTTAGTTCCCGCCCCATCCTTACCAGTATCAATATTAGTGATTTGAATGTCATCTAACTTAAGGTTAACGCTTGTGCCTAAGATTCTCATATCCTGATAAATTAGATCCGCCCCCTGAATATCAAACTGCTTAATTAAGATGCGTGGCTGCTTAGAATCGCCAGCTTTACCAGCTTTGCTTTGAGCATCTTCTTTTTGATTGGTTGAACTGTATTGCTTTGCATTATTTTGCAAAACCGATAGATTGTCAGAATCTTTGGTTTTGACATACTGCACACTAGGCTGGCTCAAGAGCACTCGATCAATGACAACCGAATCGAGTTTAGACTCCTTCGGATTAAGTTGAATCTCGATCAACCCCGCTTTAAATGCATGAGTCCCTGCAAAACCCGGGGGATTTGCTACTTCAAGATTAGTGATGCTTGCACGGGTTTGACGCAAGCTAATATTGACCTCGCCAACGGTTACCTTTGTTCCCAGGGATTGCGTGGCGTAGTTCTCAATTGAGCTCTTCACATAGCCATCTAATTTACTAACCGTGTAATACGCAACACCAATGGCAATTGCTATCGCTAATACGATCAAGAGTACAAGCATTTTGAGAATTTTCATTATCAGAATTGAGTCATAACAGTGCGCACTCTGTTATTTTGACATTTGTTTTAATTTCATGAGCAAGATGCTCAGGGCAAACAGGAAAGTCAACGCATTGGTCACAATTAAGGGCCAACTCTCAATCACAATCCCATAAATAAGCCACAGTCCCACCCCAAGGGTAAACATGCTGTACATGCCCACCGAGATGCCTGAGAGGTCTCTTGTTCGCCAGGATTGAATGGCCTGAACAAGAAAGGAAAAGGTGGTCAGTAAAGCAGCGAAGTAGCCAATGATGTCAATATGAAACATCTTGGCATCTTAGCCGATTGATGAATGGCTTAGCTAATGCGGCCGATTGCGCAACTCACAAATGATTTAGCGGTCGCAATTCCTTTATCAAGACCTGCTACAGAACCCTTTTCTGGGTAGCCCATACTCAGCAACTTATCGACAATCTGCTGGCGCAAATTAGAGTCGGCATCCAGAATAACGGCTCGGTTTGCATGATCGACCGTGACTGCTTGAACTCCAGAAATCGCTTTTAAGCCTTTGACGATGGTATTCTCACAACCGCCGCATTTTAGGTTCTCAATTTCAATGGTTAGATTTGCCATAGAATCCTCCGGTAATTTCTTTAAGTATGATCTTTTTTTGGGTTTTGGTTTGATCTAGATCATTATTTATGAGGCGGCCTTGAGTTGCGCTGCTAGATCAATAAAGTCTTTGGCATGGTAGGTCGTCCAGGACTCTTGCCCAAGGTCTGTTCGGGTTACCTTTGGTCCAAACTCATGAGGGCGTTCAATAAATGCCGTTTGGAGACCGCATGCATGAGCCGCTTCTAAATCGTCTTTATGGGCAGCCACCAACATCACCTCGTGCGGCTTTAAATCAAATGTTTGGCAAACGCCTAAATAGGTCTGCGGATCTGGCTTGTAGTGGCGAAATACTTCGGCCGAAAGAATTAGATCCCAAGGTAAGCCGCCATTTTTTGCCATATTAGCAAGTAGGCCTAAATTACCATTGGACAGAGTGACGATCGTAAAGTCTTGTTTTAGGAGTGTTAAACCACGCACCGTATCCGGCCATGGTTTTAATCGGTGCCAGGCGAGATTGAGATGCTTCTTTTGGGCTTCTGTCAGATGATCAATTTTTAGCTCAGTCAGCACTTGATCCAAGATCATTCGATGTAGATCATCAATCCGAGTCCAGCCGAGCTCCCCACTACGAACTCGAGCCATGGCAGGCTTATAGCCAGATCGCCAGGCACTGGCAAAGGCAATAGGGTCAGCTTGGGGCAAGAGTTGGGCAACCTCAGCCGCAATTGAGCCATGCCAATCCACTACGGTTCCAAATACATCAAAAGCCAGTACAGTTGGTTTCATCTTGGGGTTTGGGTTTGGGTTTGATTAGGATCATTCATAATAGACAAATACCAAGCCTCTCCGATAGAATCAATCGTAATAACCTTTAAAAATACATCATGCCCATTATTACCAATATTGAAGACTTGCGCGTTCTCCATCAAAAACGCACTCCCAAAATGTTTTATGACTACGCAGACTCGGGTTCTTGGACCGAGTCCACCTATCGTGCCAATGAATCCGACTTTCAGAAAATTAAGTTACGTCAACGGGTGGCTGTCAATATGCAAAATCGCACCACCAAAACGACGATGGTCGGCCAAGAGGTAGCAATGCCAGTTGCTCTGGCGCCCACTGGCTTAACCGGTATGCAATACCCCGATGGGGAAATTTTGGCAGCACAGGCTGCTGAGAAATTTGGGGTCCCCTTCTGCTTATCAACCATGAGCATTTGCTCGATTGAAGATGTGGCCGAACGAACCACGAAACCATTTTGGTTCCAACTCTACGTCATGAAAGATCGTGGTTTTATTGAACGCTTAATTGAACGGGCCAAGGCTGCTAAATGTTCGGCACTCGTACTCACCTTGGACTTGCAAATTTTAGGTCAGCGTCACAAAGATATTAAAAATGGTTTAAGCGCACCACCTAAACTCACAATTCCAAACATGATCAATATGATGACCAAACCGCGTTGGTGCATGGGGATGCTGCAAACGCCACGTCGCACCTTCCGAAATATTGTTGGTCATGCCACCGGCGTTGGGAATATGTCCTCCCTGTCATCATGGACTGCCGAACAATTTGATCCCGGCCTCAATTGGGGTGACGTTGAGTGGATTAAAAAACACTGGGACGGCAAATTGATCATTAAAGGTATTTTGGATCCAGAAGATGCGCGGGCTGCCGTTGGATCGGGGGCTGATGCGATTGTGGTCTCGAATCACGGTGGCCGACAGCTCGATGGTGCAATGTCGAGTATTCAGGCACTACCACCAATCGTCGATGCGGTTGGTAAGGATATCGAGGTTTGGATGGATGGCGGCATTCGTTCTGGTCAAGACGTTCTTAAAGCATGGGCCTTAGGTGCCCGCGGTACGATGATTGGACGCTCATTCCTCTACGGTCTTGGCGCCATGGGTGGGCCTGGCGTTACAAAATGTTTAGAGATTATTCATAAGGAGTTGGATCTCACGATGGCATTTACTGGCCACCGTGATATCCACAATGTCACCAACGATATTTTGGTGCCTGGTACCTACTAAGTTACTTCTTTGCGTTTGGGAAAAAGAGCTGCTCACCGCCTACTTTGTAGGAGGCAATCGTATCTTGACCTTCTTTTGAGGTAATCCAGTCCACGAATGCCTGGCCTTCGGCTTTTTTCACATTGGGGTGCTTGGCAGAGCTCACCAACATCACGCCATACTGATTAAAGAGCTTTGGATCGCCTTGCACCAGAATAGCTAGATCACCGCGGTTCTTAAAGGTAAGCCACGTTGCCCGGTCCGACAAGATATAACCATTCATGCCGGATGCTGTATTTAATGCAGGACCCATTCCAGAGCCAGTTTCTTTATACCAAGGTAGATTCGCTGACACGGCAATGTCCGCACCCTTCCAATACCGCAACTCGGCTGCATGGGTACCACTCTTATCGCCTCGAGAGACAAAGGTTGCCTTGCTATCGGCGATTTTCTTGAGCGCTGCTTGAATATCTTTACCTCCAGTAACTTTAGCTGGGTCACTTTTCGGTCCGAGTAATACAAAGTCATTAAACATGACTTCAGTGCGCTTATCGGCAAAGCCTTCAGCAACAAATTTTTCTTCAGCGACCTTGTCATGAACAAATACCACATCAGCATCCCCTCGACGGCCAATATCTAAAGCTTGTCCTGTGCCAACAGCAACGACTTTCACCTGAATACCTGTTTTCTTCTCAAACGGTGGCAGGATGTGGCCAAATAAACCGGATTGTTCCGTCGAAGTGGTCGAAGAAAGAATGATGCTCTTTTGTGCATACGCAGCTGTGGACAGCAAGAGTGAGAGGGTCAGTACCGAAACAATGGAGCGAATATTTTTCATGATGATCAATAGTGAGTTGAAAACGTTTTATCATCAAGAGATCGATTTAAATAATCAATATGCAAAAATATTCATATGAAGCTCGTGATCCAACCCACCCTCCTCCTGAAGACCCCAAATTACCATCAGCGTACCCTCGACTTAACGCATATTGGTAATTTGTTGCGCAGTGTGGATCAGGGGCGTACCCTTGCAGCTGCTGCAAAAGATCTCAATGTCTCTTATCGAACGGTTTGGAATGAACTGCGAGAGGCTGAACAAGAACTGGGCTGTAAGCTATTAGAACGGATTAAGGGGCACGGCTCAAAAATTACTCCCGCCGGTCAATTACTGATTCATTCGCTCAATCGCTTGGATTTACAGCTTTCTAATGAGGCTCAGCGCTTAGCTGCGGATATTGGCGAGAAGCTCTCCAAACATCTTGAAAAAATCCTTGATCGCTATATTTTTTGCACTAGTAACGACCCACTCATTGAGCAAATTCATTCAAAATTTGATGAAATTGACTATAAAACGATGGGGTCTGGACATGCGCTGGATCGACTGATCGAAAATAAAGCAAGCATTGCAGGATTTCATGTATCGGATCCTGCTGAAATTAAAGCGATCGAAGACCACCTCCGCCGCGCTGGTCTGGTGACCATCCCCTTAATGCAGCGTGTTCAAGGATTATTGTTAGCAAAAGGCAATCCGCTGAAGATTCAATCCATCCGAGATCTTGCTCGGCCCGAGGTGCGGATGATTAATCGACAAAAGGGAGCGGGTACACGTCTATTACTTGATCGACTCTTAGAGCGCGAAGGCCTAAAGACCAAACTAATTAAAGGATATGGACACGAGGAGTTTACCCATAGCGCCGTTGCGACCAGCATCTTAGCTGAACAAGCCGATGTCGGAATTGGGTTGCAATACATCGCCAAAGAGTACAAGTTGCACTTCATTCCACTTGAGACTGAAACGTTTTACCTTGCCATGAAACCAGAGTTCAGGCGTAATAAAACCTTGGTCGCATTCATTAAAGCCATCCAGAATCGTTCCAATAAAACTCCGGGGTATAAAGCGCTTAAATGAATCGGCTAGTTATTTTCAGGCAATCGATTAATAGATTAGTGGGATCAGTTTCTTGGTGCGCCGTTGGTAGTCCTTATAGTCTGGAAACTTTTCCAATAGCCACTCTTCTTCTTTGCGGGACTTCATGTCAAAGAAGAGTAGTAATGCGAGCGCCACAATAAAGGTATACCAATTTTGCACAGTTGCTGCCCATCCAAAACCCAGAATAATCACCCCAAAATAAATGGGATGGCGCACCATCTTGTAAATTCCTGTCTGAATTAATTCACCGTTTTGCTTGGGTTTTGGTAGTGGGGTCAAATTGGGGCCCAAAGAAATGGCAGCCCATATAGCAATTCCAAGACCGAGGTAGAAAAAAGCCCTACCAATCAGCCACAAGGGATAATGGATTGTCTCTGGCTTACCAAGCAGATCGGCCGGACCAAAGAATAGTGCGATTAATAAAACTGCTTGAATGAATACGTAGATCGCGCCACGATCGTGCTTGGTTTTACTCATTTAAGTCTCAAGCTCTCTAAGGTATTGGAAAATCTCACGATAGGCTTTCGGAGGTTTATTGGCCTCGCGTTCCTTCTTGGCATTTCGAATCAGAGTACGAATACTCTGAATATCGAGCGCAGGATACTTAGTAATTAACTCCTGCAAGGCCTCATCACTTTGCAGTAAGCGTTCGCGCAAACGCTCTAAACGATGTAACTTGGCAGTTTCGACCCGACCAGGCCCTTCAATGACCTCAAGTTGTTTCTTGATGGCTGCAATATCCTCATCGGATAATGCGCGCATGCGTTTACCAAGGTATTGCTTATGGCGCCGAATCCCCTCAAAGGACCGAACTTTTGAGGTCTGTGCAATCGCATCGCGCAAATCTTCATCGATTGGAATGGACTTTAACGCATCACTTGTGAGGGTGCTTAAAGCCTCAGCTAATTTTTGGCGCTCGGCCATTTGACGTTTGAGCTCTGATTTACTGGGTGGTAAATCATCGTTTGCGATTAAAGGATCAATTTCAGCCATGTCCCATTCTACTGAATGGTTCAATCCGATTAAAATCGAGCATTATTGATTGACTCCCCCTTTTGCCTTCATGGAATATCAAGACTATTACAAAATACTCGGCCTGGAACGGGATGCGACGCCTGATCAGATTAAACAGGCCTATCGCAAACTAGCTCGCAAATACCATCCCGATGTGAGTAAAGAGACGGATGCCGAAAAACGCTTCAAAGAGATTGGTGAGGCTTATGCAGTTCTAAAAGATCCAGAGAAGAAATCTGCCTACGATCAAATGGGTAATAACTGGTCGGGAGGTCAAGGTTTTAATCCCCCACCCAACTGGGATTCTGGATACGAGTTTCGAGGTAATGGTTGGGGTGATCATGCCAATCCTGACCATAGCGAATTCTTTGAGTCCATTTTTGGGCGCCGCGCCCAACAAGCCAATCAACAAAGTGCTCAACTCAATATTCCGGGTGAAGATCACCATGCCAAGATTGAGATCGATTTAGTTGATTCCTACCTAGGTGCGCAGCGGAGCATTGGACTCAAAATGCCCACACTTGACGATCAAGGTCATCTTCGCATGCAAGAGCGTACTTTAGAGGTCAAGATCCCCAAGGGTATTCGAAGCGGTCAGCATTTGCGCCTTGCTGGTCAAGGAAGTCCAGGATTTGGCAATGGCAAAGCGGGTGACCTCTATTTAGAGATTGTGATTAAACCGAACCCCTACTTCAAGGTCGATGGTAAAGACGTTACGGTGGAGTTAAGCCTTGCTCCCTGGGAGGCGGCATTGGGGGCAACGGTAGATCTCCCTATTCCAACTGGCAAAGTTGAACTGAACATACCTGCCAACACCATGGCGGGTAAGAAATTACGCCTGAAGGGCAAAGGCATTCCGAGCCAAGAACCAGGTGACCTTTATGCAACCATTCGATTGGTTACCCCACCAGTAACCACCGATGCCGATAAAGAGTCCTACCAGGCGATGGCAAAGTCCTTTGCCGCATTTAATCCACGCGCAAACGTATAGGAGCTATCCATATGAATACCAATCGTTCTGTATTGCTAGAGGGGGTGGTGGTTGAAGAGCATCTGCATCTAAGTGTTACTGAAATCTGTCAAGCATGTTCAATCACTCATACGCATATTGAAGAATGGGTGGCCGAAGGTGTTTTGCAGCCACAAGGTTCAAACCAGAGTGATTGGCGCTTTACCGGTCACTCCTTGCGACGCGCCAAGATTGCTAGTCGTTTAGTTCGAGACCTCGAAGTAAATACACCGGGCGTTGCTTTAGCGCTTGACCTCTTAGAGGAAATCGAAACGCTTCGCAAACAACTCAATCAGCCGTAGTTATTGCAAGGCCTCTTGGGCAGCAAGAACGCCACTACCCTTGAGCTTGATACCAAAACGGTTCATGCCCATTTCGCATCCACTGATAGCAGCAAGCAAAGATAACTCATTGCAGTCACCCAAATGCCCAATGCGGAATAATTGACCCTTCACCTTACCTAGGCCCGTTCCAAGGGACAGGTTATAGCGCTCAAAGATTAATTTGCGCAGGGCATCAGCATCCACACCCTCTGGGGTGCGCACGCCAGTTAATACAGGCGAGTAAACCGCTGGGTCCTTACACTGCACTTCCATTCCCCATGCCTCCACTGCTGCGCGGCAAGCTTTTGCAAGACGCTGATGGCGAGCGAACACATTGTCCATGCCTTCATTCAAAATCATCTCGATCGCTTCGTGTAAGCCATAAAGTAAATTGGTCGCAGGCGTCGAGGGCCAATAACCCGTCTTATTGGACTCCAGAATTTCATCCCAAGCCCAATAGGCTTTTGGCAAGGTTGCGCGCTTACTGGCTTCTAGCGCTTTTGGTGAAACCGCATTAAATCCAATCCCAGGGGGAAGCATCAAGCCCTTTTGTGAGCCGCTCACAGTGACATCAACGCCCCACTCATCATGACGAAAATCTGCCGAGGCAAGGCCCGAGATCGTATCGACCATTAAGAGTGCAGGATGTTTTACCGCATCAATGGCCTTGCGCACAGCGGCGATATTGGATGTAACCCCTGTTGAGGTCTCGTTATGAACCACACAAACTGCTTTAATTTGATGGCTTGTATCTGCCTTTAAGCGCTCTTCAATTTTTGCAGCGTCAACTCCATGACGCCAACCCTCTGCACCCGGTAAGCCAATGAACTCCGTTTTGATTCCTAAACGTTGAGCTAACTTATTCCAAAGGGTTGCAAAATGACCAGTCTCATACATGAGAACGAGGTCACCCGGTGATAAGGTGTTCACAAGAGCACCCTCCCACGCACCAGTGCCTGAGCTGGGATAAATAATCACTGGATGCTTCGTCTTAAAAATGGTTTGCATACCAGCCAATAACTGAAGACCTAACTCACCAAACTCAGGGCCGCGATGATCAATGGTTTGATAACTGATGGCACGCAAAATCCGCGAGGGAACCGGACTGGGTCCTGGAATGTGTAAAAAATGTCTACCCGATGGATGTTGGTCAAGTTTCAGCATATTTTGTCTGTCGTTGTCGTTTTAATTGGCAATGGCTTTAAAAAAGCGAAGCCCCATTTATACCAGTTTCAGCGCTGTTTTGCCTTGACCTGTATAGGACATTGGCTATCAAGCCAATTGGATGCAATAGCCTGTCAATCCAGGCTGACAGGTAGCAAATAAGAATCACAACTCAAATGATGTGTTGGTCGTGGACCCCAGAAAAAGGAAGGGCGCTAAAGGAGGTTTACTCCAAGCGCCTGCAAGCTGCCTTTGCTGTCTTAAAGATTGAAAAATAATTACTTTGCTGTGATCTTATCCATCGCAGCTTCGAGGTGTGTGATGGCACGCTCAATATGCAAAAGCTTCTCTAGGCCAAATAGCCCAAGTCGGAAGGTTCTAAACTCGGGACCCTCGCCGACTTGCAACGGAACACCCGCAGCAGTTTGCAAACCAACTTCCATAAACTTCTTACCGGACTGCATATCTGGATCAGTGGTGTAGCTGACCACAACACATGGCGCTTGATATCCAGCCGCGGCTACGCTCGGAAAGCCCTTGCCAACCATTAAGGCTCTTACCCGGTTACCTAACTCAATCTGTTGCTGCTTTAGGTAATCAAATCCATGGGACTGAGTCTCCTTCATGGCATTACGCAAAATCTTTAGGGCGTCCGTTGGCATCGTGGTGTGATAAACGTGTGCGCCCTTTTCATACGTTTCCATGATCTGCAACCACTTTTTAAGATCAATCGAGAAACTATTACTTTGGGTTTGCTCAATTTTTTGCCGTGCGCGCAGAGAGAGACCAATCAAGGCACAACATGGGGAACTACTCCACCCTTTTTGTGGGGCGCTAATTAAGACATCAACCTTACTGGCTTTCATATCAACCCACATCGCACCAGAAGCAATGCAATCCAATACAAATAGTCCATCGACCGATTCCACTGCGTCACCAATGGCTCTTAAATACTCGGGAGGCAAGATAATCCCAGCAGAGGTTTCAACATGGGGAGCGAATACGACATCAGGCTTTTCTTTTTGAATAAAGGCAACAACCTCCTCAATCGGAGGAGGTGCAAACGCACCCTGAGTAGTATGCTCAACTTGGCGACCCTTAATAACGTGCACATCTTGGGTGAACTGCTCGAGATCAAAAATTTGCGTCCAGCGATAACTGAACCAACCATTACGAATAATCAAACATTTTTTGCCAGGAGCAAATTGCCTTGCCACCGCTTCCATGCCGTAGGTCCCACTTCCAGGAATCACAATGGTTGAATGCGCTTTATAAACATCCTTAAGAATTGCTGAAATGTCGGTGATCACTTTTTTGAATTCCGCCGACATGTGATTTAAAGAACGGTCGGTGTACACCACCGAGAATTCCAATAGACCATCCGGGTCTACATTGGGCAAAAGGCCTGGCATGCAAATTCCTTCTTATTTAGGCTAAATTAATGATTACGTGTTAAACCGTTATTCTAATTGTTTTAAACCACTAGGGCCGATATGACCGCCAAGCCTCGGAACCACGAACCTCAGAGTCTTAAAGAGACTTTGTATCGGGTTATTTTTGAGTCCGATACCCGTGCCGGTCGACTGTTTGACCGGATTCTGATCTTTGTCATTCTGTTCTCAATTTTGGTAGTGGTGCTCGATAGTGTAGAAAGCATATCGGCAAAATTTCATACCATCCTCTTTTCCTTGGAATGGTTTTTTACCTTCATCTTCACCATTGAATACATTGCACGACTCTACTGCGCTCCTGATCGACGCAAGTATGCGCTAAGCTTTTTTGGAATCATTGATCTTGTGGCATTTCTACCCACCTACCTCGCGCTCTTCTTTCCCGAGTTGCATTCGCTCATCGATGTTCGCATTTTGCGCCTTCTGCGCATATTCCGAATCTTCAAGCTCACTAGTTTCTTGGTTGAATACACCCACCTAGCAAATGCCCTAGCTGCCAGTCGGCGCAAAATCATGGTGTTTCTATCGGTTGTGCTAATGATTGTGATGGTGATGGGAACGCTGATGTATGTGGTTGAAGGTCCAGAGCATGGGTTCACTAGTATTCCAATAAGCATTTATTGGGCGATTACAACCATGACCACCGTTGGTTTCGGTGACATCACCCCAAAAACCGATTTGGGGAAATTGATTGCCTCGGCCATGATGCTGATGGGCTGGGGCACATTAGCTGTTCCAACTGGAATTGTGACCAGCGAAATGGCATTGCGTCGTCATCGGCCAGATTTGGATCCTCGAACCTGTCCGAACTGTTTAGCCGATGACCTCAATGCAAGCGATAAATACTGTCGAGCGTGCGGGGTTGAGCTTCCCTCCGACCACCACAAGTAAATCGCTTCATTTATCCTGTGTTGCGCAAACCTGAAGCAATTCCATTAATCGATAAGTGGATACCGCGCTTGAGGCGCTCGTCGCTTTGCCCAGCACGATAACGTCTGACTAACTCAACCTGAATATGATGCAATGGGTCAATGTAAGGAAAGCGATGGCGAATGGACCTGGCCAAGATCGGATTATTTGCCAGACGCTGCTTCTCCCCGGTAATTTGCTCGAGTGCCGCAATTGTCTTGTCCCACTCTGCACACATGGCTGTAAAGATTTTTTTGCGTAAGCGCGCATCAGCAACGAGCTCACTGTAAAGTGCTGCAAGGTCAAGATCTGCTTTGGATAAAGCCATATCCATATTCGACAAGAGGGTTCGAAAAAATGGCCACTGTCGATACATGCGTTTTAATAGGGCTAAGTTTGTAGCTCGCTCTTTTGGTTGGCCATCGTGCAATAACGCGTAGATGGCAGACCCAAAGCCAAACCATCCAGGCAGTGTTAAGCGACACTGCCCCCAACTGAAGCCCCATGGAATGGCTCGAAGATCCTCAATACGCTGCGTCGCTTTACGGGATGCAGGTCGTGAACCAATGTTGAGTTCGGCAATCTCACGAATTGGCGTGGCCTGGAAAAAGTATTCTGCAAAGCCCTCGGTTTCATAGATCAATTGGCGGTAGGCCCGCATGCTGGACTCTGAAATCAGGGCCGCGGTTTTTAGAAATAATGGGGTCGCGGGCTTGGTTGGCTGCAATAGAGTTGCCTCCAGGGTTGCTGCAATCAGTGCCTCCAAATTTTGCCTGCCAATCGCTGGATTGGCGTATTTGGAGCCGATCACCTCACCTTGCTCCGTCAAGCGAATTTGGCCTCTGACCGTCCCCGGTGGCTGCGCCAGAATGGCTTCATAACTCGGCCCACCGCCACGCCCAACCGTTCCTCCACGCCCATGAAATAAACGCAGCTGAATATTGTGGCTATTGGCTAAGCACTCAAAGAGCTCCACCAAGGCAATCTCGGCGCGGTACAACTCCCAATTGCTGGTAAAGATCCCGCCGTCTTTGTTGCTATCCGAATAGCCCAACATAATGTCTTGCTCGGCACCCGAACGCTTCACTAGATTGGCGATGCCCGGCAAGGCATAAAAGTCGCGCATGATGGGTGCAGCATTGCGCAAATCTTCAATGGTCTCAAATAGAGGCACAGTAATCAGATCAATACTTGCTTTCGAATCCAAGGTGCCATGCATGAGACCTAGCTCTTTTTGCAACAACATGACCTCTAGTAAATCACTGACGGTCTCCGTATGACTAATGATGTAGTGCCGAATCGCATCGGTGCCAAAGCGCTCACGCAAACGTTTGGCAAGCGCAAAAATAGCAAGCTCACTGATCGTGTGCGGGGAATACTCTGCGCCAACTACCTGCAAGGGCCGTGCTTCATTCAGTAAGCGGATCAATAAAGCCTGTTTAGCAGGCTCATCCAAAGCTCGGTAGTTTTTCTCTATCTTGGCAACAGCGAGTAACTCTTGCAATACTTCCTCATGCTGATCTGAGCTCTGGCGCAAGTCCACAGTGGCCAAATGAAATCCAAACACTTCAACTGCACGGATAAGTGCTCGAAGGCGTTGATTAATGAGCGCCTCAGCAGAGTGGGATCGCAATGAGCTCTCAATGATCTGCAAATCACCTAAGAATTCTTGGGCACTTTGGTATGGATTTTGAGGAGGCACAGCGTGCCTTGCTGCATCACCGCCAGTCAGATCTTTTAATGTGGCCGCGAGTCGCGAGTAAATGCCGGTTAAGGCTCGTCGATAGGGCTCGTCCATGCGATGCTCATTCTCATCGGGAGAGCGATTCGCCAAGGCTTGCATTGCCTTAGGAAAGCCCACCAAGAGTGCAGAGAGCGAGAGCTCCGTTCCTAGGTAATGAACTTCAGTTAAGTAGTGCCGCAAAATCATCTCGGCCTGGCGCTTTAAAGCATATTCCAAGGTTTGGGCAGTGACATTCGGATTACCGTCCCGATCGCCACCAGTCCACTGACCCATGCGTAAAAACGATGCG
>Ga0214921_10005567_pt1 | contig 17744 bp, 14 predicted proteins | sample LL1505_MetaG_FD_177992 | JGI IMG/M metagenome (GOLD analysis project Ga0214921, IMG submission 177992) | Freshwater microbial communities from Lake Lanier, Atlanta, Georgia, United States - LL-1505 | ecosystem: Environmental > Aquatic > Freshwater > Lake | place: USA: Georgia | collected...
AGCAAACAAAGCATCTAATGTTTTTAGCAAAGTTTCCAAGTTCATATCTGCCAGGTCGCCAAGCTGAAAGTTGTAGTGAAATTGGCTCTGTACCTTTGGTGTCAATTGAACCACTTATATTTAGAAAATGTTCAAAGGCTAGTTCTGTAGAAAGAGAATATTTTATCATTCTTTAAGATTTGTTACTGCTCAAAAATACTAAAAACAACCAAAGGGATTTAATTATAATTTATTGCAGATTATATTTGTTTATATGAAGCCCCGAAGGGGCGTAATACAATTAACATAGGGTATAGCCCTATGAATAATGAAAAAGATATGGGACAATCATTAGTTAAAAATTATATGCATATTGTATTTAGTACAAAATATCGTCAGGCGCTTATTTCAGAGGAAATAGAACCTGAATTGTATGCTTATATTGGAGGCATTTGTAACAAGCTTTCTTGTCAAGTAATAAAAATAGGTGGTTGTGCCGACCACATTCATATTTTATGTCTTCTGTCCAAGAAAATAGCATTAATGAAACTTTTGGAAGAGGTAAAATCTCATTCTTCTAAATGGATTAAAACAAAAGGAAAAGAATTTGAGAATTTTTATTGGCAGGATGGATATGGTGCCTTTTCAGTAAATCCATCAGAAATAGATGTAGTTATTAACTATATAGCTTATCAAAAAACACATCATTTAAAAAGAGGTTTTCAAGATGAATTTAGATTATTCTTGAAAAAATATGAAGTAGAGTATGATGAAAAGTATGTTTGGGATTAACAATGAAGGGCTTTACCCTTCGTTTTGATATCGCGCACTTTCAGGGCTTCCCAATCCTAATCAGCACTTCTCCAATTCTTCTTTCACAAAAGCCATCAATTCCTTGATGTAGCTTTCAGTGAAATTAAACTCAATGCCTGCTGTTTTATAAATCTCACCGATGGTTTTAGTATAACCCAAACTCAATGCAGCTTTATATTCAGCAATAGCTTTTGATTTATTATTTTGATAATTTCTCCATACTGCAAGTGCGCCTAGTTGAGCCATACCATACTCGATATAATAAAATGGTACTTCATATAAATGCAATTGCTTTTGCCATGTATAGGCTTGTATATTTTCATATCCAGTCCAATTAATCATTCCAGTTCCAAAATCTTTGCTAAGTTGGAGCCAATAGTCTTTTCGCTCTTGGGCAGTATGTGCAGGATTGCTGTATATCCAATGTTGAAACTTGTCGATGGTAGCAATCCAAGGTAATATTTTGATGATGCCTTCTAGATGTTCTTCTTTGGCACGGTTAAAATCTTCCTTATTTGGATAAAATTCATCTTGTCCATCGTAACTTAACAACTCCATGCTCATGCTTGCAAGCTCGGCCACCTCGCTGGGACAGTTTTTAAAGGCTGCTAATTCTAAGTCTTTGCTTAGAAATGAATGAACTGCATGTCCACCCTCATGCACCATAGTTTCAACATCACGTGTGCTACTTGCAGCGTTCATAAAAATAAAAGGTACACTGGTTTCAGACATCGGATAATTGTATCCTCCGGGAGCTTTGCCTTTTCTACTTTCTAAATCTAAGCGCTCCATATTGTCCATGGTTTCAATACACCATGCAAAATAATCATCTACTTTTCTAAAACACCTTTCTGTTTTATCTATCAAATCTTTGCCACTTGTAAATGGTTCTAAGGCTTCACGATTTTGCGTGTCCACTTCCATATCCCAAGGACGAAGACTATCTAAGCCCAAGTCCTTTTTGCGTTTTTCTACAAAAGCCTTTACCAATGGCATTACTTCTTTTTGAATGGCACTATGAAAATCAAAACAGTCTTTAGGTGTATAATCAAACCTACCCATGGCTGCAAACATGTAATCTCTAAAGTTGTCAAAGCCAGCATTTACAGCTACTTGGTGGCGAAGTGAAATGAGTTTGTTAAAGAGTTCATCCAACTCTGTTGCAAGTGCTTGTCTTTTTTCATTGATCTTTTTGAAGGCTGTTTCTCTTTTGTTTCTATCTGGATTTTTGAGAAAATTAGCTGCTTGTTGCATGGTTAATTCTTTGCCATCTATCTCCACACTCATACTCCCAATAATAGCCCCGTATTTCTGCGATTCAATTGAAATTTCAGCCATCAAAGGCACATTTTCTTCTCTGAATATTTCGATTTCTTTTCTTATACCTCGCAAATAAATGAAATACTTTTCTTTGTCTAACTCATCTACAAATGGCGATTGAATCAATTTATGATTTAGCTTATCTGTTAAAGGCGATATTTGCGGTTCAATCTCAGTTACAAAAAATAAATAAGCTTGCTCTAACTCTTTATTGGTGGTATCACAAGTCATGCGCACGTAGCGCCATGCCATGTCCTCACTAATAAAAGCTTCTAACTCACTTCTGTCTTTCAACCAATTTTCTAAATCAGTTTTATTGTTGATTTCTCTTTCTAATAATTGATTGAAGTAAGGTGATAAAACATCCCAAGAACTTACTTTTAATTTATTGGGTAAAAATCTGCGCTGAATAATAGTTATCATAATCGTAAAAGCTTTATGCGAGTTTAGGAATTATATCTGAAATAATCTTAATTAACTTATATCAGCCGTTTGTATGCTAATTATCATCTTTTGAAAAACGATTAAAAAAACGAATAGTTTTGTTTAGACCAGAAATTTTTCGCAGGGTATAAAAACAAAGTCATTTTGAATATGTGATTGAAGCATTAACGGAAATTAATACCAGAAAGAATGAAGTAGGTTGAATGAAAATAATTTAGCTGCCGCCTCATTTGCGTCATTTAATTGTATGCTTCAACTTTATGTTGGATTGCTATAAAAATAAAAAAGCCAGCTTAGCTGACTTTTTTTACATAAATATATTTGTAATTATACAGATTTAGGTCTGTAAGTATTGGTGCTAGCAGCCGATTTGGTGCTTACTTTCGTTGCTTTAGGCTGAGCAGTTTTAGCAGCAGTTTTCTTTGGTGCGGCCTTTTTAGCTGTAGTTTTCTTAGGTTTTTCTTCTACTGCTGCTTCCACGTTTTCTTCTTCTTTGTTTTCTTCAATCCCTGCCTCATCAGTTTTTTCTTCAGCCAGTTTAGCAAAATCCAAAATATCTTTCAACGCTGAATACCAGTTAATTAATTTTTTGATGTCACTGTCATATACACGCTCGCTGTCTAAATCAATTGTTTCAATCAAATATTGACGTTGTGCTTTTGCGTCATCTTTTGGTGTTGGAACATTTCCTTTAGCATTAATTTTTACCAATACTTGCGCCAAATGCAAATCACCTTCTTGGGCATACATACTAATATCTTCGAGCACCGAAACTTTATCTTGGTAACTAGTAGCAAATCTCTTACCAGTACCAATCGTTTCTAATATCAAACCATTTTTAGTTCTGCCAATAATTTTGTGCAAACCACCTTGACCAGAAACGGCAACTATATCTTTTAATTCCATGTCTTATTATTTTTTAAAAAGTGGGCAAATGTAACATTTTTTGAAAATTTGCCACCATGCTATAAAATTGCCATTTTTTATGAGAAGAAATTTTACAGCGTTTAGTTTGCTTTTTGGGATGCAGATATGTTTCCTTTCTGTTAGTGCCCAATTGATAAATATTGAAAGCAAGCGCATGGAGGCTGCAAAAGAAGGTTGGGCTGGGCAGGGAGAATTTGCTTATGCCTTCATTAAAAATCAGAATACTTTCTCTCAAATGAGCACCCGACTCAATTTTATTTATAATAAAAATCAAAATACCTACATCATTTTGACTGACTTGTCATTTATTCAATCTTCGGCAGGAGATTTTGAAAATGCAGGATTTCAGCATGTAAGATACAATTATGCAAAAACAAATAAATTAACCTTCGAAGCCTATTCGCAAGTGCAGTTCAGTAAGCAAATGCATCTATATCCCCGCTATGCCATTGGAGCCGGCCCCCGCTATAAGATATTTAAGAACGATAGCGTAAGGGTATATGCGGGAGCGTCCTTGCTATTAGAACATGAGCAATTGCAGGAGCCTTATGCCATCATGTCGAACGAGAGATTGACTGGCTACTTTTCTTGTATCATCAACAAAATACCTAATGTATCGGTCGATTTTATGATGATGTTTCAACCTCGTTTGTTTGATTTAAATGATATGCGTTTTCAAGGTGAAATGAGGCTTGATTTTCCAGTATCGAATCAATTGAAATTTCGATTTGCTACCTCAATATACAATGATAGTAAGCCACCTGCTGGTGTACCCAATAATTTCACCCAGGCCAGAAACAGTATCATTTACAATTTCTAAGAATTATCAATCTGTATGAAATACGCGTTATTATTATAAATTTGCCTAATTTAGAACTTAAATCAAGCTTTATGGAAATTGTAGAAGCCTATAAACCAAAACATAAAATCAGAATTGTAACAGCTGCAGCCTTGTTCGATGGCCATGATGCTGCTATCAATATTATGCGTAGAATTATTCAAGCCAGTGGGGCGGAAGTAATTCACCTTGGTCACGATAGAAGCGCTGAAGAAGTTGTGGACACTGCCATTCAAGAAGATGCAAATGCAATTGCTATGACCTCTTACCAAGGTGGCCATGTGGAGTATTTTAAATATATGCGTGATTTGTTAGTACAAAAAGGTTGTGGTCATATTAAGATTTTTGGAGGAGGAGGAGGAACCATTCTTCCTGAAGAGATAGCTGAATTGCAAGATTATGGTATTACACGTATTTATCATCCTGATGACGGACGTGCCATGGGATTGCAAGGCATGATAAATGATATGCTTGAGAAATGCGATTTTGCTACAGGTACCAACCTGAATGGCGAGGTAAAGCATTTAAAAGACAAGGACTATAAATCGATTGCAAAATTGATTTCTGCTGCCGAAAATTTTCCTGAAGATTTCGAACCATTTCATAACGAAATTAACAAATCAAGTAATCATGATATAACCATTCCGGTTTTAGGTATTACGGGAACTGGTGGAGCAGGTAAGTCTTCTTTGGTTGACGAATTGGTTCGTAGGTTTTTATTAGATTTTAAAAATAAAACAGTTGCCATTATTTCAGTAGATCCAAGTAAACGCAAAACAGGTGGAGCATTATTGGGTGATAGGATCCGAATGAACTCAATTAAAAATCCAAGGGTTTATATGCGTTCTTTGGCTACACGTCAAAGTAATTTGGCTTTATCAAAATACGTGAAAGAGGCTGTGGATATTGTGAAAGCCGCAAATTTTGATTTGATTATTTTGGAAACATCGGGCATTGGTCAGAGCGATACTGAAATCATTGAGCATAGCAATACAAGCTTATATGTGATGACACCTGAATATGGTGCTGCCACTCAGTTAGAGAAAATTGATATGCTTGATTTTGCTGATATCATTGCCATCAATAAGTTTGATAAAAAAGGTGCCTTAGATGCCTTGCGTGATGTTAAAAAACAATACCAGCGCAATCATAAATTGTTTGATAAAAATGCTGATGACATGCCTGTTTATGGCACCATTGCCAGTCAGTTTAACGACCCTGGTATGAATAGCTTGTATAAATCAATTATGGATAAAATAGTTGAAAAAACAGGTGCTGATTTAATATCAACTTATCACATTAGCGATGAGATGAGTGAGAAAATTTATATCATTCCTCCTTCGCGTACACGTTACCTTTCAGAGATTTCTGAAAACAACCGTGGCTATGATAGATGGGTTCAAAAACAAGTAGAAATTGCTGATAAATTGTACGGCATTAGAACAGCTATTACAGCATTATCTTCCAACAAAAATACTGACCCGAATTTAATCACAGCACTTGAGGCTGCATACAAAGAAATTGAATTAAACCTAGACCCAAAGAACAAATTATTATTAGAAACTTGGGAAGATAAAAAGAACCTTTTCCGTGACGAATACTACGTTTTTAAAGTAAGGGATAAAGAGATAAAAATTAAAACACATTCCGAATCATTATCTCATTCGCAAATACCAAAAGTGGCTGTGCCAAAGTTCAGAGCTTGGGGTGAGATTTTGCAATGGGCTTTGCAAGAGAATTTCCCAGGAGATTTTCCTTACACTGCTGGTATTTATCCTTTCAAACGTGAAGGCGAAGACCCTACTCGTATGTTTGCAGGCGAAGGTGGGCCAGAGCGCACCAACAAGCGTTTTCACTATGTGTCGCAAGGCATGCCAGCTAAACGCTTAAGTACTGCTTTCGATTCGGTTACATTATATGGAAACGACCCTGACCATCGTCCTGATATTTATGGTAAAATTGGAAATTCAGGGGTGAGTGTTTGGAGTTTGGATGCTGCTAAAAAATTATATTCGGGCTTTAACCTAGCCGATCCTAAAACTTCTGTATCCATGACCATTAATGGTCCTGCGGCTATTATCTGTGCATTTTTTATGAATGCTGCTATCGACCAACAATGTGAATTATACATAAAAGCCAATGGCTTGGAGGCTGAGGTTAACAAAAAGATTGATGATATTTTCAAAGCCAAAGGATTATCAAGACCTAGTTATAACGAAACCATGCCTGAAAGCAATGATGGTTTAGGTTTGATGCTATTGGGTGTTACGGGTGATATGGTATTACCAGCTGATGTTTACAATAAAATTAAAGTTGATACTCTAAAGCAAGTGCGAGGTACAGTGCAAGCTGATATCTTGAAAGAAGACCAAGCACAAAACACTTGTATTTTCTCCACTGAATTCTCATTGCGTGTAATGGGTGATGTGCAGCAATATTTTATTGATAATGCAGTGCGTAATTTCTATTCGGTATCTATTAGCGGTTATCATATTGCCGAGGCTGGTGCCAATCCTATTACACAATTGGCATTAACACTTTCAAATGGATTTACCTTTGTTGAGTATTACTTAAGCAGAGGAATGAATATTGATGATTTCGCTCCTAATTTATCGTTCTTCTTCTCAAACGGAATTGATCCAGAATATTCAGTGATTGGTCGTGTAAGCCGCAGAATTTGGGCTAAAGCCATGAAACTAAAATATGGTGGAAACGAGCGAAGCCAAATGTTGAAGTATCATATTCAAACAAGTGGTCGTTCTTTGCACGCACAAGAGATAGATTTTAACGATATACGTACCACTTTGCAAGCATTATATGCTATCTATGATAATTGTAATTCGCTTCATACGAATGCCTATGATGAGGCCATAACCACACCTACAGAAGAATCAGTAAGACGTGCTATGGCTATTCAGTTAATCATTAACCGCGAGTTAGGTTTGGCTAAAAACGAAAATCCTTTACAAGGTTCGTTCATTATTGAAGAATTAACAGACCTTGTAGAAGAAGCAGTGTTAAGTGAGTTTGATAAGATTACAGAGCGTGGTGGTGTTTTAGGTGCCATGGAAACCATGTACCAACGTAATAAAATACAAGAAGAAAGTATGTATTACGAAATGCAAAAACACACAGGTGAGTTTCCTATAATTGGTGTGAACACATTCTTAAGCAGCAAAGGCTCGCCAACGGTGTTGCCTAAAGAAGTAATCCGTTCAACAACTGAAGAAAAGGAATACCAAATAACCATGTTGAACCAGTTGAAGAAAGCCAATGAAGAAAGAGGAAAAGAGATGCTTCATCGTTTGCAACAGGTGGCGATACAAAACAAAAACATATTTGCCGAATTGATGGAAACCGTTAAATACTGTTCATTGGGACAAATAACCAATGCCCTATTTGAAGTAGGTGGACAGTATAGAAGGAATATGTAAAATGAATGTGTACGGAATTAATAAAGATTTGTATTTGTTTGAGTGTAATAACCTTGCATATATAGATTATGAAAATAGAATATTGATAAATTCTTTAAAGAAGTTGAATCGTAATGTAGAGAATTCACTTAATGAAACAATAACAGCTTTAGAAAATAAAATTAGAAATGATGCTCATTATATTTCATTTACTGATGAAAAAGATTTACAATCAAGCTATTTAAATCAGGTTTATGATTTTGAAATAGAAACAATTAAAAACTTGAATAGGCAACAGCGCTATGCCATAATTTTGATTGTATTCTCATTTTTTGAAAGTAGGTTAGATTTTATTTCAAAAGTTGTTAGGATGAAATCTAAAAAGACTATTCCTACTAAAATTGACTATATAAAAATGAAAATACCTGTTAACGATTTGACAGTGTATTGGAAATATTTGAGCGAAACTCTTAACGATACTCTATCAGATTGTAATGAAGCATTTGAATTTATTAATTCTCAAAAATTTGTAAGAGATAAAATTGCTCATAAAAATGGTGTTTTTCGTAAAAAGGATGAGAAAGATGATTATAAATTTATCAAAACAATTTATACGAATAATACAAAGTTTGATAATGAATGTAGAATTGATATATTAAATGGCAACTATGTTAATTTATTACTTTTAAAAACAGATGAGTTGCTGTATATTTTATTAGTTATTATTGACAAGAAATATAATAAATAGTAACTTTTAGCATATGGGAAATTGGATAGAGCCGATGACAATTAGAACACTTTCCAAGAACGGTAAAATATGGGGTGGAGTGGGTTTTACTGATATAATAGCTGTTCAGAAAGAACTTAAGAAAGATAATATTGACATTGGAAATAATTTTAAAATTATTGGAATGGATGCAATATTCATAAACCATGATGTAAAAATAGGTATGAATGTAACATTTAAGCAAACAGATGGTTGGGTAGAAAGGGCGAACGTTGTTATTTCATCTGGGACTATAATTGGAGATGATTGTTCTTTTGAACATGAAACTCATTTTGGGTATAATTGTATATTAGGAAATAATATTAAAGTTGACTGTCGTTGCACATTTGATTCGGAAGTTTTAATTGGAAGTAATGTTATAATAGAAAGGTGTTGTAAAATAATTGATAATTCTATAATTGGAAATAATGTAACTATTGGTGTTGGATCTGAAATTTACAATTCAATTATTGCAGATAATGTTTTAATAGGTAATCATGTGAAATTAAAAAATTGCAAAATAGACAAATATTCAATTATTGAAAATTATGTTAACATGATTTCAAATAAAATCACGATATGATTTAAAAACATTTTCAAAAATCATCATCCAACTTCAAAACTCATATATGGCTTTTCAGCCTTTGCAGGCGTCCGCCTGCAAAGGCTGAAAAGCCATAACAATATAATGTTGCACAACATCTCCAAATCATCACCGCACCTTAAAACTCAAAAAAGGTTTTGTTTGAATGGCTTGTTTTCGGCTAATAATTTTCCCGCTATGTAGTTTGTGTACAGGAAAAATAATATCCCAGTTTTTGCCCCAAACCAATTCGCCTTTTTCTACTTTAAATGTTTTAAACTTAGCTGGTAATTTATATTCAGGGTAAGTACGTTCGTGTTTAAATAAATACTCCTTAAAATCCACAATACGGTTGGTTCCATCATTAAAATAAATATGGATTTTGTAATCACTAAGGTATTCGGCTTTTTCAACTTTTAAAGAAATCATTTCTTTTTGTTAATTTTTTCAACGCTTGGTTTCACTCCAAAAATAAAAAATTGATTCCATTTTGTAACTATACCATCAGCATGTTCTTTAATAAAATCAATTGTTAATGCAATATCACTTGATTTTAGAATTTCTTTACCCTTTACTTTTCTAACATCTATTCTTGTTAAGACCCCCTTCTCGTAAATTAATTCAAACTTCATTTCATATTCAGCCTTTCTCACATGAACGTGTACTGGCAAATGTTCGCCTGAATAAAAATAAAAAATCAAGCCGAGGTATTCATATATTTTTGGCATAAGCAAATGTATTAAATATTATTTTTGAAATATAAATTAAAATAGAGACGTTGTATGCAACTTCTCTACGAATTCAAAACATGACCGACAAATTCAAAATACATATCGCATCAAATCTGCTAGGTTAGCGGGATATGATTACCGAAATGAAGGTTTGTATTTTGTTACCATCTGCACCAAAAACAAATTTCATTATTTTGGTGAAATTGAAAATGGCAATTTGGTACTGAATGAAATCGGTTTGATTGCCCATACCTATTCGGCTGAAATACCACAACATTTTAACCATGTTTCGTTGGATGAATTTGTGATTATGCCCGACCACATGCATGGCATTATTTGTATTGACGAAAAACGTGAAATTGATCGTTCATCGCTAGAGACGTTGCATGCAACGTCTAAAAACACAATAATTGAAAATGAAATTGACAAGACGTTACATGTAACATCTCTAATGCAATCGGACGAAAATCAGCATTTTCGTAATATCAGCCCAAAACCAAATTCATTGTCCACGATAATCAGGTCATTCAAATCATCTGTTTCCAAAGATTCCCGAAAAATAAACCCAAATTTTGAATGGCAATCACGGTTTCATGACCATATTATTCGGGATGTTCAATCGTTTGACAGGATTAGAAATTATATCATCAATAATCCTGCGAATTGGGGAAAGGGTAAAATGTAAAATTGGTTGTTTTAATTGTATCAACTACACATTTGGCAAACTAAAATAAAAGGTGCTGCCTTTTTTTGGTTCGCTTTCAGCCCAAATTCTTCCGCCATGCTTATTGATAAACTCTTTACATATTAGCAATCCTAGGCCTGTTCCTTTTTCGCCAATGGTGCCTATGCTGCTTTTGCGCTCTTGGTTGTCAAAAAGATTTTTTGCTATTTCACTATCCATTCCAATACCATTGTCTTTTATGGATACAATAATTTCGTTTTCATTTTCTACTGCGCTAACATCCACTTTACCTTTGTTATTGGTGAATTTTATTGCGTTAGAAAGTAAGTTACGCAGAACTAAATCTATTTGGTCAAAATCAGCCATAATAAAGGTGTTTGAATCGAGATGATTTTGCATTTCAATTTGTTTTTGAATTGCACTTTCGTGAAGCAATTCATAGTTTTGATTAACAATTTCGCTCAAATTAATTTTCTTAATTTGAGCAGTGAAATCTTCTTCCATGTGACTTTTACACCATAAGAGTATATTTTCTAAAAAGCGATTAAGGTATGTAAGTTGCAGATCAAGCTTTTTCTTTAATCCTGAAAACTCCTCCATGCTTATGCTTTTGTCATCTAACATTTCTAGAATTTGAGCCAATGCACTTAGAGGACTTCTTAAATCATGTGATAGTATAGAAAATGTTTTGTCTTTTAACTGATTCATTTGAGATAGCTTTGTACTTTGTTCTTCTATTTCAAATTTTTGTTTTAGTATTATTTCCTTAATTTCTTTTTCCTTTTTAACATTATTAATTACGCGCACAATAATGAATACAGAAATGATTAAAAAAGATAATAAACCGATAGTGATGTATTTTTGTCTTGTTGTTTCTTCTTCTTTTATAGATTTATCCTTTTCGAGTAATTCAATCTTACTTTGCTTTTTATCTAATTCATAGTTGAATTGATTTTCGGCAATTTTTTTATTGGTTTCTTTATTATAGATGCTGTCTTTATATATGGCATTGATTTCTTTGAATTTATATGCATTTTTAAAATCATTCAACGAGAGGTATGCTTTGGCAAGGTAGGATGTGGCATCTGGAATAGGTATAACAAAATTGATTTCTCTAGCTATTTGATATCCTTTAAGCAAGTATTCAATACCAAGTTGAGTTTTACCTGTGTTCACATAAACAGATCCTATTCCAATATTTAATTCAGCTTCCTGTTCAAATCCATATACATTTTCACCTCTCTTTTTAGCCATTACATAAAACTCTAGTGCTTTATCATATTTTTTTTGTTTCGCAAAAATATCTCCTAATGCTAGGATACATAAAGATTCATCAAATTTATAACCTATGCTTAAAGCAAATTGGTATCCTTTGTTTTGGTAAAAATATGCTTGCTCATAATTTTTAATATAGAAATATAACAAGCCTATGTTATAGTATGCTTCAACAAGTCCCAAGATGTTGTTATTGCTTTTATAAATGGCTATTGCTCTATGAAGGTATTCCATGGCTTCTTTATAATTGCCAATAGTACTATAAACCCCAGCAATATTGTTTAAACTATTTGCAATAAGGTCTTTGTCTTGTAAATCTTCCCTGAGTTTTAATCCTTTCATCATATAGATAAAAGCCTCAGTATATTTCCTTTGATTGTATAAAGAATTGCCAATATTATTATAACATGCCGAAACGCCATTTATATCAGAAATTTCTTGTCTGAACGAAAGACTTTTTTTGTAATATTCAATGGCTTCATTGTATTTTGACTGTTGATGAAAAATAATGGCTAAACTATTATAAATAAAGCCTTGCCCCTTTTTGTTATTTGTTTGCTGATAGATAATTAGTGCTAATTTATTGTAAGCAATAGCTTTTTCGAGTTGGCCTTTGTAATAATTAGCTATACTCAATAGTTTCATACACTCAGCCATACCATTGACGTCTGCAATTTTCTTGGCAACAACCAAACCTCTTTCTGCTAAAGGTTCAAGTGAATCTGGAAAAATATTTAGGTATTGATTTGCTAATTCAACATGGAGTTCTACCCAAATAGCATCATGTTTTTTATGGGTTTTAATTTCCTTTGAAAGGCTATCGATTTTATTGTTTTGTGCAAAGGAGAAATCTGCGAGAAATAGCCAAAATAACAGGAAAAGCCATTTTCTTGCACACAGGTATTTACAATGGATGTTCCTTTTCAGCTCAGTCATATTTATTTGCAATAAAAATTTAATCTCGCTATTTAAAAATAGTATTTCTAAAGAAAATTTTTATTTGATAAAATTTATAATCATCTGCAATGTAACAAAAATTATCATTATTAATTTATGTTGAAAAAATCCTGACCTAAATTAAACGAGAAAAATACATGTAGATTTTCTTAAAAAGATTTCTATTTTCTTCGCTTTGTATCACATATCTGAATGATTTTCCAACCCGATTCTGATTTGAAAAGCTGAAAGGCATCTACCCCGATATGTGATAGCTTTTCGTTTACATAAAACTCATAATCAGCCCACACACTCGATAAGGGGTAATCGATTTTTATATCGTATTTAATAACCCTTTCTTCAATTACAATTTTATTCTTTTTGATGGAACTAATTTGAACCAGAAAGGAATCTATGGGTTCATTTTCAAGAATGGTCTTTTTTGTTTTAGGATTAACTATGGCTGTTTGCAAACGAGCGGAAGGGTTAAAGCAAGATTTTGCCATAGACGAATCGCCCAATTGCATGGCTTTAAATAATTTATCAATACAAGCTTTTACTTCTGTTTCTTCTGCATTTTGAGCCATGCATTGAATAGATAAAAATATAGATAACAATAAGATTAGTCTTTTCATTTGTTTAGTTTTAGGAAACTAATTGATGAGTTGCCAAATACCTTATGAGTAGCTTTTACAAAATCGTTTTCATTGGCTTCAAACACATTGATAAACTGCTGAGGATTGCGATCCACCAAAGGAAACCAAGTACTTTGCACCTGAATCATAAGTTTATGTTCTTTTCTAAAGGTGTGGTTGATATCATTGATTTCAAAGTTTACATCGGTTGTTTGATTTGGAATAAAGGCTTCAGGTTTTTCAAAACTGTTTCTGAATTTCCCTCTCATCACATCTCCTCTCACCAACATCTGGTAACCTCCCATTTTCACTGCTTTGCCATTAACTGAATCAGTAGCTGCATTGTCAGGATACACGTCAATTATTTTTACTATCCAATCTGCATCAGTGCTGCTTGTAGATACTTTCAATTTTACTTGAATAGCTCCAGTATAGGTAGTATTTTCATCCATGCTTTCGCTTTCATATATCAAAACATCAGGCCTTGTAGATGCAAACCTTTGATCGGCAACCATGTATTCTTTGGTCATGCCTGTCTCGCAATTCACCATGTAAGGAACGGGTTTGTTTGGGTCGCTCACAAACTCCTCAGCCGTTTCGTTTGCACTTTTTGTCAATTTGCCTTTAGGTCCTAAATAGAAAGTTTCATTTATGGTATTTTGTGGAGGCCATGACTCATACTTCTTCCATTCGTTAGTGCCTGTTTCAAAAACCATGGCTTCTTTTGGTTTATAGTTTCCTCTTCCATACAAATAGTAATTAAAGAAAGGAAACTCAATGCTATCGCGGTAGTACCAACTTGTCTTCTGTTGGAAATTGATATCTCCTAAAAATTCACCTTTGGTTCTGTTCCAACCTCCATGTACCCATGGTCCCATCACCAATCCATTGATTGTTTTAGGACTTTGTTTTTCTATGGTTTTATAGGTTTGTAAAGCGCCATAAAGGTTTTCTGCATCAAACCAACCACCCACTACCAAAACGGCAGGCTTTATGTTTTTTAAGTGTGGTCTTAAGTTTCTTGTTTTCCAAAACTCATCATAGCTTTCGTGCTTCATCATTTCATTCCAAAACGGCACTTTGTTTTGGTAGAAATTATTTACATTTTTTAATGGGCCTAAATATTTTAAATAAAACTTGTAGCCATCTTGCGTGGGGAAATCTATTCCCTTGCCAAGCGTGATTTCGGGCCCTTTTCTAACTTGTCCAAATGAGTAGTTGAAACCAAAAAAATGAGGTAAGAAAAAAGCACCATTGTGATGAAAATCGTCACCAGTAAACCAATCGCAAATAGGCGCTTGGGGTGATGAGGCTTTCAATGCGGGATGTGCATTTATCATACCAGCAGACGTGTAAAAACCAGGGTATGAAATCCCCCATTGACCCACCTTGCCATTGTTGTTCTTAATGTTTTTCAATAACCATTCAATACAATCATAGGTATCTGTACTTTCGTCAAAATCCTGCTTTGATTTTTTACCTGTTAATTGAGGTGTCATGTTCACAAATTCACCTTCCGACATGTTCTTGCCTCTCACATCTTGTATTACAAAAATATAACCCTCTCTGGCAAAATTTTCAGATGGACGCAAGGCCGCAGGAAAATTATTTTCTCCGTAAGGAGCAACACTGTAGGGTGTTCTGTTAAGCAATACTGCATACTTTTTAGAAGAGTCTTTTGGTGTGTATATGGCCGTAAAAAGCCTTGTCCCATCTCGCATGGGTATATATACCTCTCTTTTGTTGTAGTTCTCTTTTGGAATAAAGTTTTGAGCGTAAACAAAACTTGAAAATAGTAAAGAAAAGATAAGTAGTAATGGTCTCATGATTTAAAATTTACTCGAATATATTATTATTTCAATGTCATGTATAATTATCTTTACGAAAGGCATTAAAGCACCATAAATGGAATTAGCTGTTTTTTTTAATCAGAATAAGTATCTTTATCATTATCCTTTTGCATTTACAGATTCTAACAAACTTCATTATTAAATAATACCTCACAATTGTATTATTGTGCCCAATAATATTCTTTATATGAAAATATTTTGTGTTGGCAGAAACTATGGGGCACATGCAGTCGAATTGGGTAATGCTGTTCCTGAAAACCCCGTGATATTTAGCAAGCCAGATACCGCTCTAATAAAAGATGGAGCACCTTTTTACCTACCCGATTTTAGCAATGACGTGCACCATGAGGTAGAATTGGTTATTCGCATCAGCAAAATGGGAAAGAAAATACAAGAAAAATTCGCAAGAAACTATTTTAATGAAATAGGTTTGGGTATTGATTTTACTGCCCGCGATGTGCAATCTGAATTAAAAGCAAAAGGCTTACCTTGGGAACTAGCCAAAGCCTTTGATGGTTCTGCCCCTTTGGGTTCTTTTATCTCCTTGGATTCAGTGTTTGATACCGAGAAACAAGAAATAGAAAACATTGCCTTTCATTTAACCAAGAATGGCGAAACAATGCAAAAAGGCAATAGCCACGATATGATATTTTCTTTTGAAAAAATTGTTTCGTTTGTGTCTAATTACTTTACCCTTAAAGTAGGTGATTTAATTTATACTGGTACACCTGCAGGTGTTGGAAAAGTGGCTATTGGCGATAGATTGGAAGGATTTATAGCTGACAAAAAAATGCTTGAATGTGAAGTGAAATAAGTAATGTGTGAATGAGCGATTGTGTGTATGTGAGAATGAAAGAATCTGTTATATGAGTAAAATGATTTTGAATAGAGGCAGTTATCAAATGAACAAAATAATGGTATTAATTATGGCCTTATTGTCTGTTTGTTTTATAGCTGAAGCACAGCATTATTTCAGATACCCATTAGACTCGCTTCCTCATTTTGTCTCTCCTTTTGGAGGTCTGCGGGATAATCATTTTCACAGTGGCATCGACTTGAAAACCAATGAGCGAGAGGGTTTACCTGTGTATGCCTGTGCAGATGGCTACATTTCTAGGATTAAAATTCAGAGCATTGGCTACGGAAAAGCCATCTATATTGACCACCCAAACGGCCACACCACTGTGTATGGACATTTGCAAAAATACCATGGCAAAATTGCTGAATGGATACATGCTTATCAATACAAAAACCAAAGTTTTGAGTTTGATAAGGTGTTTGAAAAACCTTTGTTATTCGTCAAAAAAGGCGATACTATTGGATTTAGCGGTAACAGCGGTGGTAGCACGGGGCCTCATTTGCATTTCGAAATTAGAAATACCAAATCAGAAGAAATTATAAACCCAGCCTTATTTGGCATCATTCCTTTTGATACCTTATGCCCAACGATACAAAAATTGTGTTTGTATAAATTTACCACAGAAGCTGCTGTGATCTATAAGGAGATTGACTTGACAAGTAAGAAACTAATTAAGTTGGATTCTATTTGGATTTTGAAAGATACCCTGCAATTAGAGAACAATTATCTGGCTATGGGTATTGAAACCTATGACTATATTCACAATGCCTCAGATCGTAAAAATATTTACCGCTACGAGACCTACTTGGATAATAAAAATACCTTTTCATTTACTTTAAATCAGTTCGCATTTGACCAAAGTAAATACATCAATGCCCACATAGATTATGATTACTACAAACGAAATCAAGTTAGGATTCAAAAGTGTTTTGTGGATGATGGAAACGAAATACCACTTTATACTTGCGATAAGAACAAAGGCCGAATACCCTTGACTGAGGATAAAGTTCATGAGATGAAAATTCGCGTATTGGATGCCTCTGGCAACGCAGTGATTTTACTTTTCTATACGCTTTCAAAAAAATCTGTGCAAAAAACCAAGCATGCAAAAAACGCAAAGGCTTTTTATCCCTTAAAAGCAAATGATATCAAGCAAAAGGATTTTACTTTCCATTTGGATGCAAAGTCGATTTATGATACCATTTTTTATGAGTGTAAGGTTTTACCTAAAATGAAAAGAGCATATAGCAAGACTTACCAAATACATCATAGTTCAGTACCAATGCACAAGTCTGCTGATATAGCTATTAAAGTAGATAAGGTAAAAAAGGAATACCAAGAAAAACAACTCTTGGCCTATTTTGATAAAAACGAGAAGAAATTTCGCTCAGCAGGTGGTGCTTATGAAAATGGTTTTGTGAAAGGCAAAGCCAGTGTTTTTGGTTCTTATTTTGTAAGCATTGATAACATTGCTCCAACAATTGAAAGGGTTTTTATTGATAAAGAAAATCCAAGTGTTGATACCATGTATTGGCATTTTGAAGTGAAAGACAATTTTAGCGGAATTGGTAAATACGAAGCCTATTTGAACAATCATTGGATTTTATTGGATTATGATGCAAAGAGCAACCTATTAAGTTATAAATTTGATGAAGTATATTTTGATTTTTTATTAGAAAACATGAAGCGC
>Ga0214921_10005568_pt1 | contig 17740 bp, 16 predicted proteins | sample LL1505_MetaG_FD_177992 | JGI IMG/M metagenome (GOLD analysis project Ga0214921, IMG submission 177992) | Freshwater microbial communities from Lake Lanier, Atlanta, Georgia, United States - LL-1505 | ecosystem: Environmental > Aquatic > Freshwater > Lake | place: USA: Georgia | collected...
TATTATGTTTATTTACTAATTCCTTGATTTTTGCATTTCTATGAGAACTTGCATTATCTAAAATTATTAATTTATTTTTAAATTTAGTTGTTATGTGTTCTTGTAAAAAATCATATAATCTATTACTATCAATACCACCTTTATCATATAAATGCCAACCTAAAACACCTTCTGTTGATATTGAAAATATACCTGTATATTTTTTGAATACTTCTTGAGAACTTGTTTTTATTATACATCTTTTTCCTAATTTATTATAACAATGTTTTCTTTTTTGTAATGAACCTATACTGGTTTCATCTATACAAATAATATCTTCTAATTTGTATTCTTTTATTTCTTCATAAAATTCATCTAATTTTTTATTGATGTCAATATCTTTCCCAAATCTTTTTACTGGTTCGTGTCTTATTCTTGTTATTTTTAAAGTTATATTATTATCGTTTATAATTCTATTGATATGAAATCTACTTAATGATACATTAAACTTTTCTTTTAATTTTAACATTAATTCACTCATAGTTATGGTTTTATTTTTAGTTATTTCATCTACTAAAAACTTAACATGTTCTTTACGAACTTTATATGCTACAGGTTTTCTATTCTGTCTTTTTATTTCACCTTCTTTTTCATATTTATCTACCCAACGCATCAAACTTCTTGCAGAACATTTGAATATTTCACATACTTCTGTTTGCGATTTATCACCAACTAAATAATATTCTACTGCAGATTTTTTATAATCTTCACCTTTATGTGTTGATGTCATACTTATTATTATGACATCAAAATATTTAAAATTATATTATATATTTATATAGAGAATGAATATTTCAATAGATGAATATAACACTATGAAACAAGAGATAGATGAATTGAAAAAGAAAAATGAAGAATTAGAAATTAAACTAAAAACATATACAAGTAATCATCGTCATAAAAAATATTATGATAATAATACAGAAATAGTAAAACAAAGAGCAAAAAATTATATGGAAAAAGTAAAAGAAACTAATCCAGAAAAATTAAAAGAATGGCGTCATACCGCATATTTGAAACGAAAAGAAAAGTTAAAATCAAAAGAAGAAGATAATTAATTAAAATGTTGATATTCGTTATTTTTACACATGTAAATATTTTGAATAATATTGTCTGTTTGTATTTTTTCAATATTATTTATTAATTCAATTTTCCAATCATATTTATCATTAAATACATCTTCTTGTAATAATCTAATTATAGAATAACCATTTTCATTTGCACAATTCTGTTTATATTTATCATTTTTAATTTGTTCTTCTGGTGATTTCCAATTCATAACTTGTTCAAAATGTTGTTTCCCATCTAATTCAATAATTATTTTATATTCCTCTAAGCAAAAATCAAAAGGGAGATATCTATTTGTATCTATATTTTTTGACCAGTCATTCTTATATTGATATATTATTTGTGAATATATATTTTTTATAAATTCATATAATTTTAATTCAGTTTTGTTATAACATTTTGGACACCAATGTCCTCCAGTTATATCTGATAATATTTTTTCAAAATTATGTAGACAATTATTGCAATTAAATTTATATTTCTTACCACTATTTTTTAATACTTTCCTTGGAATTATATTATTATTTAATTCATTATTCCAGTATTTTGATTTTTCTTCAGAAGCAAATGATTTTTCAAAACAATAATTACAATTATTATCATCACATAATAAATCACCTTTACAATATGAACACCATTTGCCTTCATTAGTATGACATAATTTGATTTCAAAATTGTGATCACATTCTTGACAATTAAACCAATATTTTTTATTTGAATTATTAAATACATTTCTTGGTTTCACATTTTTATTTAATGTATAATTCCAATATTTACTTTTTTCATTAACCATAAATGAATTTTTATTACATTTTTCACATTCGTCATTAGAACACAATCTTTTTGAATTACAACATACAATGCACCATTTACCATTATGTATATAATTAATTCTTTGCAAAAATTCGTGACCATTTTCACAATTGAAATAATATGATTTACCAGATGATTTTGTTATGTTTCTTGGTTTAATTGTGTTTTTACTACTCCAATATTTTGATTTTTCATTAGACGCAAATGATTTATTATAACAATACTCACAATTATCAAAATTACATAATCTATCAGAATTGCAATAAGAACACCATTTACCTTCATTAATGTGAGATAATGCAATTTCAAAATCATGGCAACATTTTTGACAATAAAACCAGTATTTTGTGTGAGATTTGTTATTTAATATATTTTCAGGTTTTACATTATTCTTATCACACCAATATTTTGCTTTTTCATGAGAGGCAAATGATTTTTCATATTGAATTGTTGTCATAATTATACAAATAATAATCTAAAAATAATTTTATATCAATTTTATTAAATTTAATTATTTAGTAATTTCAACATAATACTATTTAAAGAAATAATCTTTATATAATATATAGAAATGAAAAAGTCAAAACCTAAAGTTAAGGAAAAGAAAAAAGATGAAGAAAATTTTGATTATATGAAAACTAACAAGGATAATATTAAGAATGTTTTGAAAGACCCTAATATTTTACCAATTATAAATGATTTAGTAAATAGAACAAATAAAATAGTTATTCATGCATACCAATTTATTAAACTTTATTGTATTTTTCTTTATGAAAATGAATTGAAATTTCCAGTAATAGATAAAGAATTTATATGTGATGTTTTCAAAGTTTTAACTATTAGAAGATGTGGGTCTGGTGGATATACTGAAGATAATATGCCTGAACAACTACAAGAATTAACCGAGTTTCACAGAGAACATTATTCTAATACTATTTCTAATAATGAAACTATTTATTATGATAAGTTAAGTTATATTTTACCTTATGAAGCAATTGATATGATTACAAATATTAATAATAATATTCAAGAACACTTTATAGACCATTTGAATAAGTATGTGAATATTGTTTTCAGTATAAAGGAAAAATCCGCAAAAATAACTGCTGAAAACAAAGACAAAATTATAAGAAAACAATTACATAAACAACTATATGATGAAATTGGTAAAGTCAAAAAAGATTTAATGCATTTTGGTGATTTAACAAGTGATGAAAAATATCATAAATGGATTATTCAAGAAAGAGTAAAATTATATCCTAATAAAACAAGATTTGATAATGACAATATTTATTATCATTTGAAAAGTAATACACAAGATTTTTTACATTCTATGTTTCATATTTCAATTGAATTGGAAAAGTTAAATGAAATAAGAATACAAAATGAAGAGAAACAAATTAGATTATTTAATGTATTACCTTTAAGAACAAATATTATTAGTAAAAATATATGTATTGACACTTGTGGATTAATTTCTAATTTTTTAGGAGATGAACCAACCACAAAACATTTGAGAGATTATAAAAAAGAAAATAATCAAGTTAATTTATGGAATAAATTTTTCAAACTAAATAAAAGAGTTTTCAAGAAAGGTCAAAAATATACATTTTCACATATGATTAGAACTGATGGTGTTTCTTGTTGTGTATTATTTGTAAGAGTAGATGCTAATGGGAAACCATTACCAAAAACATGGAAAAATAAAAAATGTTGCGAAGAAGAAAATATAGATTATATTGAAAAGGTTGAATTAACAAATGAATTGAAAAATATGAAGGTTGTTTGTGCAGACCCTAATTATAGTGATTTAATATATTGTGGTTCTAAAGATGAAAATGGTAATTTACAAACATTTCGTTATACTCAAAATCAAAGAAGATTAGAAACAAGATTGAAAAAATACAATAAAATTATTAATAAAATAAATAAGGAAACAAAAATAAAAAATCAATCTATTAAGGAAATTGAAACTGAATTATCAGTATTAAATAGTAAAACATGTGATTATGAGAAATTTATGTATTATTGTATTGAAAAGAACAAGATAAATTATAAATTATATTCACATTACGAACAAACATTTTTTAGAAAATTCAAATTAAATAGATTTACAAATACTCAAAAAAGTGAATTGAAAATGGTTAAGAATTTTTCCAATAAATATGGTAAACCTGATAAAACTATATTTGTAATGGGTGATTATGATAAAGGAGATTACCATATGAAAGGTAAAGAACCTGTTATTTGTAAAAAATTTAGAAGGATTTTTAGAAATGCTGGTTATAAGACTTTTTTGGTAAATGAATTTAGAACATCAAAATTATGTAATTGCTGTAATGGTGAATTAGAACATTTTTTAGAAAGACCAAGTCAAAAACCAAAATTAAAGAAAGAAAATAAAACAGAAATCTGTTATGGACTATTACGATGTCAATCGGTTAAGCATAAAAGCGAAATATTCCATAACAGAGATAAGAATGCTGTGCAAAATATGTTAAATATAGTAAAATCTGTTTTTGATACACGAAAAAGACCAAACATATTTTGTAGAGAAGTAAATTCTTAAACTTCATAGTCATTTCAAGATGACTACTAATCAAATTTTTGCATTTTTGTATTATTTTTTCGTTGTTAAGTCGGCGTTTTAAATGTGCAAAGGTGTAAAAAATTATAACTACCCTTTAATCTATTATCACTTAAATGAATATCATATTTATTAGGTTGAATATCAATCTGTTTTATATGTGATAAATTGATAATAGTAAATGAAAATTTAAGAAACCTAAGCATTATAATATATATAATTTTATTTTTAAGTAAATCATTTATAAATAATCGGCGTATAAAATGTATTATTAAGAGTATAATAATATATTTAATCCTCTAAAATCTCATCGTCTTCTTCCTCGATCTCCTTCTCAACGGTTCCTGTGGCGTTTTCTTTAATGTATTTTTCAATGTATCTGTATATTCGATGGATATCTAATTTATTGATTTCGTAATGTTCAATCAAATGGTTCAATTTATTTTCGTCGTTGTTATTTTTTATTTCCATAAAGAACCCAAACAAGTCCTTCTTATCCATTCCAAATTTTTGACAAAGTTTCTGCACAAAAATTAGATTGTTGTATTCTGTCGAATACTTTGTCAACACTTTAGTAAACCGTATTTCACTGCTATTCTTTTTTGTGTTATTATCTAGGTTATTATCTGGGTTATTATATGGTTTAAAAAAATCGTGATAATGTTTGTTGTTTTTAAATGTTTTAATCAATGAACTCATCTCATTGAATTGCCATATCTGTTTCTGAAACGTGATCCGATCTATATAGTCCGCAAAACAGATGTTTTCAAGCTGTTGGATATAAAAAGGTAGAGAGATGCTTTTGTCTGTTTTTTCAATCGCGTCAATAATGTTTTCGTGCCATAACAGTCCGATGCTCGTCCTGTCTGTTTCATTCATAATGCTGGTGTGTTGGTTGAAATCATAATAGTTTTGTAACAGTTTGATTGTAATTTTTTTGGTATCATCATTATAGGATTTGATTTGAAATATGTTTTCAATTACGTCTGACGTAAACAGTCCTGGTTTGTTTTTATAAATAGTGTAGATGTTATTCAGTTTCCTTAAGTCGCCCTGGACGAATGTAACAATTTTTGTCCGGAAATTTGTCTCCACATCTGGAAACAATATATCAAATATGATTTGGATATTATTATTGGTTGGAGTAGTTAATTCAACGGTGTTACATACCTTTATCAACTCTTTTATTTTTTTGTCTACCTTGTAGTTGCCGATGCAGATGATGGGTATCATTGTGATTTCTTCCTGTTTCTGTTTTTTTGTCTTTTTAGGGCGTATCAGTTTAATCAGCGTGTTTATTCCGCCTTTGTCACCGTTGTTCATTCCGTCAATCTCGTCCATTACTATGGCTATTTTGCGTATTTTTTTGTTGAACAAGCTCATTATGTTTTTGTCAGACATATTGTGTTTAGTAATGTCTTCTATGACGGATGTGTTTCTGATGTCGCCTGCATCATATTTAATGATGTCGTAGTTCATTTCCTTTAAAATGTTTGACACAAATGTGGTTTTTCCTGACCCTGGGTCACCGTAAACATATATCCCTTTTTTAAAGAGGATGTTATTTTTATTATTTTCAAAGTCGTTCAGGATTTTCTTTATGTAACTTGAACTTTCTTCTCTGTTTAAAATTTGGTTTATATTTATTTTTTCCATTTACAATGTTATATAAAATAAAATTATTCTTTTATGTAGATTTTATCTCAACCTAATAATTTGTTTTATGTATCTATTATATAATGGTTTTATCTTCTCTTTTAAGTATGTTTGGGTATGAAAATGACAAACAAGACAAAACTGTTTTATCAGACAAACCAGTTATAACAGACAAACCAGTTATAACAGACAAACCAGTTGTCGGTGGTAAAAAGAGTAAAAAGTCCAAAGGTAAAAAGTCCAAAGGTAAAAAGTCTAAGAAATCAAAAAAATAATTTAGCAAACCTTAATTTATTTGTAAATTCAAAATGTATAAATAAATTATTCACAAGGTGAATCAATGACCCCGTATGTAATACCATCCCAAGACACACTGCAATTTTGAGCCCATCTATATTTGTTACATTCACCGTTTGAACCCGTATAGGTAGAAGTATTAAAATTCTTCCTGTAATGTCTGTCGTCTCCATTAGGAGGACACCTTTCCCAATTGGTTAAATCGTGAATGTCTACACAGGTTGCATTGTTTCCTGACCCATCGATAATCCAATAATCCGGACAACTTGCAATCATAGGAGGCCAAGACTCATCTTTAGCTTTGGAGAGAGCCACACCAATAAATACTAAAGCCAAAATCAATAATACAACAGCTATACCAAGAATTGTTTTTTTTAAAGTGTCCATAAATATATATAATATATATTTTATATTTTTTTGTAAATGTATTATAAATGAATAAAAATAATGGCAGAGTAGATATTAAAACACCAAACACTTCAGCTTTATTTGAATTATACGATAGAATACCTGCAAACCAGTGTGTCACATTTAGAAATCCAACGGAAGGTCTATGGACCAATAATCGGTTGTCTGCCGCATTTTTCTCTCAAGAAAACATACAGACATTACAGAATGGGATACGATCTGGGGTATATCACCTGTCAAACGGGCAGTACGTGATTGGCCCGCAAGATTGCGACACACTAAAAATAATAATGAGAAGCATATATTTACAGTATTCTTTAAATAAACCAGCCAATATCAACAAACAAGTAGACGAGTTGAACAAACTTGTGCTAAACTATTCCATTCAACAGGTTTACAGTGAAGCGCAAGGGTATTTAAAATATGTGAACGATGCGAGCACACTTGTAATACCGATTTCTCACCCGGTGATGGTCAGCAAAAATGACAGACAGCTTGAATTAAAAAGTTGGTTCTAAATTTTTAGAATGATTTACAAAAGAAATAAAAAATAATTTATAACTTATTATGCTTTATAATTTATAAATCTGTACTATAAATAAATCTATAATCTATATCTATATATAAAGTATAACCCGGTTAAACCCGGTTAAACTCCTGATTTTTTAACGACACCACCCTTCTTGACAACCGACTTCTTCTTTTTCACGTCTTCACCATTCATAAGACGCGTGCGGTCCGTCTTGTATTCTAAATATTTAACGGACAATGCATTCAGCTCTCCACTCCACATCTCTTGAACGCTGGTCTTCTTCACCTGTTCCAATGTGGCCTCTTTTGTACCCTTTTCCTTCAACAGTTTTTCCACGTTCTCTTCGGTCACGGAGTCCATAGGCATTTTTACCAGATACCTGTAGTCTTCGTCGTCGTCTATCTTGTCGTAGCCCTTTTCTGTCAACATCGACTGAACCTCTTCTCTCTTTTTCTTTCTTAAATCGACCGTTCCATCCAGATTTTCTTGGATGTATTTTGCTTTATTCGACAGCACTACAAGGTCCCTCTCTAAGGCACGTATCATAAAGTCTTTGCGACTACCGTAGAGGTTCAGTCGCACCTCGTAGTATGCATCTATAATGTCGGTCACTTTCTCATATTTCTGCAAGACGTCTTTTGCATCAAACAAGTGCATGTTCGTTGTCGTATTGGTCGTATACAATTTCAACAATTTTTCTAGTCCATTGCAGCCATAGTCGGCTTTCACCTGCTCCAACTCGTCCAACCGTCCTTTTGCAAAGGTGATTGTAAAATCGACGTTTGTATCCTTGCTGGTGTCGTCGTAGTCTTTTACGGAGGCGGCAACCTTCTTGCCGTCTTTGCCGACCGTTGGCTCGATGAGTTCTTCGATGAGTTCTTTGAAGTCTTCCGTCCAGTATCCAACCGGAAGTTCTGTGACACGTATCCTGTCTGGTCCGACCTTTTCGTATACTCCTTTGAAAAGGAACCTTTCTTCCGATAATTTAGTGACTTGTCCTTGAAATCCTTCGTAATAGGGTAGAAACGGTTCTGGTTCTTCTTCAAGGGTTTGACCCAGTTTTTTCTTCAGGTAATCAATAATCTGCAGAGGGTTGTAACACATTATATCCGTGCTGAACCCAGTGCCTATCCCTTTTGACCCGTTGACGAGGACCATTGGAATGATAGGGGCATAGAATATGGGTTCCACGAGGGTGCCGTCGTCGTTCAGGTATTCCAGTATATGGTCGTCCTCTGCAGGAAACAGTGTTCTCGTGATTCCGTTCAACTGGGTGAATATGTATCTTTCTGACGCGGAGTCTTTGCCTCCCTGCAGACGCGTTCCAAACTGTCCGTTTGGCATCAACAGGTTGATATTGTTTGAACCGACAAAATTCTGCGCCATACCAACGATTGCTGCATTCAGGCTGGCCTCCCCGTGGTGGTAGCACGCCTCTTTGCTGACGTATCCGGAGAACTGCGCCACCTTGATCTCCGTTTGGAGGTTCATTTTGAATGCAGAATAGATGATCTTACGGAGCGAGATTTTGAGGCCATCCATCAGGTTGGGTATGGAACGGTCGCAGTCATATTTGGAGAAGTGGATGAGCTCTCGGTCGATGAATTCGTCGTAAGATACGTCTTGCTTTGACGTGTCCAGGTAGGAGTTTCTGTCGTATAATTTCAGCCAATCTTTTCTGTCGTCTGCTCGTTTTTTGTTGAAGACCATATCTATGGAGTCGTCGCTCTTCTCTGTGCGACTAAAACATACGAGTTTTTTATTTTCAAAATATTCGCGAAATTCTTTTCCGGTGCTGGTTCCTAACCCCTTGTAATATTTGAGTTTCCAACCCTTCGTGTCGTTTGCCTCTTTCCAGGCGTTGTATTCTCCGTCGTTGTAGAAGTTGATCTCGGAGTGCCCCTTTTTTGCCTTCAAAATTGGCGTGTTCATAAAGCCGATGAAGCCTGGAATGGCGGCGAGCGTGGGCCATTCGGTCTGAAACAGGTTTATTCCCAACCCTTTGATGTGACTGCCGTCCAAATCCTGGTCGGTCATAAAGAGGACTTTCCCATATCGAAGGCTCTTGTGCACGTCTTCCATCGTTTCGTATTTTTTGCCTGTCTCTAGTCCCAGAATTTTTTTGATCTCGGCGATCTCTTTGTTTTCAGTTATTTTTTTCACGGTTTCGCCTCTCACGTTCAAAATCTTACCTTTCATTGGATATACACCAATGCTGTTGCGGTCGTCCGAGGAGAGCCCAGAAATGATACCGGCTTTGGCTGAGTCTCCCTCACAGAAGATGATGATGCAATCTTTGGACTTCTCTGTGCCGGCCCAGTTCGCATCCGTCAGTTTGGGTATTCCTCTCACGGACTTACTTTTTACACCGTCGGTTTTTTTTGCCGCCTTGTTCTCCTTCACTTCGGTCAACTGAAGGGCCGCATCCATCACTCCCATTTTTGCAACCTTCTCAATAAACTTGTCGCTGACCTCACATTTGGATCCAAACTTGGCAAAGGGAGTATTCAAGAAGTCCTTCGTCTGGCTGTCGAAGGCGGGGTTCTCAATGTCGCAGCGGAGGAAGAGGACCAGCTGCTCTTTGATGCTGTTTGGATTAACTTTGACCTTCTTTTTCTTCTCGATGAATTCGCCGAGTTTTCTGGTGATCTGGTTCAAAATGTATTCCACGTGTTTGCCACCCTTTGCCGTATGTATGCCGTTCACGAACGACACCTGGACGAATTCGTTGGTGGGTGTGAGAGCCACCGCGTACTCCCACCGGTCTCCGTTGTCTTCGTATACGCGAGGCACATCTGTCTTGTCTCCCACATACATATCGATGTATTGCTGGAAATTTTTTACCGGGACGAGTTCGCCGTTGTATTTTACTTTGATGGCTTTGTCTGTGATGGCAGCCACGTCGTATACCCTCTTTTTCATCAAAGCGACCACATCGGGGGATAGTCCAGTGAGGCCAAGACGCGCATAGTCCGGTTTAAAGACCACTCTGGTGTATGGTTTATTCTTGCATTTTGTAATGGTTGGAGTGCATATTTCGGAGAGATTATTTTTGAATTCTTGTCTGTATTTCAATCCGCGCACGTGGTCCACTGTCTCCACCATACCGTATGTGGACCAGATGAGAACCAGTTTGAAACCAAACCCGTTTTTCCCACCGACAATTTTTTTCTCTTCCTTGTCATAGTTTGTAGATGTCCTGAGCTCACCAAAGATCATCTGTGGGATCCATGTCTTGTGCTCGGGATGCTCTGCGACGTCAATGCCGTTCCCGTCGTTCAACATCGTGATGGTGCCGTCTTCACTCACGGTAACCTCTATGTTGGAGACAGGAATGCAGTTGGCCTGACCTGTTGCGATGGCCTGCTGCATTCTTACGACGTGGTCGCGGCAGTTTACGATGCCTTCGTCGAAAAGCTTGAACAGACCTGGAATGTATTCAATTGTTTTTTCTATGATACGGTTACCTGTTTCATTTAGGATGTGTTGTGGCGACTCCACGTTCTCAATGGAGCCGACATACGTCTCTGGCGCCTCCAAGACGTGCTGGATGGCGGTCTTCTTCTGATATTTCTGCGATAAAACTTCGGTAGCGTTCATTGTGTAATAGTATGTTGTTTTCTGTTTAATCATTTTTTTAAATCAATTTTATTTAGTTTGATGAAAATAAAATAAAATCAGCGCAATTATTATTGAGAATGCCTTACAGAAAAAATAGTAGATTTTACAAGCTGATCAATTATGTAGCCTCTTACAATGAGAAATATCCGAATGAAGAGATACCCTGTCGACCATGCATTCAAACCAGCTACAATAAAACAGTCGTCAGTTCGGATTCGTCGTCTGCAAGAGTATCCAGAAGTTATCGTATATCAGAGCTTTTAAATACGAGAGGATGGTGTCCGCGTTACGGAAATTATTATTTAGGAAAACCTCTGAATGTAAATTATCTGGGAAGGACGGAAGGAATGCCTGGTGGAAGTGGAAGCCCACCTGTAAATAAATTTAATTAAATTTTTAAACTATAATTTTTGAAACTTTGAATCTATTTTTTTCTTTACATAATATATAAATGAAAGCTGTTGGGTCGCGTTCTGAAGTTATGCACGGTGTTGCAAAACATACCAAGGGAAGCCTTACTAAAAAAGATTTAAAATACAATAAAAACGGACGAATTGTCTCTAGAAAGATGTCTCAAAAAGCAAAAAGAGAGAACCGTCTCGTAAAGGCAGGGTTCGTCCCCAAGAAGGGACAATTCAAACTCTTTAAAAAGAGTGACGGTAAAAAATCACGCAAATCACGCAAAATGAGAGGAGGTAAGGGAACAGTATATTCCCCTTCTGATTATGGTGATGAAAACTCATCCATGTAAACATTTTTAACATACTATATTATAAATTTATATTCAATTATTATAGTATGTTAATGGAACCAAATTTTGTATTTTACCTATAAAAGAGTTTAAATTTTCTCTTTTAATCATAAGAGGATAAAATATATAGTTAATTGGAAATTCAAAATAATATGATAATTTTCGAATAAATAAATTATAATAAGAATTGCTACACACATCTGTTTTTTCTTTTTTTACACCCTGTAAATGTATTAATTTATTTAAATCACTTTTATGACATATTTTATATTGAATAATTTCACGTTCTTTACATTTATTAATTCTTCCCGCATGTAATAAATCACAATCAAAAACAAATACCGTTCCTTTTTTTCCAGAAATATTATAAATATTAGACCAACAAAAAGGATATGTTTTATTACTTCCAGGACAAAGAGATAACAATTCACCAGTATATTTATATAAAATTGCTGTATAAACAGGGTGTTTTGTATTGAAAATATTTTTACTTGATGTTACATCTCTATGAAATGTAGATAATGCTACATTATTAATTTTATATACGTAGTCAATAAATACATAACCATTTGGCAATTTATTTAGTATATCTTTTTTTAATTGTGGTGAAGGCATTTCTATTGTATTTTTTGAATATAATGTATTATGTATTACAAAAAAACCATCATTTTCTATAGTTCTGTGTATGGTTTCACTATAATCTTCATAAAATTCAATTGTATAAAATATAATTAATAATAAAAATATAATTAATAAATACAATTTATTATTAAATAAAATTATTTTCATAATAAATATATAAATATAAATATAATATATGTTAATTATTTTTTATATTTGAATTATTCTAATTATTATTTTGATTTTAAATTTAAATCTTCAAGGGTGTAAAAAAATTTTATAAATCGTTTTCGTCTACAATAAACCACCTGGTTTCAATAAATTTGTCGTATACGATGTGGTCAACAAAGTTGTAATACAAATATTTTTCAAAATATCTTTTACTGACAATATTTTTGAGAGAATTCTGGTTGCAAAATGTGTAATAACAGTTGTATGCGTCGTCAAAAGAGATGATTGCAAGGTTGTCCTCGTTCTGGACGATACATTTAAAAGACTTTTGTATGTCCTTTGTTTTGTCCCACATTTTACTGGATACGTTCAATATGTATTTGTTTTCAACAATTTCTATGCTTGGAAAAAAATGTTTTAAAATTTTAACAATATTTTCTTCGCTGATGGTGCCATTAGAAGTCAACGTATCTGTCTGTTCCTTGCACCAAACCTTAAACAGGGAAGACATCTCATCCACTTCAAACTCGTTGTCGAAAAATACGGACCCATTGTTTGTATCCATTCCTGTGTCTATTGTGTTTTCCCAGAACAGAATAAAATCACGATACACCGGGAGATATTTGCTTGTAATACCTGTAAACGTATCCGTGGCTTCATCGTATGTATACCTGTCTTTCAACAACTGTTTCAAAGAGTTGGAATAGATTACATTGGGTAGATGACACGAAGAGAGAAACTGTTTCCATATAAAATGCAGATTTTTCCATTCTAAATTCGTATCCGTCGTGGATACTATATATTTATTGCAAAAGTCGTCCACAATGTTCTCCTGGGTTGTATTTTTGAGATAATACGTATAGCTCTTTGTATCCTCTTCCAGATTGTTTTCAATGAATTTATCCGAGTTTTCATACCGTTTAGAATAGTGAGCGGCGACACAGAGGAGATCTAGACCGATTTTTTTGAGTATTTCTCTCCACACATTACAACAAAAATTTTCATTGATTTTTATCAACCTGCAGTTTTCATAATTATGGTTTTCGTGATATTTTGCTATAAAATTATGGGTAGTATTGCTGTTGCCAATAGATAAGAGTCCAACGTTGTCTATCTCACCTAAAAACTGCTTCATCCTGGTTGTCACTAGGAATATTAAGTGTGTGTTTTTTTTAAGGATATTGTCTCCAATTATGGTAAGAAAATATTTTGCATAATTTTTGGTAGTAAAAAAGGAAGGATAAATGGAATTTAGTACGTTCTGGATGGTGTCTGTCTCTGGAATGGAGCTAAACAGGGACCTCTCTCTGATCTGCTTTATAATGTTGGTCTTTGTTTTGTGTTTCCAGTTCATCAGAATTCTCTCTTTGGATATACTAGAGAGAAGGTTGTGTATGATGTCGTCCTCTTTTACGATCATATATCTGTCTCCTTCATACTCGTAAAAAAAATTGTTGTTTGGAAGATAAAAATATTTATTTTTGCTCAGAAAAACCTGAATAAATATGTTCTGTTTGTTGGTTAAGTATGTGTTGCGATTTGTGCGTTCCACGTAGTTTCTGTATTCGTTGTCCAGTGTGTTTGGAAGGTAGCTGGTAATGTGTGTTTTGATCCGTTGCAACATATAGTCGTTATCCTTGTATTTAAAAAACAGTGACATCATCGTATTTTTACACTCTAAATTTATCTCTTTTATGTTGTCAATCTCTTTTGTCTCTTTTATTTCATCCATACATTATGTCCCAAACATATTTTTAATTACTTTTATTATAATATAATAAATAATTATAATGAAAAATAGTGTTACATTGAGATATCTACCCAAAAAACTCTCTAGAAAGGATAAAAGGAAACAATTCAAAGAATTGTCCAAGTCCAGAAGGTTGTATAAGAAGGGGACCTATTATACGAGGCGACACGTGGATACCTTTGTCAGCAAAAAGTCGCAACATATCACCCGTGCCGAAAAGTTGTATCACGTAGACAAAATCACTGCAAACCCAGAGCTCGCAAAAGCAACCGGATGTTCTGTAATCGCACTGAAAAAGATTGTCAGCAAGGGCGAGGGAGCATACTTCTCCTCTGGATCCAGACCGAACCAAACCGCACAGAGTTGGGGGAACGCCCGTTTAGCAAGTGCAATCACTTCCGGAAAGGCAGCCGCCATCGATTACAACATTCTGGAAAAAGGTTGCAGACCCGGATCCAAAGCTCTTCGTTTAGCAAAGACAGCAAGGAAGAAACACGGTTACGGAACAAGGAGGGTTCCCAAGGCAGTCATAGATATCTAATATTTATTGCGTTAAATAATTTAATTCATAAGTATTTAAAGGTTTATAAACAAAAATAAGTATAAATGTCTACATTTACAAACATAAATAATTCAACAGAAAACAATGTGTTAACTATAAAAACCGTGCAGATTGCCCCGTTTCGAACACTGATGACTGCACTCAAGGATATCCTTTTGGAGACAAACATTACGTTTGAGGCAGACGGCATACGTATCATCAATATGGATAAATCACATACCATCTTAGCCCACCTCCATTTAGCTGCACACAATTTCGAATTCTATGAATGCAAAAAGGAAAAAATCATCATTGGAGTAAACATGTTTCACCTTTTTAAATTGATTAACACGATTGACAGCGACGACACACTCACGATTTACATTGAGAACTCTGACTACGTGGACGGGATCGTATCGCATCTGGCTTTAAAGTTTGAGAACGGCGAGATTAAACAGTGCAAGACACAAAAATTACGGTTGATTGAACCAGAACCCGAAGAGTTGCAGTACCCAGACGTTAAATTCTCTTCCATTATTAATCTGCCTTCTGCCGACTTTCAAAAAATCATTCGCGATTTGTCCTGTATATCCGACAAGTTGGAGATCAAGTCGGTTGGAAACGAGCTGATTTTCAAGTGTTCGGGTCAGTTTGCATCCGCGGAGATACATCGGGCGGAGTCGGACGGGAGCATGGGTTTCATTCTAAAACAGGACTCATCCAAAGTAATTCAGGGCGAATTCTCTCTCAAGAATTTGGGATACTTTATAAAATGTACAAACCTTTGCCAACAGATTGAAGTCTACCTTGAGAACGATTTGCCGCTGGTTGTAAAATACGACGTAGCTAGTTTAGGTTCCATCAAATTGTGTCTTGCAAATTTGCCATCATAGAAATAAATATTTAGATAATCACTATCGTTGTATGTAGATAAAACAAGAGAATAATAAAATTGTTCAAGACATAAATTTGTGTATAATTGCTTAATTTAAAACAAATAAATCTTACTTTTGGTATCATACAGTTTATATTTGTATTTATTACTAACTGTAATAACAATTACACCTTTTGCTATATTTTTGTTTAACCCTTCTCTTAATGATAAATATAATAAGTCTTTTTTTACGCTGTTTGAATATTTTTCTGCATAAAATATTCCACCATCCGAAGTTATTGCCTCTTGAAAATAATGACGCACACCATGATTTATATTTATTAAATATCTACCCGTGGTGAAAAAATCTGGTCTGGGTTTGTTAATATTTTCATATATATTATTATTTGATACATTTGAATCATAAGAAACACTGCCGTCAGATTGTATAATCATTATTCTTATACCTTCTATTTGTTTTTTATCTTGAAGCCATTCATTTACAGTTTGTTTCATATTATTATAATTATTTTCATTATCTATAGTTAAATATGTTTTAATATTATTATTTGTATCACTGTTTTTTAACGATAAATATAAATTATATAAATACCTTGAACTTTCATGTTTTAAATAATCTGCCATTTATTTAACTAAATAAAAAATTTTATAAAGTTATTTGTCTTATTTTTTCATTATGTCTAAATATAATATACAATAATTATATTATGTCCAAAAGCTATACAAGTTATTCACAATATTTAGGTGCTCAACGTTGTTGCAATTTGCGAGGTCAGGGTCCTGTAGGACCTCAGGGACCAACTGGACCTGCAGCGGTCGGACCAAAAGGTGACACAGGTCCCACTGGAACTACCGGACCTCAGGGCAGCCCAAGTGGATTAACGGGTCCAACAGGTTCTACCGGACCTCAGGGCAGTCCAAGCGGTCTAACTGGTCCAACAGGTTCCGTAGGTCCAACTGGTCTAACTGGCTCCACTGGTCTAACTGGTCCAACAGGTTCCATAGGTCCAACTGGACTAACTGGACTAACTGGAGTAACTGGTCCAACTGGTCCCAGCGTATGGGATACATCAGGGAACAGTTTAACTATTTATCCAACCGACCCTTCTTCAAACACCCAAGGAATATACAATTATTGGAACACTGGTGCGGCTCTTGGATGGAGCGGAGTGGGTGGAGCATACAACGCAGACCCAAGCGCAAACATCGCCAGCAAAGCATTGCGTATCAGCTTTGTCGACTATGTGAATGCCGCCTCTGCTACATTCAGGATATGTTTCAATTTTTATCAATTGGATACAAGTGCTGCTTTAGTTGGACAAACCTCGTGTATTCTGACGCTGTTTCCTTCCAGGATGGTCGCAACGGGTTACACCTCGAAATATTATAACATCAACAACCGCATCGACAATGACAACAGTTTTTATTATGTGAGCCCTTATTCGCCAAACGGAAGACAGTACTGGACGACCAATCAAACATTCAGCGGAATTCCTGTAAATACAGGGAATGCATATTTAGCGTTCGGAAACAGCAACAGCTACGTTGACATATATTTTACTATTCCTTCGGCGGACCCATCGCCTTTACAATACTATTGGAGTGGGTCCGCAGAATGTTTAGACAGCTCCGCCGTTCAAGCGGCCGGAAAATCTGTCACCTTTACGACAGTCAACGTATAACAACGTATAACAACGTATAACAACGTATAACAACGTATAACAACGTATAACAACGTATAACAAAGTATAAATTTTATATATAAAGTATATATATATAATGCCAATTGAACCAACACAAATAGATTCAAACGGAATACAGATTATTAGCGATGACAGAAACGAGATCCTTTCTTTAACCTCTATCGGATTAAAATTTAACAATGACCGGCTTACAGGAGAAATAATAACTACTATAGGTGCAAACGGGTTTGACTTTGACGGTGAACAAGTCAGCTGGGACAACATTTACAATTTGAGACTGGCTACCA
>Ga0214921_10005569_pt1 | contig 17739 bp, 16 predicted proteins | sample LL1505_MetaG_FD_177992 | JGI IMG/M metagenome (GOLD analysis project Ga0214921, IMG submission 177992) | Freshwater microbial communities from Lake Lanier, Atlanta, Georgia, United States - LL-1505 | ecosystem: Environmental > Aquatic > Freshwater > Lake | place: USA: Georgia | collected...
GCCACCACATCGGGCAGCGCCGCAGAAATTTCGCTGCCAAAATCGCGCGTGGCCAAACTGCGCATGAACACGCGCTGGCCATTGCGCCAAGGGTTGATGGCATTCATGCGAATGCGATCTCCCAAGAGTGCACCGCCACTCTTGCGCCGTGAGGGGTCGATGGACACCACTGCGATGCGCAAGTCATCACCTTGGTCTAAACGCAAACGACGAATGAGTTCGTCGGTTAAAGAAGATTTGCCAGCGCCGCCAGTACCGGTAATGCCCAGCACGGGTACTTTGTGCAGAGCGGCCTCTGTGCGCAATGCAGCCACCATGTCGGCAGAAGCGCTGCCATTTTCTAAAACGGTGATCAGTTGAGACAAGGCGCGCCAATGGACTTCGGTGTTGCCTTGAATGGCTTTCAAATCTTTGGGGGCATAAGGGCTGAGGTCTTTGTCGCAGCGCATGACCATCTCGCCAATCATGCCGGCCAAGCCCATGCGTTGGCCGTCTTCGGGGCTGTAAATGCGGCCTACGCCATAGGCGTGCAACTCGCGAATTTCTGCGGGAACAATGACACCGCCGCCGCCGCCAAAGACTTGGATGTGTTCACCGCCGCGCTGGCGCAACAGGTCGACCATGTATTTGAAATACTCGACGTGGCCGCCTTGGTAGGAGCTGATGGCAATGCCTTGCGCGTCCTCTTGCAAAGCGGCCGTGACCACTTCATCGACGGAGCGGTTGTGACCCAAGTGAATCACTTCGGCACCCATACTTTGCAAAATGCGGCGCATGATGTTGATGGCCGCATCGTGGCCATCAAACAAACTGGCGGCAGTGACAAATCGCACTTTGTGCGTGGGGCGGTATTCGGCGAGGGCTTTGTATTCGGCAGACAAGTCGGTCATGTCAAGGTTCCAGTCAAGGATGAAAAGGGCCGCATCAGGAAGCGGCTCAGCCTAATTGACGTTTACGTCAACGTCAATCTGCGATCTTAGCGCTTTTACTTAGAAAAGTCTTACAAATCAACATGCCAGCCAGCATGGCGGCGGTGAAAATCAGGGCATCTGTGCTCAAAAGAGCGTTGGCGAGAGCGGGACCTGGACAGTAGCCCACCAAGCCCCAACCCGCACCGAATAAGACGGCACCGCCTACCAGTGGTAAGTCGATGTGTCGCTGGCCGGGTTCATGGAATTGGTCGGCGAATCGGGGAGCTTGAGCAATTCTTTGTGTCCATCCAAAGGCCAGCAGGGTGACGCAGACCGCACCGCCCATGACAAAGGCCAAAGTCGGGTCCCAGAGCCCTGGAAATGGCCCTTTTCCGATGGCGGTGATGTCTAAAAAGCCCAATACTTTGAGAGGCTGCGTCATGCCAGACAAAACCAAGCCCGCCGAAAATAAAAGACCAGCAGAGAAGGCCAAGCCAAGACGGCCAGCGCGTTCGGGTTGTGAACTCATGCTGCACCTCGCATCAAAGTGACGGCCAGCATACCTGTGGCCATAAACACACCAACGGCTACCAAGGACCTGAGGGACAGCCTGCCCAAGCCGCACACCCCATGGCCACTGGTGCAGCCACTTCCCCAGACGGTTCCAATGCCTACCAAAAGCCCTGCAGGAATGAGCAAGTAAAGTGGTCTGGTGGAGAGGGTGGGGACCTCCAAGCCTTGACCCAAAAGGCATCCACCCAAAATCAAGCCTGCTAAAAACGCCCAACGCCATGTGTCGGGGTGAGTGGGGGCGGCAATTGTTTCCGAGGTGATACCGCTGATACCTGCAATGCGGCCAAGGCCCCACCATAGGAGCCAACTGGCTAAACCAATCAGAATACCGCCAAGTGTGGCAGTGAGATAAGGGTGTAAATTAGAAAGCATCGATGAGAGTTTCGCGTGTGTGTGTCCAAAAGCTGGCAAAAGTTATCATAATTTGTGGTCCTCCAGAAAGATTTCCATGAGCCGCATTGCCAATCCTGAAAAAAAGAAAGCCCTTTGTGCCCGTCTGGCCCGAATTGAAGGCCAATTGCGGGGTTTGCAAAAACTGATCGAGACCGATGCAGACTGCGAAAAAATCGCCCAACAAATGGCGGCATCGCGCAAAGCCTTGGACAAATCCTTTTTTGCCATGGTGGCGTGCATGATCGAGCAGGGTGATCCATCGGCAGAACATGTGGCCGAAATGCTCACGAAATTTGCTTGAAGTTTGAAATGAACAATTCTCAAGCACAAGCACAAGTTATTCAACTGTTCGACAGCGATTCCAGCACCTACACCTATTTGGTCTTTGACCCGAACACCTTGGAGGCCGTCATCATTGACCCCGTGGACGATCAAATTGCACGCGATCAAAAGCTCATTCAAGACAAAGGTCTCAAAGTCATTTGGGCTTTAGAAACCCATGCCCATGCAGATCACATTACCAGCGCAGGTTTGTTGGCTGAACATTTGGGCTTGAAAACGGCAGCGCCTGAAGCTTGTCACATTGGGACTGCATCGGTTCAACTGGTCGATGGTCAAATGATTCCGTTTGGTGCTTTTGCTCTCAAGGCTTTGCACACCCCGGGACATACAGCCGGCAGCATGAGTTTTTATGTGGCTGCCAGCCAAGGCGGACATATTTTCACGGGCGATACCTTGCTCATTGAGGGTTGTGGCCGCACAGACTTTCAGTCGGGCAGTGCCGAAGCGTTGTATCACAGCCTGACTGAGATCTTGTTCAAATTGCCAGAAGACACCACCGTCTGGCCAGGGCATGATTACAAAGGTCGAACCCATTCAAGCATTGGCCATGAAATCAAAAACAACGTGCGTGTTGCGGGTCAAACCAAAGAGCAGTTTGTGAAGATCCTGCACGAGTTGAACCTGCCTAAGCCGCGCCGAATAGACGAAGCGGTCCCCGCCAATTTAAATTCTGGATTACGGCAAGATGCCGGAGGAGAGCCTGTGCGAAATGATGTTCTAACCATTCGAGCCGCAGACGGTTATGCTGGCGATGTAACGCCTGAATTGGCCTGGCACTGGGTGCAGTCGGGCGAGGCTGTCATGGTCGATGTGCGATCTGATGCCGAGCGTGCGTGGGTGGGCTTTGTACCCGAAGCCAAGCCCTTGGCTTGGAAGCAGTGGCCGGTGGTCGATGTGAATCCGGAATTTGACGCGGGTATTCAACGCATTGCGGCTGAGGGGCTCAAAATTGTGTTGCTGTGCCGAAGCGGCGTCAGATCTGTCGCTGCTGCTCAAAGGGCCACGCAACTGGGCATTGAGGCCTTCAATATTTTGGAAGGTTTTGAGGGCGATCCTGATGCCCACGCACATCGGGGCAATTTGGGTGGCTGGAAAATGCGCGGATTGCCCTGGAGACAAAATTGATGACGACCAAAACCTCCCCTGAGTCACTCAGCCCGCAAGTTCAAGCTTTGTTGGCGCGCATAGAGGCCAAGCAAGATGATGTGGTGGCACTCACGCAAGAGTTGGTGCGCATTCCTACCGTCAACCCGCCCGGCGATGCCTACGAAGCCTGCGCTCGCTTGATTGGTGAGCGACTCAAGCCGCGCGGCTTTGCGGTGGAGTATGTCAGAGCGCATGGCGCACCCGGCGATTCAGATGCCAAGCCCCGGGTCAACGTGGTGGCGCGGTGGCAAGGCTCAAGCGCCGGCGAATGCGTTCACTTCAACAGCCACATTGATGTGGTGGAAGCCGGCAGTGGTTGGCACTCCGATCCCTTCGCTGCAGAAATTCGCGATGGCAAAATTTATGGCCGTGGCACTTGCGACATGAAAGGCGGTTTGGCCGCCAGCATCATTGCATGTGAAGCCCTGATTGAATCGGGCATGCCCATCCCAGGCGCACTTGAAATCAGCGGCACCGTTGACGAAGAGTCTGGCGGCTTTGCTGGTGTGGGTTACTTGGCAGAGCGCGGTTATTTCAGCAAACCCCGTGTGCACCACGTCATCATTCCTGAGCCATTAGGCGTAGACCGCATTTGTTTGGGCCACCGCGGTGTCTGGTGGGGTGAGGTTGAAACCAAGGGCCGCATTGCGCATGGCTCTATGCCCTTTTTGGGAGACAGCGCCATCAATCACATGAGTGCGTTTATTCATTTGCTTGAAACTCAATTGCAACCCCGCTTGAAAGAACGCCATACGTCCGAGCCTGTCGAACCGCAGGGCGCGCGCGTCAGTACCTTGAACATCAACAGCATCCATGGGGGTCAAGTTGAGCAACACTATGCAACCGATGCTCGCGGCTGGCCGACCGCCGATTCGCCGTCACCTGTGGTGGCCCACAGCTGTCGCACCGTGCTCGATCGGCGATTCATTGCAGAAGAAAATTTGGAAGCTGTGAAGCAAGAAATCATTGACATGCTCGATGAATTGAAACGCACGCGCCCAGGTTTTGATTTTGGTATTCGCGACATCATGAGTTTTGTGCCCACCGCCACACCTCGCGATGCCCCTGTGGTGGATGCCACTGCGCGGGCCATTGCGCGTGTCTTGGGACGCGAACCTTCTTACATTTCCAGCCCCGGCACCTACGATCAAAAGCACATTGTGCGAACAGGCAAGCTCAAAGATTGCATTGCTTATGGCCCAGGTATTTTGGATTTGGCGCACCAGCCCAATGAGTATGTGGGCATTCAAGAATTGGTGGACTCGGCCAAGGTGATGGCCTTGGCCAGTCTGACTTTGACAGGCGCGATGCGTTAAAAACGCAAGGCTTGAAATCAGGCTGGCATTAAATGCCGGGCGGCCGCTTTTGAATCAAATCTTGCGCGGCCATTTCATAGGCATGGGCCACTTGGAGTAATTCAAAATCCCCTTTCGGTTTTCCAATGAGTTGCAAGCCCATGGGCAGGCCTTGTGCATTGAATCCTGCAGGTACGCTGATTGCGGGCAGACCTGCAAATGTTGGATAGAGAACCACTTCCATCCAGCGATGGTAGGTGTCCATGCTGCGGCCAGCAATGCTTTTCGGCCAACGCTCTTTGATGTCAAATGGCCAAATTTGCGCTGAAGGAATGGCCAACACGTCAAACGATTCAAACGAGGTGAGCATGCTTTGGTAAAAACGCGTGCGTGTGGCACTGGCCTTCATCAATTGGTTGCCTGACAAGTTGATGGACTGGTCGTATTCCCATTGCGCTTCGGCTTTTACTTTCTCACGCCAATTAGGAAGTTGAGCGTAAGCGCCTGTATTGGCGCCAGCCAAGGCTTTGCGCCACACCAGCCAGGCATCCCAAATTTCTTCGGGCTGCATACCAAGGTGTGTGGTGTCGACACTGCATCCTGTGGTTTCTAAAACCTTGAGTGCATCTTGACAAACTTCCAGAACGCCAGATTCCATGGGCAAGTAGCCATTCAAGTTGCCAAGCCAACCTACGCGCTTGCCTTTCATGTTGGCTTCCAAACTTTGTGCAAATGCCGTGCCATTTTCATGAATCGACAAAGGTGCACGCGCATCGTAGCCAGCTTGAGTTGAAAGCAACATGGCCATATCAGATACCGTTCGTGCCATGGGCCCTTCAGTGGTAAGTTGAGCAATGAACACATCGGGCACCGATGGCTTTGGGACTCGACCTTGCGAGGGTCGCATGCCAAACACATGGTTCCACCCCGCTGGATTGCGCAGACTGCCCATAAAGTCGGAGCCATCGGCCACGGGCAGCATGCGCTGCGCCAGCGCTACAGCGGCACCGCCACTGCTGCCGCCTGCCGATTTGGTGGGGTCCCATGCATTTCGTGTCGCACCAAACACTTCGTTGAAAGTGTGCGATCCCAAACCAAATTCAGGCGTGTTGGTTTTGCCAATCATGATGCAACCTGCAGCACGCATGCGCGCTGCCATGAGGCCATCTTTGCTGGCTGGTGTATGGGGTGTCAGTGGCGAACCCTGGCTGGTTCGAAAGCTTGCCACATCAGCTAAATCTTTGACCGCTTGCGGCAAGCCATGCATCCAGCCCATGGACTGACCGCGGGCCAGTTGGGCATCGTGTTCATCAGCTTGGGCCAAAATGGCTTCTGGGGCCGCAAGGCTGACGATGGCATTGCTGGCAGGATTGTGTGTTTCGATTTGCCTCAAATAAGCCTGCATCACTTCGCGGCAGGACACTTGTTTGCTTTGGATGGCTTTGGACAAAGCCAGCGCAGACATATTGGGGATGTCCATGAGATTATTTTGCTTTCTGAGGTTTATAGTGGGGTTGTTTTCTAGTCACGCTATTTTGAACTTGGAATTACCAAGGACTTTGCAATTGCAGCTTATTTTCTTTTGGAGTAAACCCTGATGAAACGTCGTTCACTTTTTGCAGCCAGTCTTTCATTGAGTTTGGCCATGATGGTCGGTGGTACTGCCCATGCGCAAAACGCCAACACCAAAGTGTTGCGCTTTGTGCCCCATGCCAACCTGACAGTACTTGACCCCATTTGGACCACCGCTTATGTCACGCGCAATCATGCCTACATGATTTACGACACCTTGTTCACGGAAGATGCCAAGGGTCAGATCAAGCCGCAAATGGTCGACTCGTATCAAATTTCCAAAGATGAAAAAACCTGGACATTCAAGCTCCGCTCAGGCTTGGAGTTTCACGATGGCATGCCAGTGACCAGCACTGACGTGGTGGCCTCATTGAAGCGATGGGCCAGTCGCGATGCCATGGGCGGCATTCTTGCTACCTTCATTACTGACTATGAGACACCTGATGCCAACACGTTCAAAATTATTTTGAATCAACCCTGCGGCATTGTGTTGGATGCATTCGGCAAGGCCTCTTCCAACGTGCCTTTCATCATGCCTGCGCGCATTGCGGCCACACCGGGTACTGAGCAAATTAAAGAGCACATTGGTTCTGGCCCCTTTGTGTTTAAAGCAGATGAGTTCAAGCCTGGCGCTTTGGTGGTCTATACCAAAAATACCAAGTACAAATCACGCCCCGAAGCACCCAGTGCCATGGCGGGCGGTCGTCCTGTCAACTTTGACCGGGTTGAGTGGGTCATTATTCGCGATACGCAAACTCAGTTCAATGCACTGAAGGCTGGCGAAGTGGACATCATTGAGCAACCCAGCTTTGAACAGATGGATGCCTTGAAGAAAACCGAAGGCGTGCGTGTTGAAAACTACGCACCTGCCGGCATGCAATTCATCATGCGCTTTAACCACTTGCATGCGCCTTTTAACAATCCCAAAATCAGGCAGGCTGCCATGGTGGCTATGGGTCAACAGGCCTACATCAATACCCAAGTGGGTGTGCCCGAGTTGGGTCGTTTGTGCCGAAGCATGTTCCCTTGCGGCACAACCTATGCCGATGAGGACACCGGCTATTTCACGGGTGTTGCCAACCCTGCCAAGGCCAAGCAAATGTTGCAAGAAGCCGGTTACGACGGCACGCCAGTTACTTTGATGCGCCCCACCGATTTGGCCTCTATTGCCAAGTTGCCTTTGGTAGCGCAGCAACAGTTGCAAGCGGCTGGTTTCAAAGTTGACTTCCAACAAATGGACTGGGCCACCCTGCTGGCTCGCCGCGCTAAAAAGGATGCGCCGGCTCAAGGTGGCTGGAACATCTTTCTAACTGCTTGGACAGCTGGTGACATTACCAACCCATTGTCGATGGCCATGCTGAATGCCAAAGGTCAAAATGGTTGGTTTGGTTGGCAAGATGAACCTCGCCTTGAGTACTTGAAGGGCCGCTTTGCACGCACCACTGAAGCTGCAGAGAAAAAGAAAATTGCAACTGAAATTCAGCGTGTGGCCTTTGAAACTTCAACGCATGCCCCATTGGGTCAGTACATCAGCCCAGCCGCTGTGCGCACCAATGTCTCTGGCATGTTGATCACACCTGGTGTACCCGTTCTTTGGAACATGAAGAAAAACTAAAGCATGCTTCAATTCCTGTTGCGCCGCATCGTTGCGGTGCTGCCGGTGCTGTTCGTGGTGTCACTGGTGGTTTTCCTCATTTTGAGGTTGGCCCCCGGTGATCCTGCGGCGGTCATTGCGGGCAACAGTGCCACCAACGAAGACATTGCCAAGATCCAAGTTCAATTGGGTTTGGATCGGCCCATTCCCATTCAGTACGGCATCTGGATGGCCAACGTGTTTCAAGGTGATCTGGGTTTTTCTTATTATTTGAACAAGCCCGTCACGGAGCTCATTGCGCAACGTGTCGAACCTACACTCTCTTTGGCTTTTGGTACCGTCATTTTGGCCATTTTGATCGCTGTGCCCTTGGGGACTTTGGCGGCATGGCGCTTGGGCGGCTGGCTTGATCGTTTGCTGTCTGGGTTTTCAGTGGCAGGGTTTTCGGTGCCTGTGTTTGTCATTGGTTATTTGCTCATTTACTTGTTTGCCATTCGCTTGGAATGGTTGCCAGTGCAAGGTTACAAATCTTTGAGTGGTCCATCTGCGGCAGGGCCTTGGGCTTGGATGCGTCAGCTCATCTTGCCCTGGATGACCTTGGCCATGATTTATGTCGCGCTCATTGCGCGGGTCACGCGGGCCAGTGTGTCGGAAGCACTCACAGAAGATTACATTCGCACGGCCCGCGCCAAAGGCATTACTGAATCAGCGGTGCTTTTGCGACACGCATTGGCCAATGCGGCTGTTCCCATTGTCACTGTGGTGGGCATTGGCATTGCCTTGCTCATTGGCGGTGTGGTGGTCACAGAAACTGTGTATGCCATTCCTGGTTTGGGTTCGCTCACAGTAGACGCCGTTTTGAACCGCGACTTTCCAGTCATTCAAGGCTTGGTGTTGTTGTTCTCCGTCAGTTATGTGCTGATTAACTTGTTGGTTGATTTGAGTTATTTGGTGCTCGACCCAAGGATTCGTTACTGATGAACAACTTGCAACGTTTGTGGGCCAATGGCTCAGTCAAGTTTGGTGTGCTGGTTTTAGGTGCCATGATTTGCGTGGCAATTTTGGCACCCTTCTTAGGCACAGTTGATCCGAGTGCCATGGACTCTAACTTCATCAACAAAGCAATGGGAGTGTCTGGCCAGTTTGCATTGCTCGATGGCAGCACCGTGCCACATACATTTTGGTTAGGCACCGACAGCTTTGGCCGTGACTTGTACAGCCGTGTGGTTTACGGCACCCGTGTATCTTTGGGGGTAGGCGCGTGCACGGCTGCGCTGGCCTTGTTGTTGGGCGGCGGCATGGGCATGCTGGCGGGTTATTTTCGAGCGGTGGATGCAGTCTTGATGCGCTTCATGGACGGTCTCATGGCCATTCCCGCTATTTTGTTGGCCATTGCTTTGGTGGCTGCTTTGGGTGCCACCATTTCAACAGTGGTCATTGCCATTGCAATTCCAGAGGTGCCCCGTGTGACGCGACTGGTTCGCTCTTTGGTGCTCAGTCTGCGCGAGGAGCCCTTTGTAGAAGCGGCCCGCGCATTGGCCACGCCCACGCACATCATTTTGTTTCGTCATATCTTGCCCAATGCGCTGGCGCCCCTCATTGTGCAAGGCACTTTTGTGGCTGCTTCCGCGGTGTTAACCGAGGCTATCTTGAGTTTCTTAGGGTTGGGCTTGCCGCCCGACATTCCAACCTGGGGCAACATCATGGCTGAAGGGCGCGTGCAGTTCAGTCAATACCCAGGCAATGTTTTGTACCCTGCTTTATTTTTAGTGCCCACCGTGCTGGCTGTGAATTTGTTGGGCGATGGCCTGCGGGATGTGCTCGATCCCAAATTTGTAAGACGAGGCACCTGATGTCAGACATTGTTTTGCAAATTAACAACTTGTCGGTGGCACTGCCAAAGGGCGCAGATCGATCGCATGCCATCGAGCGCATCAGCCTCAGCATTCAAAGAGGCAAAACTTTGTGTGTGGTGGGCGAGTCGGGCTCGGGCAAGTCGGTCATGGCTACCACGGTCATGGGCCTGTTGGCCAAAGAATTGAAAGCCGATCAAGGCGAAATTTTGCTGCAAGGCGAAGCACTTCTCAAAGCACCACAGACTCGTTTGCGAGAGTTGCGAGGCCAGGCCATGGGCATGGTTTTTCAAGAACCCATGACGGCGCTCAATCCGGTCATGCGATGTGGTGATCAAGTGGACGAGTTGTTGGCCACGCACACCGATTGGTCAGCCGACAAACGCAAGGCTGAAGTGTTGCGTGTGTTTGAAAGTGTGAAGTTGCCAGACCCGTCGCGCATGTACAGCAGTTTTCCGCATCAATTAAGTGGCGGTCAAAGGCAGCGCATTGTGATTGCCATGGCCGTTATTTTGAAGCCAGCTTTGCTCATTTGTGATGAGCCCACCACCGCTTTGGATGTGACCACGCAAAAAGAAATTTTGAAACTCATTTCTCAGTTGCAAGCCGAGCAAGGTTGCGCCGTGTTGTTCATTACCCATGACATGGGCGTGGTGGCTGAAATTGCAGACGATGTGTTGGTGATGAACCAAGGCCTTGCAGTAGAGTCAGGTACGTGCCAGCAGGTTTTGAAACAACCACGTGAGGCCTATACACAAACCTTGTTGGCCGCAGTACCCAGCATGACACCCCCGCCGCCAAAGCCCGAGGCGCAAGGTGCTGCCATTTTCAGGGGCACTGCTGTGACCAAAACCTATGTGAGCCGAGACTGGTTGGGTCGTGGCCATGAAACACATGCTCTGAAGGCAGCCAGCGTGGCCTTACGCGCAAGTGAAACCATTGGCATTGTGGGTGAATCGGGTTCTGGCAAATCGACTTTGGCGCGTTGCCTCATTCGATTGATTGACCCGACTGCAGGTGAAATTCATTGGGGTGATAAAGAAATTGCCACTTTGAATGAAAGTCAGCTAAGACCTTTGCGCAGCCATGTGCAGGTGGTTTTTCAAGATCCCAATCGATCATTGAACCCGCGTCGCACTGTGGGCCAGTCCATTGTGGAGGGTGCCATTAACTTTGGCATGTCTGAGGACAAAGCACGCCAATTGGCTGAAACTTTGATGCAACAAGTTCGCTTGCCTGTGGAGTCGCTCAGCAGGTACCCCACGCAATTCAGTGGCGGGCAAAGGCAGCGACTGGCCATTGCACGCGCACTGGCCTGCGAACCCAAAGTGTTGGTGGCCGATGAGGCAGTGAGCGCGCTCGATGTGAGTGTGCAGGCGCAAATATTGACGCTGCTGCGAGAGATTCAATCGCGCCTAGGCTTGGGCATGTTGTTCATCACACATGATTTGCGTGTGGCCGCTCAGCTTTGCGACCATGTGATCGTGATGCACCAAGGCCACATTGTGGAAGCAGGACGCACCGTTGATTTGTATGCATCGCCTCAACACGCCTACACACAGAAGTTATTCGAAGCGGCACCCGCTGCAATTTTTTAATCTGCGCATGCGGAAGAAATTTTGGTTATGACACGTATTTTGGTTGCCGGTTATCAACACGAGACAAACACCTTCGCTCCCAGCTTGGCTGATTGGACTGCGTTCAATCGGGGCGAATCTTTCCCCGCCTTTATGCGCGGGCAGACGGTCATTGATCAACTTACAGGCATCAACATTCCCATTGCCGGATTCATCGATGCGGCCAAACGCTGGCAATGGGATTTGGTGCCTTCAGCATGGGCCGGTGCCACGCCTTCCTCGTATGTCACGAAGGATGCATTTGAGCGAATCAGTCAGGCTATTTTGGAAGATTTGCAACGCGCACTGCCACAAGGCTTAGACGGTGTGTACTTGGATTTGCATGGCGCAGCTGTGGCAGAAAACGCGGACGACAGCGAAGGTGAATTGCTTGCGCGCATTCGACAGTGGGTGGGTCCCAATATGCCCATCGTGGCTAGCCTAGATTTACACGCCAATGTGACAAAGCGCATGTTGGCCATCAGCGATGCTTTGGTGTCGTACCGCACGTATCCGCACATTGACATGGCTGACACCGGTGAGTTGGCTGCACAACTGATGCAGCGGCGTTTGAAGCTGGGTCGAAAAGAGCCCATGCATGCCAGGCGTTTTCCGTATTTAATTTCTTTGAATGCCCAAAGCACCTGGATGGAGCCTGCCAAAACGGCCTATGAACAATTGCTGGCACTTGATCACGACACAGGCGTCATGCTGAGTTTCTGCATGGGCTTTCCAGCATCTGATTTCGACGAGTGCGGCCCGGTTGTGTGGGGCCACGGTGCGCAAGCTGAAAAAGCGGTTGAGCAACTGTTTGCGGCTGTTGGCAATCCTTTGCTGTGGCGACCCGATTGGTTGCCCGCACGCGAAGCAGTGGTTCAGGCCATGGCCAAAGCCAGTACCTCTTCAGCACCTGTGGTCATTGCCGATACGCAAGACAACCCAGGTGCTGGCGGCGACAGTAACACCACCGGCATGCTGCATGCCCTGCTGCAACAAGGCGCTGGCAAAGCATACGCAGGTCAGGTGGCACTAGGCTTGATGTTTGACCCCGACGCTGCCAGGATGGCCCATGAGGCAGGCATTGGTGCACAAATCGATTGCGTATTGGGCAAAGCGGTTCCTATTTTTACCGGACAGCTGAGTGATCCGCCTGTACAAGCCAGGTTCACAGTCAAGGCGCTGAGCGATGGCAAATGTGTTTTAAAAGGTCCCATGATGACGGGCGTGACCGTGCAAATGGGCCTCAGCGCTTGCTTGGAAATTGAAGGCATTTTGGTGGCTGTGGTCAGCGGCAAAATGCAACTGCTCGATCGCGAGTTATTGCGCACGGTGGGCATTCACGCAGAAAAAATGAAGATCGTAGTGGCCAAAAGTTCCAACCATTTTCGCGCCGACTTCACACCCATTGCCTCGCAAGTCATTGTGGCCAAGGCACCCGGCCCCATGGCCGCAGACCCCGGCGATTTGCCTTGGAAAAAACTCAGCCCTCAAACTAGGACACGACCATGAACACTTCCAACACCAGCGCTTTGAACACGCCCACAGATTTAACGCAGTGCACAGCAGAGCAATTGCTGAATTTGTATCGGAGTGGCCAAGCATCACCCGTCGATGCCACAAAAGCCTTGTTGGCACGCATTGAGAAAATCAACCCGAAGCTCAACGCGTTTTCCTTGGTCGATGAAAAAGTGGCCATGAACTGTGCCAAGTCCAGTGAAGCCAAGTGGCAAGCGCATCGAAAAGCAGCGCTTCACGGCGGCGCAGAAGTGGGCGCTTTGGAAGGCGTACCTGCTTCCATCAAAGACTTAATTCTGACGCGTGGTTGGCCCACCTTGCGCGGCAGCCGCACCGTCGATCCCAACCAAGCTTGGGATATCGATGCACCCGTCACAGCACGCTTGCGCGAATCAGGCGTGGTGTTGTTTGCAAAAACCACCACACCTGAGTTTGGTTGCAAAGGTGAAACCAATTCGCCCGCCACGGGCATTACGCGCAACCCATGGAATACCGATAAAACGCCAGGCGGTTCTTCGGGCGGCACTGCAGCTGCGGTCGCTGCAGGTTTGGGGCCGATTGGTGTGGGCACGGACGGTGCGGGCAGTGTGCGCATCCCTGCTGCTTTCTGCGGCAACTTTGGTTTAAAGCCCAGCTTTGGCCGTGTACCTGCGTACCCACTTTCACCTTTTGGTTCCGTAGCGCATTTGGGCCCTCACACCATGAGCGTGCGCGATGCGGCGCTCATGATGAATGTCATGAAGCAGCCCGATACCCGCGACTGGACGTCTCTGCCACTAGATGCCACTGATTACTGTGTGGGATTGGAAGACGGCATTCGTGGTTTGCGCATTGCCTATTCACCCGCATTGGGCTATGCCAAAAATATTCACCCTGAAGTAGCTGCCGCGGTCGAAGCGGCCGTGAAGGTGTTGCAAAGTTTGGGCGCACATGTTGAGCAAATTGACCCTGGTTTTGAAGACCCCCTAGAAATTACAACGGGCTTGTGGTTCTTGGGCGCACTCTCAGTTTGGAAAGGCCTCTCAGCTGAGCAACAGGCCTTGGCCGATCCTGATTTCAAAGCCGAAGCCATGTTGGGTGAAAAGCTCAGTGCCATGGACGTTCAGCAATTGAATTTAAAGCGCGGTGCATTGGGCTCACACATGCGTCAGTTCATGCAGAAATACGATTTGTTGGTCACGCCGTCGGTGGCTGTGCCGGCGTTTGATGCGCGCCCTGCCGGACAGCAAGAGATGACACCCGCAGCCATGCTGGGCTGGACGCCTTTTAGCTATCCGTTCAATCTCACGCAGCAACCGGCTTCGACCATTCCTTGCGGGTTGACTAAAGATGGCTTGCCCATTGGCCTCCAATTTGTGGGCCGCATGTTTGACGATGCCATGGTGCTCAGGGCGTCTCGTGCCTACGAGTCTGTTTGCCCTATTCCACGCCCTTCAATTTAAGTAATTTTTTCAAACGCCACCAACTTGGGCACGTTGGGGGCAATCCAAATAGAGCGTGTGTGCGGCAACATGATGATGCCGGCCACGCTTTCAACGCGTGCTTCGGGCGGCATGGCGGGGTCGGGGCTTCGGCAAATGGACCAAAGACCATCTGACTCATCTCGCAAGAAGTTTTGCAACGCTTCCAAACCAATGCGTTGCCCCTGCTTCACAGCAGCAGCATGACGCAGGCCGCTGATTAACCGAGGCGTGCTGGACAAGGCCAAGCCCATGGGCGATTGTTGATCGCTCAAGCTCTCGCACAAGAAGTGGTTGGTGTGCACCACGCACCCGTCTACGGGTTTGACTTCGTCCCAGCCAGCGGGTGAAATTTCAAAACACGCCACTTCACCCAGTGCATCGGCCACGGGAATATTCGACGCCGCACCAAATTTCAGAGATTGAATATGGGCAAGCGCCAAACGCGCTTCAGCCACCGATGCACAAGACAACAAATGCCTGAGCACCACATGCACAGGGACCCCAGGCGAGGCGCCATCACTGATCGATCGCAAAATGTTCAAGCCAATGGCCAAGCCACCTTCGCTCATGCCTATCTTTGCCAGCATACCGCCTTCGGTGAGCGTTGTGAAAATGCGTCCTTGTTCGTCATAAGACTGAAGGATGACCAAGGCGGGGCGTTGCCGGCCCATCCAGTCCCAGTTTTGCGAAAACCAAGCATGACCATCTGCACTGCCCAATGCGTTGACGCACAAGGACGTGCATTCGCCTTCCTTCCAAACTTCTTTTAAAGTGTTTTTGCCATCGGCCTCGACAGTCCAATCGGGCAGGCCCATGGCGGCGTTGGTGGCCAGTGCCGCATGGGTTTCGTGCGTCACATCGCTTAAGAAACTGGGCGGCAATATCTCTGTTCTGCAATTGAGTGCCAAGAGGTCTGCAAGCGTCAAGCCAGCGCCATCGGCCATGCCTTGCATCTCGGTCAACAAATTCGCATTGAGTGACTGAATTACTTGAACATAGCGTTGAGCGCGTTCACAGGCTTGCGGCCAAGAAATGCCGCAAGAGGCAAACAAACGCGCATAGGTGATGCGACTGTGTTGGGCTTGAACTGCACTGGCCTTGCCAAATTCAAGGCCGCGTTCATAGGCTGACAGACTTTTTGGAATTTTGATTAAAGGGAACATAAAAATCATTATCATCCGCATATGACATTTTTGGCAATCGACGTTGGCAACACTCGTTTGAAGTGGGCGCTCTACGATAAGCCTCACACCCAAGCCACTGTTTTGGCTCAAGGTGCAGAGTTTTTAGAAAACATCGAAACCCTCATTGAAGGGTCATGGGCCAACTTGCCTGTGCCTCAGTACATGCTGGGTTGCGTGGTGGCCGGCGATGCCGTGAAGCGCCGCGTTCAAGAGCAAATGGAGCTTTGGGATGTAGCCCCGCAGTGGGTGGTGTCATCCGCTGCTGAAGCTGGTGTCAGCAACGGCTACGATCATCCCACTCGCTTAGGTTCAGACCGTTGGGTGGCCATGGTCGGCGCGCGCCATCGCATGCTGACCAAGGGGCATGAAAAACCCTTGGTGGTGGTCATGGTGGGCACAGCCGTCACGGTGGAAGCGCTCGATCAGCATGGTAAATTTTTAGGCGGTTTCATCTTGCCGGGGCACGGCATTATGTTGCGCGCTCTAGAGTCTGGCACGGCTGGCTTGCACGTGCCAACGGGCGAAGTCAGACCCTTTCCCACCAACACCAGCGATGCACTCACCAGTGGTGGCACCTATGCCATTGCGGGGGCTTGTGAACGCATGGTGCAACACCTCAGAGAGCACACAGGCCTAGAGCCACAATGTGTGATGACCGGTGGTGCGGGCTGGAAAATGGCGCCCAGCATGGCCATTCAATTTGAGTTGGTTGACAGCCTTATTTTTGACGGTCTGTTGAAGCTGGCGCAAACGCGTTTTGCTTGAAAGCTTCAAGCTGTGTTAGCCGCGTAGGCGTTTGTCAACTGCATCAAATGAGCACGCGCTTGTTCATTTTCCAAGTAAGGTGCCAGCAACAACAACACATGCCGCGCACCTCTCGCTAGCGCATCACCTGCACTCTCGGGTTCCATGGCGTGGCGTGGGTTGCGCACGTATTCATAGCTGAGCCAGTAAGTCACCACCACGGACATGCTGGCCGACAGGGTGATGAAGGTCTCTGGCTCATTGCGAATGTGGCCTTGCTTGGCCAAAGCCTTTAACAATTGCTGAAGTGATGCCGTTTTAACTTCTAAGATGTGCTTGAAATTGGTTTCGAGGTGGCGATTTTTAGACAGCAGATCGTTGAGGTCTCGGTACAAAAACCGATGCTCCCAAATGAGTTCAAACAGGGAGTGCAAAAAGAACCAAGCGTCTTCCACGTCCTTGACATCTTGGCTGGCGTCTAGCAACTTCAGAATGTCTGCCTTGTAGTTGTCAAACAGGTGGCTGACCAGTTGGTCTTTGGCGGGAAAGTGATAGTACAAATTGCCGGGGCTGATGTTCAACTCAGACGAAATGAGCGTGGTCGACACGTTGGGTTCGCCATAGCGATTGAACAAGTCTAAAGCGACTGTTGCAATTCGCTCGGCAGTGCGTCTAGGGGCTTTTTTAGCCATGTTTTAAGACTTTGTCGCCTTATTGGTTGGGGCGGTAGGTCGTTTTTTGGCGGCCGCCTTTGAACTTGGCGTTCTCGCTTTTTGGCTTAAGGCTGCTTCCAAAGCCGCCACTCGCTCTTGCAAATCAGCCACTTCAGCTGCGGTGGGCAGACCTAAACTTTTCAGCGCACGGGCCACACGGTCTTCAAACAAATGTTCAAGCCGGTCGACCTTGACGGCCATGGGTTGAACCAATCCAGCGCTAAGCCCTTGGGTCATTTGGTTGAAGTGGGCGGCAGCCTCGGTGATTTTTTCTTGGGCCGCTGCTTGGGATTTGCGTTGAAAGGCCAAGCCCTCCGCCACCAAGGCTTCGAAGGTCTTGCTGCCTTGGGCTCTGGCTTGGGCTTGAGCTTGCGCCATGGCACCCAGACCCGCTAGCCAAATGTCTTTGGAGGCGGCGATGTGCGGGGGTTCGCTTGGATTGCTGGTGCCTTTGGCAGGCTTTTTAGGTGGGCTGGAGGCCATGGAAACTCCGAACTTCTGTGGGTTGACCATTAAAACCTCACTTTAACCGCTGCCGCATTGCCTGCCAAGGCTTCTAAAATGCAGTTTTGGAAAGAAAAAACATGACCGTTCTCATTACGGGTGGCGCAGGCTTCATCGGTGCCAATTTTGTCTTGGACTGGGTGGCCCACACCGATGAAAAAATTGTCAATCTCGACAAGCTTACCTATGCTGGTAATTTGGAGTCCTTGGCCGTCTTGAAAAACAAGCCACAGCATGTGTTTGTGCAGGGCGATATAGGCGATGTTGAGCTGTTGCCTAAGTTGTTGACCGAACACCAGCCCCGTGCTGTCTTGAACTTTG
>Ga0214921_10005570_pt1 | contig 17739 bp, 14 predicted proteins | sample LL1505_MetaG_FD_177992 | JGI IMG/M metagenome (GOLD analysis project Ga0214921, IMG submission 177992) | Freshwater microbial communities from Lake Lanier, Atlanta, Georgia, United States - LL-1505 | ecosystem: Environmental > Aquatic > Freshwater > Lake | place: USA: Georgia | collected...
GTTGATAGGACGGGTGTGGAAGCGTGGTAACACGTTAAGCTTACCGTTACTAATAGCTCAATTGGCTTGATTTATGCACTGAAAAACTTTTTTGATACGAATTACAATGTTTAAAGATTTTTTTTCTATAAAATAATTTTATAAACATAATTATTTTTAATATGAAATATATTTTTAAAGAAAATTTTTTATTGACTCCGTATAAAAGTTTTAAGATAGAAATTAAATCTTTAATTTTAAATCAATTTTATTTTTACTTTAATAAACTATTTTTTAAGACAAAAAAAAAATATTTAAATATTGGCTCAGGAGAAAAAGTTAAAAAATTCTGTGTAAATTTAGATTTTTTTAGAATTGATTTTTGGAATGCTAAATATTTAGTAGCAGATATTAGAAAAAAACTTTTTTTTAAAGAACAGACGTTTAAAGGAGTTTACTCTTCTCATACAATTGAACATTTAAAACCGAATGATAGTCTAAATTTACTAAAAGAAATCTATCGTATTTTATTATGGGGGGGTATAGTACGTATTGTTGTTCCTGATATTGAAAAATACTGTAAATTTTACTTAAAAAAAAAATTTTTATACACCAATAATTTTAGAAGTAATTATAAAAAAGGCTATATTGCTATGTGGAATGTTTTTCAGAATAATCATCATTTAAGTTGTTATGATCATGAATGTTTAGAAATGTTTTTAAAAAAAGCTGGTTTTAAAAATATCAAAAAACTTAAATATGGCCTATCACAAAATAAATTTTTATCACGTATGGATAAATTTAGTCGATCTTGGAATAGTTTATATATTGAAGGAACAAAAGCTAAGTAACTAGAATATGGTGATATTTATAATATATTTAAAAAAGTTTAAAGATTTGGTCTTTGCCAAATAATAAAAGTAATTTTTTGTTTTATAAAAAAGTTAAATTTGTGAAAAAAATTAAAATAATTTTATTTTCTGTAACAATTGTTATTACTTTTTTTTTCATTATTGAAACTTTTTTTAGGGCTTATTTTGCTAAATTTAGTAATAGAATAGTTGAAGGGCATGAAAATTATGGTCTTGTGCAAAATAAATATCATTTTTTTAAAACATTAAAATCAAAAAAAGGGGAAATTAGAATTAGAGATCCTAAATTTATCAAAAATGAAAATAGTGATTTTTATGTCTCTATAATTGGGGATAGTGTTACTGCCGGATACGGGTTGGCTTATAATAACACATTCTATTCCATTACTGAGAATTTGCTTAATAATGTTAATTTAAAAACTAATATTATCGCCTATGGTTCTAATGGGTCAGATCTTCATGAGGAATTAATTAAATTTAATAATTTTTACGTAGACAATCACTATTATAAAAAAAAAATACTAATTTATCAGTTTTCCTACAATGATTTAACTGCACAATATTTATATGGTTTTGAGAAAAATTTTAAATATTTTGGTCCTAGTGAAATGACAAAGTTTAATAAAATAATTGCAATTAAAACAATGGCTTTCAGATATAAATATTTAAATAGATCTACTTTTTTAAGTTGGTTGCAATTTGAAATTGGAAAATTTAGATGGAAAGTATCTGAGAAAGATTGTTTAAAAAGAGGAGTTTATGCCCTGGGAGAATTAACCTATGCATATCATGCAAAAGGATTTGAGACAGATTCCGAAAAAGTTTGGAGTGGTTTTGAAAAGGATTTGAAATCACTAAAAGATTTTGCATTTAAAAATAATTTCGAGTTATATGTTTTGGTGCAACCTTTGTCATTGCAGATTATAGATCATGAAGAAAATAATATCTATAATTATGAAACAAAATGTTCCACAGTAGACGCTAGAGTAAATATTTTAAAAACTTTAGAGAAACTATCCATAAAATATGTAGACCCTCTCGACGCAATGAATCAATTTCTTATGCAAGAAAAAAATGAGAATAATACTCAAAAATTATTTTTTGAATCAGATATTATGCATCCAAATGAATTTGGTAGCAGGATTATTGGCGAACAACTTTTTTATACATTATATAAAAATTTTACTGAAAAAAAATAAAATTCTTAGTTTTTTAATTAAAAGAAATTTTTATATCAGTTAAGAGGAGTTTTTATGAAATTACTTACGATTGGAATACTAACCTACAATAGAGAGCTCGCGCTAAATAGATTATTAAAAAGTTTAGTTCTTGAAATTGAAAAAAATAAAATTTCTAAGTATATTAATATATTAATATCTGATAACTCGGAAGAAAATACTAAAATAAATAAAAAAATTATTAAAAAAAAATATATCTTCTATACCAAAAACAAAAATAATTTAGGACAAGACGGAAATACTCTTAATTTATACGATAAATCTAAGTCTAAATATTTATTATTTTTTGGTGATGACGATATAGTTTATAAAAATAGTTTAAAAAAATTAATATTTTTACTGAACAATCAATTAAAAAATGCGGAATTAGTAATTTGCTCGCATAAACAGGGCGACAATGTTTTGCCTTTTAGAAATAATATAGAATACAAAGAATTGAGCTCAGATAACTTGAGTGTTATCGCAAGTGTAATTTTACAAAATGCTAAAATGTCAAATATCCTAATTAAAAAAACAGTTAATGGTGATGTTATGCGAAGAATTTTAAAGAAATATTTAGGCACTTTATACGTTCATCAAATAATTGCTTTAGAAATTTTAAAAAAATCTTTCAGAAAGAAAATCTACCAACTTAATTTTTTTACTTCCTTTTCTATAATGTCAGAAGTTAAAAATTTGAGATTACCAACTACAGCTTTTTCTACTAATTCAGGAGTTAGTGTGCTTTCTCATTCTTTTTTTAAAGATTTAAATAATTTAGAAAGTATAAAAAAAGAATATTTAAAAAATCTAAAGAAAACCGAAGTCATGATTCATTTTTATGCGCTATCTTATATTTGGAGAGTTGAAAATATTAATGAATATTATGACAATATAAAATTATTGAAGTTCGACAAGATTTTAATGAGTTTAAACTCTATCTATATTATTATTTTTTTTATTACTAAGTATAATTTGTTAATTCTTTCTCTACTCAGATTTTTTAACAAAAAAAAGAATTATATTAGTTTTTAATAAATTAAAATTTTTGAAAATGAGTTTAATTAATATACCTGTCGTTTATTTTATTTATAATAGACCAGATTTAACTTTAAAAAGTTTTTCAGTAATCAAAAAATTAAAACCTAAAATATTATTTATAATTTCTGATGGCCCAAAAACAGATTCTGATTTAATTGAAATAAAAAAAGTCAGAAATATTGTTTCAATTGTGAATTGGAAATGTAAAATATATCGAAAATATTCCAAGACGAATTTAGGAAATTCAGTTTCGACAAGTGAAGGATTGAATTATGTGTTTTCTATTTATGATAAACTAATTTTTATGGAAGACGATTCTTTGCCTCATATTGATTTTTTCAAATTTTGTGAAATTAATCTTAAAAAATATGAAAATAATAAAGAAATTTATGCAATTGGTGGAAGAAATCCTTTCAACTATGCTTTATCAAAGTCAAAAAATTCTTATATTTTTTCTGTTTATCCAGGATTAAGCTGTTTTGCTTTTTGGAAAAGAAGTTGGAAATTTTATAATAAAAATTTAAGTAAATTTTGGCTTAGTAATATTTTTTCGTATAACTTTTTTAAAAAATTTTCTTCTTTTTTGAGTTATATCCATTTTTCGAATACATTTAACTATTTCTACTTAAAAACAAAAAAAATGGATGCTTGGGATTTTCCTTTTTTTTGTAATATTTTATGCAAATTAAAAAATCCATTGTGTATTTTTCCAGAAAAAAATTTATATATTAATATAGGAATAAATCATACTAGAAGCACAACTCCAGTTCAAAGATATACAGCTGACTTTTTAAATAAGAATGTGCTAAACAGTATGAAGAATGTAGTTCACCCAAAAAAAATTTTAGAAGATAAAATCTTTGGCGAAAAATTTTTTAGAGCAATTTTTTTTAATAATGAAAATAATATTTTTATTTATTACAAAAATGTTTTTTTATTATTGTTAAGATTTGCTTACTCTACAACCAGGGTCTTTGGTGTTTATTTCTTTATTAAAATTTTGAGAAAATTTTTTAACTATAAATCGCGATAAATGTTTAAGTTTTGCAATTTTAAATTTAATAATATATTGATTAACTATAAATTTTAAAATTTATTATGAGATTAAATAAAAATTTCTATGATGCTGATTATTTCGAGAGGGGCATTTCGACAAGAAAATCTTGTTATATTAATTATAATTGGCTGCCTGAGCTAACCATACCTATGGCTAGCAAAATTATAAACTATCTAAAGATTAGGGAAAATTCTAAAATATTAGATTTTGGTTGTTCCAAAGGTTACTTAGTTAAGGCTTTTCGATTACTTGATGTAAAAGCATTTGGGGTAGATATTTCTAGTTATGCAATTAAAAATCTTGATGATAAAGTAAAAAAATTTTGCAGGCTTATAAGTAATAACAAAGTAAATCCCTTTAAAACAAATTTTGAATGGATTATTTCAAAAGACGTTCTTGAGCATTTAACTACTAAGCAGATTTCTGATTTTCTTAGAACGTATTATTCTTCAAGTAATAAAATGTTTCACGTTATCCCGTTGGGCGATAATAAAAAATTTAGAATTAAGGAATATCATCTTGATAAATCTCATCTACAAATGAATGATGAAGTTTGGTGGAAAAACATTTTTTTAAAAAATGGTTGGAAAGTAGAAAATTTTGATTACAGGGTTAAAGGTATAAAGGATAACTGGTTTGATTCACATCCTAAGGGAAATGGTTTCTTTACCTTGGTAAAAGCATGAATGAAAATATTTTTGTTGATGAGGCACAAGATTTTAAACTTGAAGGAAGAATCCTAGATTCTTTAGGTAATATTAAAATCAGAATTACTCACAAATTAGGCGGAAAGCATTTTGCTGATCATGAAAAAGTACAGGTTTTGGATGTTAATAATAAAATAATAGGATCCGAAAAAATTAATAAGTTAAATATTAAATATATATTTGAAAATATAAAAAAAAAAGGAACAACAGAGGGCTTGTTTGTTGTTAAAGATAAAAATAATAACTACTGCAGTTTTACTAATGATAATAAGAAAATTAATCCAAGCTCTGTTCTTCACAAGGAAACTATTTTTGAGAAAAGTTTTACAGCGACAGGAGAAAAACTAAATTCTCATTGGCCAATATTCAAAAAATTCAAAGAGACAGGATATGGCAGCATTATAAGAGCCACGATGACTTTGCATCAAGTTTGCATGTCAAGGTGTCAATTTTGCTCAACAATAGGTCGAAATAAGAAAGATAGCATTGAATTAGATGAGGCTAAAAATTTTATAGATGTTTTGTATGATAACCAAGCTAATTATAATGTAAATAATTTTTCAAAGTATAATGAAGAATATAAAATTGTTTCTGGATCAGATATTAGATTAAAAGGATTAATTTTATCAGGCGGAGGACAGCCTAATTTATGGCCTCATTTTTCTGAGTTTGTTAAGTGGCTTTCTGATAAAGATATCTCATTAGGATTAATAACTAACGGTTTTCCAAAAAATGTTCCTGAAAGTATTTATGATAATTTTGACTGGATTAGAATCTCCATAACCCCTGAAAATGCCTCAAGTTTTTATCCAAATGGAAAATTTAATCTTCAATACATTCCTAGCAATATTATTAATAATCCTAAAGTAACACTGGGACTCTCGTACGTCTACGGTCCTTGGACTGATGATGAAATTTTAAATCGTATTAACGACACTTCAATTGCATGGAATTGCGATTATGTAAGAGTTTTAACTGATTGTAATTTAACTAGAGACTTGCAATTATTGAGCCATATTGACCTATCTAAAAAATTATTGGAATTAGGATTTATAGATTCAGAAGGAAATCCAAAAACAAAAATTTTTCATCAATTAAAATACCACGGTACAAAAGCAGAGGCGAATGATATTTGGAGTGATGGGCAGTGCTACTTACAAGTTTTTAATACATTTTGGGACACAACTGGCCACGAGCAAAATGGTTTTTCTTATTGTTATCCCTGCGATTCAGTGACGGTGCTAGCTGAGGGAGATCAAGATAAAAATTATAAAGCTGAGAATATTTTTTCTGAAAGAAAATTTAATTACAATAAATGGGGCACAGTTAACAATAATGAAGTTTCAAAGTTATTTACTGAAAAAGTAAAGCCATATTTTGATCCTAGAAAAAACTGTTCAGCTTGTCTATTTCAAAAAAATAATAAAATAGTTAAGGATCTGGTTAACGTAAGTGATTTTAGTAATATTTTTATAAATAAAAATATCAAGCATACTAATTTTCCTTAAAAATTATTAAATTAGTTATATTAGTTTAATATCATTAATATAGGATTTATTTGTTTTTATTATGCAATTTTTTTCAAAATCGTCTGTTTTGCGTTTAATAAGATTTAATTGGAAGATATTAGATAGAAAAAATAAATTTTTTTTTATTATTCTATTGGTACTAATTTTTTTTTCTTTATTTATAGAGATGATTGGAATTGGATTGATAGTATCTTTAATTTCATTATTTCTAGATCCAAATTTTTTTGAAAATCTAAAAAGTTATAATCTATATTATTTAAATTTCCTTTTGAATTTTCAAACAGGTACAATCATAAAAATTTTTTTATTTTTATTGATTTTTATTTATTTTGTTAAAGCAATTTATTTAACTTTAATAAATTATTTTTTGTATAAGTTTACTCATAATATAAAATATATTTTAACAAATAAAATTTTTAAAAAATATATGGGCCGATCATATTTTTTTTTTTTAAATAAGAACTATTCCGAATTAATTAACAATATAGTCCTCGAGACTGAAAAATATCAAGATAATATTTTGGCACCTTCTTTTTTAATATTAACAGAAATAATTTTTATTATTGGGATTGCAATTGTTCTTATGACTGTTCAGCCATTTACTACTTTATTTATGGTTTTTTTTTCTTTTACTATGATATTTATTTTTAATATTTTTACTAAAAAAATAATTGTAAAAAAATCTTTTGCAAGACAATTAGAAGAAACAAACAGATCAAATTTATTAAAAAATGGTTTTATCGCAATAAAAGATATTAAAATTTTAAATTTTGAAAATTATTTTTTAGAAAAATATAGTCATATATCTAAAAGTATAAGAGATATTCAAATAAAGATAGATTTTTTAAGACAGATTCCGAGGCTTTGGATTGAATTTTTTGCTATATTTTTATTAATATCTTTTGTTTATTTTTTTAAAATTGCAAATTTTTTAGATACTGAAATTATAAAAATTCTCGGGTTAGCAGCTATTGCTAGTTTTAAACTTTTGCCTTCCTTGAATAAAATTATTATTGGGATTCAGCAGTATAAATATGGCTCAACCTCATTTGTTATTATAAAAAAAGAGTTGCAAACGTTAAGTCCTGATAAAAAAAATTTTTTTTCCCAAGAAGATATTGTAGCGAGTCAGACTGCCACAATAGAATTTAAAAACCTCTCTTTTAGATACCCCTATTCAAGAAAATTTATATTTAAAAATGTAAATATCAAGCTAAAAGCCGGTGATTTTGTTGGAATTTCAGGTCCTTCAGGATGTGGTAAAAGCACACTATCCGATGTGTTATTAGGAATTCTTCCAAGAACCTCTGGTCAATTTTATGTGAATCACAAAAGTTATAGAAAAGCTTTAATGAATTTTAGTAATGTTGCATATGTTTCTCAGCATATTTATTTATTTGATGAGGATATCATTCAAAATATTATTTTTGGTACAAATTTACCAGTTGATATGAAAAAAATTTGGAATGTTTTAAAAATTGTTAACTTAGATCATTTCGTAAATTCTTTACCTAAAAAATTAAATACTAAAATTTCAGATAGAGGTGGAGCGAATATTTCCGGAGGTCAGAGACAGAGGTTAGCAATAGCGAGAGCCTTATATTCTGATCCGAAAATACTTATATTAGATGAGGCAACAAGTGCCTTGGATATTAAAACAGAAAATTCTATTTTAAGAAAAATAAAAAGAATATTTAAAAATAAAATTATAATTAATGTTACTCATAAAAAATCTTATTTAAATTCATCTAATAAGATTTATGAATTTATTTTAAAAAAAGATGCTAGCTATTCCTTGTTTAGAAAAAAATAATTATTATAATTAAATAATCCAAACAAATGAAAAAAAATTTAGTTTCTGCTATATATTTTTCTTATAAAAGAGCAATATTATTAGACGCTAGTTTAAATTCTATTTACAAAAATTTTAAAAATTTAAGTAGAAATATAAATGTGATTTATAATTTTGATAAAAAGCATGATGAATCATATAAAATATTGATTAAAAAATATTCAAAAAAAAAAATAAAATTTATAAAAAGATCTAAAAAATTTTTTTTTAGACAAAATATTTTTTTTCTTTTAAGACCTTTTAATTTATTATGGCTTTTAAGATGGAAAAAGATTTGTTACGATTATAATAATTTTAAAGATTTATTAGAAAATATACTGCAAAAAATTGATACAGATTTTGTAATGTTTGTTCCCGATGATCAAATATTTTATAAAAAAACTTATATACCTGATAAAGTTTTTGATTTGATTTTAAAAAATAAGTATCAAACCTATTATCGTTTTTTTACAGGAGATCATTTTGTTGGAAAATATAGTTTGCCAAGAAAAATGAAAGTTGAACAGTTTGTAGACCAGGGTATAAATTTCTTTAGATGGTCAAATAAGGACTCCCATGCAAAATATTTATGGAATTATAGATTTACAATAGAAGGCACTGTATTTCACAAAGATGCTCTTATTAAATTATTAAAACCCATGTTATATCATAATCCAATTACTCTAGAAGCAATTGGCTTGTGGGAGTCTAGATTTAGGAATTTTTTTGAATATGGCATAAGTTCAAATCACAGAACTGCAGCAAGTTACAATATAAACAATGTGCAAAATTTAGTCATGACGCCTAATTCGTCTTATGATCCTGATAAATTAATGAAACTTTATAAGCGTGGTTATAGAATATTTTATAAACACAGTGATTTTGATGTTAAAAAATTAGATATTGTTCCTAAAAATTTATTATTAAAAAAATTAGATAATAATTTTGTTGTTAGATATAAAGATCTAATTTGAAATTTAGTTTATGAAAAATATATTGGTAACAGGATGTGCTGGATTCATAGGTTTTCATTTATGTCAAAATTTATTAAAAAAAAAATTTACCGTTTATGGCGTCGATAATCTAAACAATTATTATCCATCGTATTTTAAAAAAAAAAGATTAAATTATTTACAAAAAAAAAAAAATTTTGTTTTTAAAAAAATAGATATTTCAGATAGCAAAAAAATATCACGTTTTTTTGAATTAAATAAATTTTATTCTGTATTTCATTTAGCAGCTGAACCGGGGGTCAGAAGTTCTATTATTTTTCCACAAAAATACATTAATCCAAATATTGTAGGTTTCTTTAATATTATTGATTTAGCAAGAAAACATAAGATAAAAAAGATTATTTATGCTTCATCAAGTTCAGTTTATGGAAATTCTAAAGCCTTTCCGATATTAGAAAATTATAAAAAAATACCCGAAAGTTTTTATGCTTTTTCAAAATACGCCAATGAACAAATGGCAGAATTGTATTCAAAGATTTATAATATTAATTTTATAGGATTAAGATTTTTTACTATTTTTGGTGAGTGGGGACGACCAGATATGCTAATAGGAAAAGTTATAAGCGCTTGTATTAAAAATAAAAAATTTGATTTAAATTTTTATGGCAAACATAAAAGAGACTTTACCTATATTGCCGACGCTATTACTATGATTGACAAGGTTTGCAAAAAAAATTTGAAAAATAAACATTCAATATTTAATATTTGTTCTGGTAGACCAATAAGTCTTATAAAAATAGTTAATATTTTTAAAATGCATTTTAAAAATATTAGATTTAAAAACAGAAAACATCAGACAGGAGATGTATATGTCACGCACGGATCAAATAGTATATTAAAAAGAATTATTGGTCCTATTAACATAACCCCCATCAGTCAAAGTTTAATACAAACTATCAATTGGTATAAAAGCAACTTAAATTTTATTAATAAATAAAATTTAATGTGTGGATTTTTAGGTCAGATAACTTTTTATAATAAATTAATCGACAAATCCAAACTTATTAATTCTGTTAATACTATACAAAACAGAGGACCAGATAATTTAGGCTTAATTATTGAAAGTGATTTTGGACTTGCTTTTAGGCGTCTGTCGATAATTGATTTATCTGAAAATGCAAATCAACCATTTTTATCTCATGATAAAAATTATGTCTGTGTATTTAATGGTCAAATTTACAATTATCGTGAAATATACCAAGAGATAAAGAATGATTTTATTTGGAAAAGTAATTCAGATACAGAGTTATTGTTAAATAGTTGGATAAAGTGGGGTCATCATTGTCTTGATAAATTAGACGGCATGTTCTCATTTGCTATCTGGGATAAATCTAAAAAAATTTTATATGCTGTAAGAGATAGAATTGGAGAAAAACCATTTTATTATTATTTAGATGGAAAAAATTTTTATTTTGCTTCTAGACCATCAGTTATTATCGGCCTTTTGCCAGAAATATCAAAAGAATATGATATTCAATCAATTAGATCATATTTAGATTCGGGGTATATTCCAGGATCAAGATCAATTTATAAAAATATTAAAAAATTAAACGCTGGTCATTATTTAAAATTTTCGAGAGAAGATTTCTACATACGCCCTTATTGGGAAATAAAAAATTTTAGCACGAATTTTAGCTTATTCAATAATAAAAAAGAAAATGATGTAATTGATGAATTGGAAGATATTTTGATAAGAAATTTAAAAAAAAGATTTATAAGTGATGTGCCATTAGGAGTTTTTTTATCAAGTGGCATTGATAGCTCCTTAATAACTGCTATTGCAAAAAAAAAAATTGAATTAGATTCAAATTTAAAAACTTTTAGTATTGGTTTTGATAATAAAAATTTTGACGAAAGCCACAATTCCAGAAAAATTTCTCAGTTTTTAGAAACGGACCATTACGAGAGAAATATCGATGCTAAAGATTTAATAAAATTATTCCCTATTTTTTTTAAAAATTTTGATGAACCTTTTTTTGATAGTTCTGCATTTCCACTAATGGCCGCATCACAATTGGCAAGCCAACATGTTAAGGTTGTTTTGACTGGAGATGGTGGTGATGAATTATTTGGTGGATATAATTATTATTTAATAATTAATATTTTAGAAAGAATTAAATACATTCCAGATTCAGTTAAAAAAATACTAGCCTATTTATTAAAATTAACTCCAAATTATAAATTAAATTTAATTGCAGAAATTTTATTAAAGAAAGATCTTATAGAAAGTTTTAGTTTTGTAAGAAGCATCATAAAAAACAATTGCAATGTTTTGTCTAATGATGTTGTCGAGAATACTCTAAATATGAATGAGATCTTTCATAAAACTTATTCAACATTTGGTAATCAGGCAATCTCAGCAGCCGAGGCTTGTATGAAATTAGATATTATTTACACACTAAATGACGACTATTTGCAAAAATCTGATCTTGCCACCATGTCTTATTCACTTGAGTCTAGATCCCCTTTTTTAAGCAAAGAAGTAGTTGAGTGGTCGGCTAAGTTGCCAATTAATTATAAAATTAATTTATTGAATAAGAAGTATATTCTTAAAAAACTTTTAAGAAGATATTTGCCTGAACATTTAATTAATAAGAAAAAAATTGGGTTTGAAGCTCCCATTAAACAGTGGATGAATAATGAACTACACGATTGGACTAAAGAAAGAATTTACAATAAAGATTATTATAAAAATTTACCCGTTGATCAAAATTTAGTAGAAAAATTATTTATTTCTTTTTCAAAAAATAAGCCAGGCACGCACACTTATTTATGGGCGATTTTAATGCTGCTTGAATTTAACAAAAGACAATTGAATTTATAATCAATATTTTTAATTAAAAAATATTTTTATGTCTAAAAAAATTTTAACTGTCGTTATACCAACTTATAATAGAATAAAAATTTTTAAAAAAAGTTTAGAGAATTTTATTAAGTTTAAAAATTATATTGATATTTTTATTATTGAAGATGGTTCAAAAAAAGAGATTGTCGAGCAAAATAAGAATTATTTAAAAAAATTTAACAATATAAAATACTTTGTATCAAATAAAAATTACGGACAAAGTTATTCTTGCAATTTTGCTTTAAAATTATGTTCAACCAAATATATTTGGTTTTTTGATGATGATGACTATGCAAATCTTACTTCAATTCAAACTATTCTAAAAAATATAAAAATTAATATAAAAAATGCATATCTTTTACCAATGACTAGGGTTCATAATAATTTTGCTTTCAAAACTATCGATCCATCTATTAGGCCGCATGATTTTGACGACCTAAGGAATAATGGTCAATTAGTAAATACCTCATGCGCTATATTTAGAACAAGTATTATTAGACGAATTAATGGTTGGGATAATAACTTGTACGGAGGTACAGATACGGATCTTTTTTTGAGATTCTCTAAGTATGGTGATTTTTATTTTTTAAATACACTTCCTATCAAAGTTAATATTGCTGTTGATAATAGATTGACTAATAAAGTTTTTAGACAGCAAAAAGCTAAAGTTTTTTTTTTATTAAAACATTGGAATGTATTAACTGTTAAAAGAAAATTTTACTATATTTCTAGTCTATTATTTTTTTTTCCATTGTTTTATGTGTTAAAAGATAGATTAATATTGCACTTAGCTAAAATTAAAAATAATATTAAATAAATGTTTAAGAATAAAATCTTATTAATTACAGGTGGAACAGGTTCCTTTGGTGAGTCTTTCCTAAGAAAAGTTCTTTCATCAAAAATATTATTTAAAGAAATCAGAATATTTAGTAGGGATGAAAAAAAGCAAGAGGACTTAAGAAAAAATATTAACAATAAAAATGTTAAGTTTTTTATTGGAGATGTAAGAGATAAAGAAAGTTTAAATGCCGTAATTAAGGGATCCAATCTAATTTTTCATGCTGCAGCACTAAAACAGGTACCTTCTTGTGAATTTTATCCTTTAGAAGCTGTAAAAACAAATATTCTAGGTACAAATAATTTAATACAACTTGCAATTCAACACTCTGTAGAGAGAGTTGTGTGCTTAAGTTCAGATAAAGCAGTTTATCCAATTAATGCAATGGGTATGTCAAAAGCATTAATGGAAAAAATTGCAATCTCTAATTTTAATTTGAATAAAAATGGGCCTATTATTTCAGTTACAAGATATGGCAACGTTTTAGCGTCAAGAGGCTCCGTAGTTCCCTTATTTATTAACCAAATTTTAAATAATAAACCCATTACTATTACGGATCCTAAGATGACAAGATTTATAATGCCCATGGACAAAGCAATACAATTAGTTTTATTTGCTTTAAAATATGGAAAGGGTGGAGAAGTATTTGTTCAAAAAACTCCAGCCACTAATATTCATAATCTTTTACAAGCGATATTAAGTATTTTTAATAAAAAAAATTATAAAATAAACATTATTGGTACTAGACACGGTGAAAAACATTACGAAAGCTTGTTAACTAGAGAAGAAATGGCAAAAGCAAAAGATATGGGCGAATATTTCTGCATAAATAGCGATCAAAGAGATTTGAATTATGATCTATATTTTGCAAAAGGGTCTAAAGATATTTCAAGTTTTGAAGATTATAATTCTAATAACACTGAACAGTTAACAATTAATAAAACAAAGAAAATTTTATTAAACTTAAACATTTTCAAAAATAAAAATTATTCAGTTATATAATTTTTAATATTTATTAATGAATATTTTAATAACAGGATCGCACGGGTTTATAGCAAAAAATCTAATTGTTAAACTTTCTGAATTTAAAAATTATAATATTTTAACGTTAGATAAAAAATCTTCAAAGCAAGATATTCATAAGAAATTAATGAAAGCAGATCTAATATTTCATTTAGCAGGAGTTAATAAAGAGAACCACCCAAAGTATTCTTATGACAATAATTATATTTTTACTGAGAATATTTGTTTATTTTTAAAAAAAAATTTAAAAAAAACTAAAATTATTTATGCATCTTCTACACAAGTTAAATTAAAAAATGCATATGGTGAATCAAAATTAAAAGCAGAAAAAATTTTATTAAATTATAAAAAAGAGACCGGAGCAGAAGTGTCAATATATAGGCTTCCAAATGTTTTTGGAAAATGGTCCAAACCTTATTATAATTCTGCAGTCGCAACTTTTTGTTATCAAGCATACAAAAATAAAAAGATAATAATTAGTGATCCTAATAAAAAAATATTATTACTTTATATTGATGATTTAATTTCTATTTTTTTAAAAGATATTAAGTCAGGTAAGCAAGAAAATTCTTTTATAAAAATTAATAATATTTTTTTTGTAACTTTATTAGATTTAGTACGAATAATTAGAAGTTTTAAAAAAAAAGAAAAAATTGTTTTACCAAATGATATTTCTAATTCTCTAATTAAGAATCTATATAGCACTTATATAAGTTATTTTTCAAAAAAAGATTTTAAATATGTATTAAAAAAATTTTCTGATAAAAGAGGTTATTTCAGTGAGTTTTTAAAGAATGCTAATTTTGGTCAAATTTCTTTTTTTTCAATATTGCCTAAAACAATTAGGGGTAATCATTATCATAATACTAAGACTGAAAAATTTGTAGTTATTACTGGTAAAGTAAGATTTAATTTTGTAAATATAATTACCAAGCAAAGATTTTCAATATTAACTGACGAAAAAAAAAACTTAGTAATCAATACTATCCCAGGATGGGCGCATAATGTGGAAAATACAGGAAATAAAACAGCTAAGGTTTTAGTGTGGGCGAATGAAATCTTAGATAAGAAAAATCCTGATACAATTTTTTATAAAGTTTAATTATGAAATTAAAAGTCATAACTGTAATAGGTACAAGGCCTGAAATTATACGGCTATCAAGAATAATAAAAAAATTAGATTATTATTTTAATCATATTTTAGTTCATACAGGACAAAATTACAATTTTGAATTAAGTAATATTTTTTTTAAAGACCTAAAACTTAAAAAGCCGACCTATAATTTAAATTGCAAATCTAAAAATGCTATAGAATTTATTGGAAAATCATTAGTTCGTTTTGATAAAATTTTAGAAACTGAAAAACCAGATGCCGTTTTAGTTTTAGGAGATACTAATAGCGCATTGACAGTTTTCTGCGCAAAAAAAAGAAAAATACCAATATTTCACATTGAAGCTGGCAACAGATGTTTTGATGAATCTGTTCCAGAAGAAATAAATAGAAAAATAGTAGATCATATATCTGATATTAATATGACTTACAGTTCTTATGCATCATCAAATCTTAAATCAGAAGGCATACATCAAGACAGAATTATTAAAATAGGTAGTCCTTTATATGAGGTGTATAACCACTACTCTATGCAAATCGAAAGTAGTAATATTTTAAAAAAATTAAATATTTCTGAAAAGAATTATATTTTAGTAAGTGTTCACAGAGAAGAAAATGTAGATAATAAAGATAATTTGAATTCTATATTCGATTCAATAATTAGATTAAAAAAAAAATTAAAAGTTGAAGTAATTTTTTCTTCGCACCCGAGAATCCAAAAAAAAATCAAAAAGTTTAATTTAAAATTAGATAATGATATAAATTTTTATAAACCATTTGGTTTTTTTGATTATGTAAAATTAATGAAAAGTGCAAAAATAGTTTTATCTGATAGCGGAAGTATTACAGAAGAAACATCTATATTATCTATACCTTCGATTAATTTAAGAACCTCTAATGAAAGACAAGAGGGCATGGAAAAAGGAATATCTATTATGTCTGGCTTGAATTCAAAAAATATTCTAAATGCTGCAAATATAATAATAAATTATAAAAAAGCAGAGGAAATTACTGATGAAATCTATCCAGATTATTCAATAAATAATGTTTCTGATATAGTTGTAAAAATAATTCAGAGTTATACACATTATATAAATAAAAAAACTTGGTTTAAATTTTAGCTATTTGTAGTGAAAATTTTAATAATTAGTCAGTATTTTTGGCCTGAAAATTTTAGAGTCAATGACATTGCAGAGTATTTGTGCAAAAATGGGCATGAGGTTACTATTTTAACAGGACCTCCAAATTATCCAGATGGAAAAATTTTTCAAGAATATAAAAAAAACAAAAATAAATTTTATAAATATTTTGTTTCTGAAGTAGTAAGAATTCCATTATATTTAAGAAGAAATTCTAGTAGGTTTAATCTTTTCTTAAACTACATAAGCTTTGTAGTATCAGCATTTACATTTGGAGTTTTTTTTTTGAGAAAAAAAAATTTCGATATAATTTTTAGTTTTGGTACAAGTCCGATTACATCAGCTTTACCAGGAATATTATTTTCAAAAATAAAAAATGCCAAAAGTATATTATGGGTTCTTGATCTTTGGCCTAATATTTTAAAAGAGTTAAGAATTGTAAATAATAAATTATTTTATAAATTAATTAGTATAATTTCCGAATTCATATATAAAAAAACAGACTTTCTTCTCGCGCAATCTAAAACTTATGTAACTTTTCTTAAAAAGTTTAATAGCAATACGTCACTTTTTTATTCTTGGCCAGAAACAGAATCGCAAAAATTATTAAATGATCAAGAAAAATTAAATGATTTATCAGATATAGAAAAATATTCAAAAAATGGTTTATTTAAAATTATTTTTACTGGCAATATTGGAGAAGCTCAAAATTTTGATAAAATATTAGAAGCGGCAAGAATTTTAAAAAATGAAAATGTTCAATGGATCATTATTGGGTCCGGAAGGTTCTTGTCAATATTAAAAAAGACTATTTTGGAAGAAAAAATAAAAAACTTTATTTTTTTAGGAGGTAAAGATTTTTCGCTAATAAAATACTACCATCAACTAGCAGATGTATTATTGATTAGTTTAAAGTCTGGCAAGGCACTTTCTGGAACTATACCAGGAAAATTACAAACTTATTTAGCCTCAGGTAAATTTATATTAGGAATGATAGATGGGGAAGCAAAAGATATTATAGAACACACCAATGCTGGTATTTGTACTGATCCAGACAAACCTGAAGATTTGGCTAGAATAATTTTAAATTTAAAAAATGATAGGTCTAAAACAATTATTAAAGATAAAAATTTAATAAATAATTTTTTATTAGAAAATTTTGATAAATTTAAATTGTTATCTAACTTTGAGAAAACTTTATTTAAAATAAAAGATTCTTATGAACAAATTAAATTAATTTCTGCTCCTAACAAAATTCCTTTTAAAGAAAACTTTTCAATTTCCGGGCTAAATTTAGCTTTTTTAGGCTACCTTTCTTCTGGTGAAGTTAAGTTATTTAAGAATTTATTTCATTGGCCAGATGGTATTTTTAAGAAAAGATTTTTTGACAAAAGTATCCCTAAAATTTCAGGAAAAAATTTTTTAGTAAGCTTAAATATTCCAAATTTTATAGAAAGAATTTTTGTTATTGGTGTTTTATCTTTTAATTCTTTAGAGTTTCTAAAAAAAAAATTTAATAAAATAATAATTTATTTTA
>Ga0214921_10005571_pt1 | contig 17738 bp, 15 predicted proteins | sample LL1505_MetaG_FD_177992 | JGI IMG/M metagenome (GOLD analysis project Ga0214921, IMG submission 177992) | Freshwater microbial communities from Lake Lanier, Atlanta, Georgia, United States - LL-1505 | ecosystem: Environmental > Aquatic > Freshwater > Lake | place: USA: Georgia | collected...
ATTTTCGCTACAATAGAAGGAATAATTTAGGGACAATATTCGATTTACTTCTTGTGAAGTTTATAAATAATAGCCCTATTCGCTTAAAATGAAGAAAAATAATGCGACCTAAACGCCTATACCTAAAAAATTATATGCATCAAACTAAATTGTCTTATTTTTGTACGTATATTTGTACAAAAATAAGACAATTCTATGGTAACAGCTAGTATTTCAGATTTCAGAAAAGATATAAAATCATATTTTGATAAGGTTACTCAAAACTTTGAAACCCTAATTATCAATAGAGGCAAAGAGGCAGGAATTGTTGTAATCTCGCTTGAGGAATATAACTCATTAATTGCCACCAACTATGAAATTTCTTCTCGAAAAAATGAAAGTAGATTAGATGCAGCAATTGAAAAAATGAATAACAAAAAAGGCTTTTCACAAGATTTGATACAAGAATAAAATGAAGTATGTTTTTGTAGATGAGTCTTGGGAAGATTATCTTTATTGGCAAAGAGTTGACAAAAAGAAGGTGAAACGAATAAATGAATTGCTTAAAGATATTTCACGAACTCCTTTTGAAGGCATAGGAAAACCTGAGCCATTAAAGTATAAATATGCTGGTTTTTGGTCACGAAGAATTGATGAAGAACATAGGCTTATTTACAGATTTTTTGAAGATGAAATTCAGATTCTAAAATGCAGACATCATTATGATTCCTAAATTTTGAAATTTATTATTTAAGAAATTAAATATTTCTATATTAACTTATAAACAATTGATTCACAAATTACAGGCAATGAAATTCATATTTAGACATTTATTTTATTTTCCAATATTCTTCTTATTAATATCAAAATCTTTGGCGCAAGATTTACCCTATTCTATCTTAAACACTGACAAGAAAATGGCTTCTGCGGTTGCTTTTTCGGTAGATGGAAGACTTGCAACTGCCAGCACTGAAGGCAAAATTTACTTCTGGAACATAGAAACAAAATCTGTGGACAATGTTTTAGACGAACACAAAGAAATAGTTTTAAAAGTAACTTTTAATAATACTGGCACATTATTGGCATCGGGTGGAAAAGATAAACAAGTATTGATTTGGGATGTTGCCGGTGGCGTAGTTAAATATAAATTATTAGGTCACACTTCGGCAATTACTTCTTTGTCATTTAGTTATGATGGCAAATATGTAGCCTCTGGCAGTGCAGATAACACAGTTAAAATATGGGATTTAAGCACAGGAATTTTATTTAAAACCTTAACACATCATAAAAAAGAAGTTTCTTCTGTAGTGTTTGGAAAGCAAAGTTATTTACTGGCAAGCGGAAGTTACGATGGCACTATCAAAATATTCAATCTAAAAACAGATGCAATAGAAAAACAATTTAACCCCAACAGTGGCAGAGTGAGAAGCTTGGCATTTAGCCCTGATGATAGACTTTTGGCAACAGGAACTGACGATGAAAATGTTAAAATTTGGGATTTATATGCAGGCTCTTTGAAAAAAACTTTTGATGGTCATGCTAATGATGTGTATGATTTGGATTTTAGCCCAGATGGCAAATACTTAGCGAGTGGATGTTTAGGCAATGAAGTAAGAATTTGGTCAATAGAAATGGCCGAAAACATACACGTTTTAAAAGGATTTTATAAATTTCTAGGCTTGTCTTTTAGTTTTGATGGAAAATATTTAGCCATAGCAGACCTTGACCCTAAAGCAAGGATTTATGATTTGAAAGAACTTAACATTAAACCCAGTGCAAAATATGAAAAACTACAATCTTCTAAACATTATCGTGCGGGTTTAGTGCTTGGTGGACCGGAATTAAGCAATATTGTTCCCAAAACAAGCAAAAGTGAGATTTTGAAAACGGAAGAAAGAACAGTTACCATTAAAGGAAATGTGCAAGCTCAAGCAGGTTTATTTATTTTATTAGTGAATGGGATTGAAACTAAACCAGATTCATTGGGTAATTTTTCTAACGAAGTGAGAGTGAATTATTATGAAAATAACATCATAGTAAAAGCCATTGATAATGAAAGAAAAGTGATTGAGGACACTGTTTTTGTGTATAGAATTTTTAATAAAAACTTTGCAGAAGAGGTGGCAGGGCAAAAAAGATGTGGCTCAGATTATGCCTTACTTATTGGTGCTGATGAATATACTGCCATGAATCATTTATCAAACCCTGTAAATGATATCAATACCATAGCAAATGATTTGGAAACGCAATATGATTTTAAAGTTCAAAAAGTTTTAAATCCAGAATTAAGTCAAGTATATCAAGAACTAAGAAAATTTAGCACCATGACTTTTGCCGATGATGACCAACTTTTTATTATGTTTGCGGGGCATGGCGTTTATGACCCTGTTTTTAAAGAAGGTTATTTGGTTGCCAAAGATTCAAAACATGACGATGAAGGTAAACTGACATATCTTTCTTATTCTAACCTAAGAACAATGTTGAACAATATACCTTGTAAACACATATTTTTAGTATTAGATGCCTGTTTTGGTGGCACATTTGATCAAAATTTATCACATCGTGGTGGCGAAGAAGATAAATTATATTCAGGAGTTTCAAAAGATGCTTATGTGTTGAGAAAATTAAAATATAAAACCAGAATGTACTTAACTTCTGGTGGTAAAGAATATGTACCAGACGGAAGACCGGGTCAACACTCTCCTTTTGCAAGGCAGTTTTTGGCTGCCTTAAGATCGGGTGGAGGAGAAGACAAAGTGCTCACTTTTAGCGAAGTATTTAATTTTGTAGACAAAGTGACTCCAGAACCTAGAAAAGGAGAATTTGGTGATAATCAACCTGGGAGTGATTTCTTATTTATAAAAAAGTAAAATAGAAAACAGTTTTCTAAAACTTAAATTCTTTTCGCATTTATGTTTAAACAGGCAAATATTGCTGAAAAATTGGTAGGATATTGTTAAAAACTAAGCCACCAAAAATTCTTTAATTGCCTTGTTTTCAAAGTTGATGCCTATGCAAATAAGTTCTCTGCCATCAGATTCAAACTTTTTTGCGTAGGCTTTTTCTTTTATTTGAGCCAAGGCAATTTCGGCACTTTTTCTCACTTTAAATTCAAGGATGTAAATGTATTGTTTGGTTTTCACCACCACATCTATTCTTCCTTTGTGGGTACTTACTTCTGCATCTGCTATGCAACCCAACAATTGAAAAGCCACCACAATGATGGAATGGTAGTAATATTCAGACTTTTCATTGAAAATTTGGTAGGGAATATTGGCAAATAAACTATCTATCACATCTCTAATTTCCTCAAAATCCTTTTTCTCAAAGTATTCTCTAAGTTTGTAAATTAATGGTAATGAACGAGCTTCTTTAGCTTTATCTGTTAAAATGCTTTCTAATAATGCTTTTTTAACTTCCAAATTAGGGTAAACTAAAGTGTAAATATCTTCATCTTTAGATTTTATAGTTAAATAACCCGCTTGAAACATCAAAGTAATAGAATTCAAGTTTTCTATTGAAAAATTATTCAACAAAGTTTCCTGTGCTGTAACTTCTTCAAAATCATAATCTTGATTTTGATTTAAAGTATTGATTAAAAAAGTAGGCAAGCCAGAGTTGAACCAATAGTTTTGAAAATTTCCGTTGTTACTTAAAAAATTGAGCATTGAAAAAGGATTATAAACAGAAGGACTTTTGGCAAACCATCTATAACCATTGTACCAAAGCTTTATTTTTTCCTTGTATGCATCCAGCTCAATACCATTGCTGATAGCATACTTTTTTATATCATCAGAAAAATAAATTTCTAACTCATCTGCCGTATAGCCACAAATTGGTGCTAAATTTTCATGAATAGTGATATCTAACAAGTGATTCATGTCAGAAAACAAAGACGTTTTTGAAAAGCGAGTAATGCCAGTGATAAACAAAAAATGAATATTACCTTCTAGCGGTTTCAAAACCGAGTAAAATTCACGCATCACTTCTCGGTTGGCATTGGCTTGGTCATTGTCTTTGCCAATAAAATGCAAAATTGGTTTGTCGTATTCGTCAATAAGAAGAACAGGGTTTTGTGACAAAGAAGTTAAAAGCTCTCTAAAGCGATCTGCAAGTGGCTCTTTTTTCAGTTCAACATTATGTAAATCAGCATGTTCTTGCAACATGTTTAGCATATGTTTTCTTAAACCAGTTTCTTTCCAAGCCTCGTTAGAAAAATCTAAATGAATCACAGGTCTTGCTTTCCATTCAATTTTATCTTCAATAAATAAACCAGCAAATAAATCTTTTCTACCTTGAAATAAATACTTTAAAGTGCTCACAAACAAAGATTTACCAAACCTGCGTGGACGAGATAAAAAATAATTGGTACTGCCATTGATTAATTGCAATATGTATTGAGTTTTATCTACATATACAAAGTCATTGGTTCGTAACTTCTCAAAATCTTGTATGCCTACAGGGTACTTTTGCATGTTAAAATTATTGTAGTGCAATTTACAGATTTTTATACAGTTTTGAAAATTAGTTGAGTTGAGTAAATGCAGTATGCTGAAATAATTCAAGTTATACTTTCTATAGATTGAATTAACTAGTTAATTCAATCTATCCGAAATTACCTTCTCTCACTTCTCACCCAACCCAATCCCTCTCAAAATCTTATCCGTAGCACCAAAATTGGAAGCCACATATTTTTGAGCTATTTCTGACGATTGATTATAAAATTGTTTGTCGGTTAGTAATTTAAGTGCCGTTTTATTCAACTCTTCCGAGTTTTGAATAGAGAAAGCACCTCCAAGTCTAACTAAATCTACCGCCTCTTGAAATTTCTTGTATTTTGGTCCAAATATCACTGGTTTGCCGTAGGTGGCTGCTTCCAAAATATTGTGCAAGCCTTTGCCAAAAGCACCGCCAACATACACAATATCAGCATATTTATAAGTGGTAGATAACAAGCCAATATTATTCATTATCAAAATATCAAAGTTTGATTTTGAGATTTGATATTCAGAATATCTCACTTTTTCTCCTGCAAAATTATCTTCAATCCACTTTATGTTGTCTTCTTTAATCTCATGTGGGGCAATAATAATTTTGTACCTGCCTATCAATGATTTAATGATGGGTTTCCATGTATCCAAATCGTTTTCCCAGGTACTACCCAGCACAATTACTTTTTGAATTCCCCTTGTAAAGTCCTCTACAATAGGCAATTGATTGCTTTCTGATAAAAGAGCAAGCACCCTATCAAACCTAGTATCGCCTGCAATACTTACCTGTTGAATTCCAATTGAATTTAAAAGCGACTGGCTCTCTTCATTTTGTACATACAACTGATTAAATCTTTTAAGGATATTCACAAAAAAGCCACCGTAAAACTTAAAAAACACTTGATTGGGTCTAAAAATACTTGAAAATGAATACAATGGCACTTTATTGTTCGCTAATTCAAAAGTATAAAAATGCCAAAACTCGTATTTTACAAAAAGGGCCATTTTCAAATTCCAACTACTTACCCATTTTTGGGCATTACTTACGGTGTCGGTGGGTAAATAATACACATAATCGGCCAATTCGTAATTTTTTCTTATTTCAAAGCCAGAGGGAGAAAAAAAAGTGACCAAAATGGCATAATTGGGAGTTAGCTTTTTTACTTTTTCTATCACAGGTCTAGCTTGTTCAAACTCACCCAAGGAGGCACAATGAAACCAAATCACCTCTCTCTTTTCATTTTCAGCATCTTCAATCCAATAGGCATGTTGCTTTTTCCTGCCATTGGTCCACATCCACGCTTTGCTATAAAATGGAGCAATGGCCTCTATCAGCATAGAATAAAAATAAATACTAATTTGATATAGAAAGCGCATCTAGAATTTTAATTTGATGTTGGTACAAAAGAATGGGCTAAGTTAAAAAAAATGAGTTAAATCAGAACTATAATTTATTGAAATAGTTAGATTTGCACTTTCAAACTAATTCTTTTTTTAAGAGATTGAAAACACCAAACAAAAAATCCTGCCACGAATTCACGAATTAAATTCAAATTCGTGAATTCGTGGCAGAAAATTAGGTTTTCACGAAGTGAAAACTAAAATTTAATAAAATTTCTCTAATTAAATACTACGTTTTCTTTAAAGTAATTAATGTGTTATAGTCAAACTAAATGTATATTTCTACTTATGAAACCAATTTTATTCTTCTTTTCCATCACCTTTTTGGTCACTTTTAATAGTTATTCACAGCAAACATTCAACAAAACAGACGTTGCAGAATCATTAAAAGCAACAGTGAATAACACCAAACCTGATTCTCTAAAAACTTGGAAATTAGGATCTTCTTTCAACTCAAATTTTACCAATACCCAATTATCAAACTGGGCAGCAGGGGGGCAAAATGCACTTACGCTCACCAACTTAGTTACTGGTTTTGCCAATTACAAAAACAAAAATAATACTTGGAATACCAATATTACACTTGGCTATGGAATAAACAGAGTGGGCGATGATAAAGCACCTTTTAGAAAATCGGATGATAAAATTATATTTACTTCTGTATATGGAAGAAAAATAAACAAAATCACACAATTTACTGGTTTGCTTGATTTTAGGTCGCAATTTGCACCAGGTTATAGTTTTAATATAGATGCTGTAACAAAACAAGAAAAAATTGTTTACATTTCTAATTTTCTGGCTCCTGGTTATTTGGTGGCATCAATTGGTTATGAATACAAACCCAATGATAAATTCTTTGTTATTTTATCGCCTCTTACCAGTAAATCTACTTTTGTTCTTGATGATATTTTATCAAATCAAGGTGCTTTTGGCGTAAAAAAAGGCAATAAATACAGAGCTGAATTTGGTGCTTACTTAAACACTGGCATCAACTTCAAAATCATGAAAAATATTACTTTTAAAAGCACAGGCAACTTGTTTATGAATTACAAAACTCCAGCTTTGATAGATGTAAACTGGGATAATATCATTATTTTGCAAGTAAATAAATACATAGCAACCACCTTTAGCACCTCATTGATTTATGATGACGATATTGCTATAAAACGTGACAATGGCACTAAAGGGCCTGCTTTACAATTCAAACAAGTGTTAGCTGTTGGGCTCACAATCAAACTTTTATAATATGAAAATCTTACAAGAATTTAAAGAATTTGCCATCAAAGGAAATGTACTTGATATGGCAGTGGGGGTAATTATTGGGGCAGAATTTGGTAAAATTGTCAATTCTTTGGTAAATGACATCATTATGCCACCGATAGGTGTGCTTTTGGGGCGAACTAATTTTACCGAATTAGGGTTTAAAATTCAAGAAAAAGCAGTACTAGCCGATGGCACCATTTTACCAGAAGTGGTAATTAAATATGGCTCATTTGTGCAAACCTCCATCAATTTTGTAATTATTGCATTTTCTGTATTTTTGGTGGTGAAAGCTGCCAATTCTTTAAGAAAAATAAGCATAGTGCCCGAAAAAAAATAAGTTTCATGGAAGAAATTGTAAATAAAGTCCTCTCCTCAGGATTAATTCAAATAGATTTAGAAGAATTTTATCACCCAGGCGAAAGGCTTGAGTATGATTTGAAACAAAATCTATACATGGAATTAATTCTGAAAGAGAAAGATTTCAGAGAATTCTTAAAAACCAATGATTGGGAAGCCTATCGCAACAAAAATATAGCAATTGTTTGCACCGCCGATGCCATTATTCCCACTTGGGCTTATATGTTATTGGCTACCAAACTTCAAAAAGTGGCACATAAAGTAGTGGTAGGTAATCTAGAAACTTTAGAAATTGCACTTTATAATGATTATTTTAGCACCATCGATATCAACGATTACTTGGGTGCAAAAATAGTGATCAAAGGCTGTTCAAAAGTAAATATCCCCAATGCAGTTTATTTCAACCTAACTCAATTATTACTACCTGTATCACAAAGCATTATGTTTGGAGAACCATGCAGCACAGTGCCAGTTTATAAGCAAGTGAGAGGGGACAAGTGACAGGGGACAGTTGAGAAGTGATAGGTGAAAAGTAAAAAGTGAAAGGTGAGAAGTGATAAACAAAATACCTAATTCTTAATACCTAATACCTAATATCTAATATCTAACATCTAAAAAGAAGCAATGAGAGAAGAAAGCTTACAATTTTTAACGAATTATTTAAACAATGCCTCGCCAACCGGATTTGAGTGGAAAGGCCAACAATTATGGTTAGATTATATAAAACCATACATCGACGAGCAAATAGTGGATACTTATGGCACTGCGGTGGGCGTAATTAATCCCGGAAAAGAATTTAAAGTAGTAATTGAAGCCCATGCCGATGAAATTGCTTGGTTTGTAAACTACATTTCAGAAGATGGCTACGTGTATGTAAAACGCAACGGTGGTTCAGATCATCAAATAGCGCCTTCAATGAGAGTAAATATTCCTACCAAAAATGGAATTGTGAAAGGTGTTTTTGGTTGGCCAGCCATTCACGTACGTGAAAATGAAAAAGAGCCTATCCCAACCATGAAAAATATATGCATTGATTTGGGATGTAGCAAAAAACAAGAAGTATTGGATTTGGGCGTGCATGTTGGTTCTGTGGCAACATTTGCGGATGAGTTTTTTGTATTGAACGATAAATATTATGTTGGCAGAGCCATTGATAATAGAATTGGAGGCTTTATGATTGCAGAAGTAGCTCGTAAATTAAAGGAAAACAATATAGAACTTCCTTACACTCTTTATGTGGTAAATGCTGTGCAAGAAGAGATTGGCTTACGTGGTGCTGAAATGATTGCAGCTAAATTGAAACCAAATGTGGCCATTGTTACCGATGTTTGCCATGATACCCAATCTCCATTTTATGAGAAAAAATCGCAAGGAGATTTAGCTGCTGGCAAAGGACCTGTGTTGACTTATGGCCCTGCAGTGCAAAATAATTTGCTTAATTTAATTATTGCAACTGCCGAAGAAAAAAGCATTCCTTTCCAAAGAGCAGCAGTATCTCGCTCTACCGGTACCGATACCGATGCATTTGCTTATTCAAACGGAGGTGTAGCATCAGCATTAATTTCATTGGCACTAAAATATATGCACACAACTGTGGAAACTGTGCATAAAGACGACGTAGAAAACATTATCAATTTAATGTATGAAATGTTGTTAAAAATAGAAAATAACCACGATTTTAGGTATATTAAATAGTTGATTATTAGTGCTATTAAAATATTTAACAAATAAGTAACATAACTTATTTGACTATTCAATTTATTTTATCCATTATTGCGGGAAATATAGGTATTAACAAAGTTTAAATTAATTAAAATATGTATTGGACGCTAGAACTTGCCTCTTATTTAGAAGACGCACCTTGGCCTGCTACCAAAGACGAATTGATTGACTTCGCTACTAGAAGTGGAGCTCCTCTTGAAGTAATAGAAAACCTAGAAGAATTGGAAGACGATGGTCAACCATTTGAAAGTATAGAGGAAATCTGGCCAGATTATCCTACAAAAGACGACTTCTTGTTTAACGACGATGAGTATTAATATCTTTGGAAAAAATAATAATTAAAGATCTAACTGCGAATTATGGTGCAAAAACTGTAATTCGCAGTTTGTGTTTTACACTAGACACAAATTGTTTCTCGGTACTTACCGGAAACAACGGCATTGGAAAATCTACACTTTTTAAATGTATCAAAGGCTTATCGCCTTATACGGGCGATATCGTTTTCCCTTTTTCAAAATTCAGAATAGCCTACTTGGCTCAAAAACAGCACCCTGTATTCGAAATCAAAGTAATTGATTTAGTGCTCATGGGCAGATTTTCTCATAATCCTTATGGTTATAAATATGCCACCAAAGACTACCAAATAGCCGAGGAAAAACTAAATGAGTTAGGCATTATTGATTTGAGAGATAAGTTTTTAGACGAATTATCAGGCGGACAGCAGCAATTGGTTTGGTTGGCTCAATTGATGGTGCAAGAGGCTGATTTATATTTGCTCGACGAACCTCTGCAATATCTAGACCTCAAAAATAGAAAACTATTTTTAGATGCCATTACCAGATTTCAACAAAACCAAAACACCACCGTGTGTATTTCTTGTCACGAAATGAGCCTTTTAAACCACTACGAAGGTAGAATTTATTACATGCACTCAATTGGTATGGAATCATACATTATGACCAGCGAAACCATAGAAAAAGTAGAAAGCAAATTATTGATTTAAGATTGTAGCACTGTGGCTGCAATCTTTAAATCAAAAGGAGTGGTAATTTTTATGTTAATTGCTTCGCCGTCAACCAAATTGATTTTATAACCTGCATGCTCCACCACCGATGCATCATCCGTAAAAAATGATTCTTCTGGCGTTAAATAGGCTTCTTGCAGAATTGAATATTGAAAACATTGAGGCGATTGTATCAATCTATAATCACTTCTATTTACTGCAAAACTATTTTCAGCCTCTACTTTTCTTATAGAATCTGTCAATGGCACCGAAACCACCGCATTGCCCTCATTTTGAGCCACTAAATAAGCATTTTCAATTACAGCTTTAGACACAAACGGCCTTACAGCATCATGCACAGCCACAACACTTTCTTTGTTTTTTACAAACTTCAGCCCATTTGCAACCGACTGAAACCTAGTGTTTCCACCCTCCACCATCTGAATATTTACATCCAATAAAAATTGAGCAGCAATACTGTTCCATAAATCAAAATGCAAGCGAGGCAACACTAAAATTATCTCATCTGCAATACCCACAAACTTCTCTATGGTAAGTACAATGATAGGTTTGTTACCAATTTCTAGAAACTGTTTGGGTATTTCAGTGCCCATTCTGGTCCCACTTCCTCCCGCCACTATTATTACAGATTTATTCATATTAATACAAAAAAGCTTAAGCTTCTCTTTCAAAAATATTAAATAAAACTGATTATTTCTAATTCGAACTTTATTTTGATGATTATTCCTGTTTTAAAAGTAGTTTTTCATATCTATTTTTTAATTCATCATCAATTATAAACTTTTTTTATCTTTGTGTAGTGCATGGTGAAAAACTCCTTTGCTCAGCGTTAGTATTAGTATAAGGGAAATCCTCGTGGGCGAAATTTAGAACTTATTTAAAAAATGATAACATGAAAATAATTCCATTATTAATATCGCTTTCTTTAATATTAAATGAATCTCCTTCTAGGTTTATTAAAAATAAAAATTTTGAAGGCTATGTATTTTCTGACTCAGAAAAATTAGAGTTTAATAGCGAAATCTCAAATAATAGATTTACACCCACAAATGAAGAAATAATTTTGACTGAAAATATTTTAAAAAGTGATTTATTTAATTTAAATAAAGATAGATTAAATCAAGTAAAATCTTGCCCAATCATTGATAAAAACCTAAAAAAATATATAAGGCAATATCTTGGCTATTACGTTAATGGAGAAAAAGTAATTTGGATAAATTTTCTTTGGAAGAAAGAAAAAATTGATAATATCAATAAAAAAATTATTATTGTGTCTGATGGGTGTAGCTATTATTGGAATGTTAAGGTAAATATTTCAAAACATAAACTTTATGATTTACTCATTAATGGTATTTGTTAGGATTGGGTAAGTGGTTGTTGGACATTAAACCTAATTAGGTAATTTTTTATTTATTTTATTGAAAAAATATTATACTTGCATGCATATCACTTTATTGAGGTGTTTACGCAAGTTTAGGAATATACTTGGGTAAGCACACTCGTTATTCCTTATTTTAAGAGACCGACAATAAATGAACGAAATGAAATTTAAAATATCAATATTGACCTTTTTCATTTTGACTTCGTGTATGGTTGTTAACCATAAAAAATATGTTTTAAACTTAGACAAAGTTGGTGACAAATTAAGACCTACACGAACTGACGGCTACTATTACCAAGAAAAAGAAGAGCAGACTTTTCCTTATTATAAAAATTCATACGGTGGTTTTAGCCAAGACAGCACGAAACCATATTTGCAAAAGCAAATCAGACCTCTGACACTTCATAAAGATGGCACATTATTAACATTTGGCAATTCGACAGGGTTTCAAGAAAATTATGCGTTTGACTATTCAGTAAATTGTGGTTTGATTGACTTTAATTCTATTGAAAATGCCAAAAAGCATTTTGAGTGTGACATAAGACACTACAAGGACAGGTATCAAATTTGGGGAAAAGGAGTTTTTAAAACAGAAAAAAATGAAATTATTATTCAGTATTATGTAAATTGGATTGGAGCGTATTATTTAGTAGAAAAGAAAGGCGAAATATTAAACGACAGTTCATTCGTTCTGACAAAACTCTTTGACTATAAACTAAATGAAGGAAAAGACATTAATGAGCTATATAAATTTCAACAGTTTGATACAAAACCAGACTCGACAAATTACATAATGAAACACAGACGAAAATTTAAAAACAAGGCATAACAGCACCTACAAGAAATTGGCGGTTTAGTGCTCCTTATGACAGTTTTTTACACCATGACAAACATAACTCACTAACCTACAACTACAAACTTTACATTCCCACGTACGTGTGTCCTCACCGTACGAAATTTAAGGTAATGATTAAAGAATAAAGATTATAATGGGGTATAAAAAGAGGCTTAGAGTCTGGCGATGAAACAAGCCATGGTGGAAAAAACAAAATTCATATAAAAACAAAAAGAGAAGCCTTTTGAGCTTCTCTTTTTGTTTTTATATGAATTGATAATCAATTATTCAACAATCAATTTTAACATTTCTTGTTTGGTACTTGTTTGAACTAGTACAAAATAAACACCTTTTGCTAGGGTATTGGTTTCAGCAGAAAACAACCTTACCACACCTGAGCCATTCAAATCATAAGTTTCCATAAAATGCGATTTTTCATTTACATCAAAAACTCTTACCGTAACATCTTGTTTTTCAATATTGTTATATTGTAAGAAAATATCTTTGTCAGTTACAGGATTTGGGAAAATTGAAAATGAAGCATTTGAGAAATCATCATTTGTTATTGAAATTAAACGAGAATAATGAAATGAACCATCAAAATCTACTTGTTTCAATCTAAAGAACACAATCTCTTCTGCAGCATTTTTAAGTGTAAATTCATATTTACTAATATTTGATGTGTTGCCTTTACCAGCAACAGTTCCTACGGCTTCAAAATGCTCACCATCAACTGATTTTTCAATTGTAAATGACTTATTGTTAATTTCAGATGCTGTAGTCCATTTAATGTTAGTTAAATTATTTACTACTTGTGCATTAAATTCAATTATATTCACTGGCACAGGATTAGTATTGCTATTTGATGCTGTCCAACGTGAGAAAGAGCTAATACCTGTTAATGTCAAAGTGTTAGTTGAGTAATTAATAGATGTAGGCGTAATTGCAACCCAAGTTTGACCAGCATCAGTTGATTTATAGAATTTGAAATTAGCTTCTGTTTGGCCATTTAATTCAGCATCAGAGTAGGTATAAGTCAATGTTGCAGAGTAAGCTCCAGATGGGCTAGGAACATCAATATCCAAATATCTTGCAATTGATTTATTGATATTTCCCTGAGGCGTATTACCTCTGTTTACGGTTACAGTGCCACAATTCCCACAATTAGAAATTGAAATACCATTTCCAAAATCATAATTATTGTTATTTGTGAAAGCTTTAGAAGTATTTTGTGCAAGTACTCCACCATAAAACTTTTTAGTTCCACTAACATCTTCCCCAACAATGGTAGAATTTGGCAAACTTAAAGTAAAGCTATTTCCATTTAAGTTACCTGAAGTTAAAGTTAAAGTACCAGATGTAAGTGTAAGATTAGCACCTAAATCAACTTCTCCTCCGGCTTTATTTACTGTTAAATTTTTAAGTGAATTTACTGTTCCATTCATAGTAATGGTTTGATCTCCTGATGCTCCAATAAAATTTAAACCAGCAGTAGAAGTAAATGAACCATTGTTAGTAAAGTTACCTTCAAAACCAATATTATCACTTGCAGTAATTGAGGCTCCATTTGAAACCGTTAAGTTGGCAAATGCAATACTGTTTGAACCAGAGATAGTTTTAGATGCACCAGTTAAATTGATATCAACTGTGTTAGCTCCTGATTTAAATGAGGTAGTACCATTGAATAAAATATTACCTGTGATGGTGGCAGTACCAGTTGTATTGGTAGTTAAAGATTGATTAGTACCTACCTGTAGGTTATTAAATTTAAAGTTACCATTACCAGCTAACTGAGAAGGTGTACCTCTGAAAGTCACAGTACTTGTACCAGAGATTACAGGCTCAGGATTAGATGATGTTATTACCCAATTCCCAAAAACAGTGTGAGAAGAACTTGCTAAATCAATTTGTGCTGAGCCACTTACAGAAATATCACTATTGGTAGTAATGTTGCCTGCAACTGTTTTTGTACCAGTATTAGCAATATTCAAATTAAAATAGGTTGCATTTCTTACCGACTGTGCACCTGCACCCCCATAAGTAAAACTATTACCTGTTGATGAAGCTGTTAAAGCAGAAGTAACATTTCCGTAAACAGTAGTAGTTGAATTAGCGGCATTAGTAAATGTTCCACCACCAGTCAAATTCCCATTTACAAGTACCGAACCATTATTTACTAAAGAAATAGAATTTGCAATGCTTAGATTATCAAAATTAACAGCTTCTGTACTTTGAATAGTTTTTGTGCCCCCAGTTATGGCAATTGTACCTCCACTAACCGTTCCAGTATTACCTGCAATTATAGTGTTAATTCCAGACAAGGTTAAAGTCTTTCCATTCAAAATTACAGTTCCATCATTGGAGAAATTACCAGTAACCGTCATGTTCTGACCTAAAATAAAAGTAGCACCTTGTTCAATACTTAAAGATTTTATTATTTGACCCGTTTGCGTAACAGTTACCGAAGCAGGAGCTTCCAAAATCACATTTGAGTTTGCATTGGGTGTTAATCCATCAAATGTGGCAACATCGTTAAAATCACCTACAGCAACAGTAGATATTAAAGATTGAGCAACACTTACTTGTTTACTTAAAGTTTCTGTTCCACAAGTATTTACAATACTTACAGATATGTTAATTACTCCACTTTTTGTAAAAGAAGTTGTAACAGAATTTGTATTTTGACCTGTTGCAATATTCCCAATAGCACCATTTTCGCTCGATAAACTCCATATATATGTGTTTCCAGCTACGTTAGCAACTGAAAATATATCGTTATCATTTCCTTCATAAGAAGAAGCAGGGCCTGAAATAGAAGTAATTGAAGCATTTCCAATACTTACATTATAAGTTTTAAGTGGACCACTCACACCTTGAGATGTTGTTTCTCTTACATTTACTATAGAAGTTCCTTTTTGGGCACCAAAGTCAACCGTTACAGAATTCAAATTTACACCTGAAGAAGTAGTATTTCCACCAATTGTGGCACCATTACTTGTAGTCCAAGTATAAGTAGAAGTTGCGTTAGGACTATCTATAGTGAACACTGAATTTGAAGATGGACAAACTGATGTAGTTGAAGCTGATAAATTTAAAGCAGCTGGTATTACAAAAGAGTTGGTAGAACCTATAGCATGTATTAATGTTAAAGTTGTTAAACCTGATCTTTGCACTGAACTTGAAGTGCTACCAGGAACGTGAGTACCTGAAAGTGACCATACAGAGGCTGCAGCTAATTTAGAAATTACTCTTTCTGTACCACCAGAGAATGGATATGTAACAAAACCGGTAGGGTTTATGTTCAAACTATAATTCAAATTAGTTCCACTAACATTAGCATGAGTAACTGTCCAAGCACCATCTCCAAAAATATTTCTTATTGAATCTGCTGCATCTTTCAGACGAGGAGTTAAAGTTGCGGGCGAAACAGTGTTACCAAATGCAACATCAATATAAGTACTTCCAGTAAAATTAATCATTGCAAAATTGAAGATTAATTCTTTTGAGCCACTTGCAGTAGAAAGAGGGAATGAAAAATTCCCACCAAAACCTACACCAGCCCAAGCACTTGGTAAATATCTTCTGATAGAAGAAGCTAATATTTGAGCAGAACTTAAGGTAATACTTCCCGGTATTGCACTATTCACACCTACTGTAAGTCTAAATCCTGATAAATCAAGATTTGCCCCTGTGATAGACAAATCATTTCTTACTTGAAAGTTTTTATTAATCAAAACTTTACCAGACGATTTATTAATTGTTAAATTATTTACACCAGTTAGTGCATAAATTGTTTGGTCTCCAGTACCATTTACTGAAATAGTTCCAGATGTTGGGAGTGAAGTAGAAGTTCCAGTTAAATTTCCTGATAGTGTAAGCGTATGTGGACCAACAAGAGTAGTACTACCAGATCCAGCCAAAGAAAATGCAGTGTTGATTTCTAATGCATTAAGTATAGTGAAATTTCCACCTGAAGTTTTGGTGCCCGTTCCTTGAAAAATTAAATTATAATAAGTTGCTCCTTTTATGTTGGCATTACCTCCTGTGTAAACTATCGTATTTCCTGTAGCAGAAGCATTTAACACACCAAATCCTCCTGTGTTTGCACCAGAAGTTAATAAGTTAGATCCACCAAAATAAAGATAAGAATTTGCACCATTTGTCCAAGTTGACAATGCATCTACACCTGAAATACTTGATGTTACAGTTATATTACCATTGTTTACTACTGTTTTACCAGCATTAATTGTAATAGTTCCCGATTTATAAAGCAATGCACTAGCTGGTATTGTAGTGGTACCTGAAGTACTGTTAAACTTAAAATTAGAAACTGAAATGTTTCCAGAACCAGCTAACTCATCGCCATTTATGTTAACAGTTCCGTTTCCTGTTAAAAAACCCGCAACTGTCACATTTCCATTAAGATTAATGGTTGATGATGCCGTTAATCTAGCTCCAGCTGAGATAGAAGTTGTTCCATTTACATTTAAAGTTCTACTTGATACAATTAATACACCACCTGTTTGAATGGTTAAATTGTTTATCGTTACTCCACCAGAAGGGGAAGTATTATTTAAAGTCACAGTATCACCAGCTACAATGGTGATATTGTCTGTAGCAATGGGTAAGGCTGTGCTAGACCAAGATGCGGTACTGCTCCATAAACCTGTTTGGGTTACATTAGAACTAACTTGAGCAAAAGAGTATAAGCTTAACATGAGCATTGAAGCCATGAAACTTAACTTTCTTAATAAATTGTTTGTTAGGAATAATTTTTTGAAATACATTGTGTTTATTTTTTTTTGGCATATACAAAATTAAGTGATTTTTAATTAGAAATGAAAGTATTTTGGGTTATTTTTTTAACCTAAAACCAAAATCCTAACACTTAGGATACCAATAAGCGCATAACTATTTTATAAACAATGTATTATAAACAACACATGAACATGTTTGATAAAATATACAGAATTGAATAAAGAGAGGATGGATGTTAATTTACTGATAGGTAGTACATAATTATTTAATTTAGTTACAACATTAAACCAATACTCGCCATTCTATTACACAATTTTATAAAGGAAATTAACTTTAATGAAAATTGATTAAAAATAAAATTTTGAATTTAAGAGTAGAAGTTTACCTTGCAAATAAATAATTTAATAGGTATAGGCGTTTAGGTCGCACAAATTTATAAATTTTATTACCTTTGTTTTTTATATGACAAGGTATAAATTTACAGGTGTAAAAACACTTGAATTCGTGGAGAAATTTAAAACAGAAGAT